>Ga0209345_10001238_pt1 | contig 30989 bp, 30 predicted proteins | sample Cruoilmetagenom7_FD_187294 | JGI IMG/M metagenome (GOLD analysis project Ga0209345, IMG submission 187294) | Oil polluted marine microbial communities from Coal Oil Point, Santa Barbara, California, USA - Sample 7 (SPAdes) (version 2) | ecosystem: Environmental > Aquatic > Marine > Oil seeps ...
CATCGCGCGCAACACGCGGCTGGCGCGGACCTTGCCGCTGGAACAGGCCGATCCCGCCGAAATCGCGAAACCCGCCAGATCCATCTGCATCACCTGCGTCTCACCCTTCCAACCGGGAGTGGCGATACACGTGGTATTGGGCAGCCGATCCGCTTCCCTACCGGGAAAAATAGTATCGGGGGCCCCGGCCTCAATGGCCTTTTCTAGAATATTTCTAAGTTCCGCAACCCGAACCCAGACCCCATCGGCCAGATCGCGCGCCGCCGCTTCGGCCGCGGCACCGAAACCGGCGATGCCGATGATATTCTCGGTCCCGGCGCGCCGCCCCTGCTCCTGACCGCCGCCACGCAACTGCGCCGCAAGGTCGGTGCCGCGCCTCACGACCAGCGCACCGATGCCCTTGGGACCGCCCAGCTTGTGCGCGGACACAAGCGCCATCGTGGCCCCTGTCCAGTTGAAGGCAAGCGGCAGCTTGCCGAACCCCTGTGTCATGTCCGACACCGCCAGCCCCTCGGGCAATGTCTGGATCACGCCGGTTTCGGAATTGGCCAGTTGCAGCGCTGATTGCGCGGGATCTGTGACCGTAACGCGCCCTGCCCGGTCCACGGCCAGATCCGTGGGAACCCAGGCCGCCACAGCCTCGTGCTCGATCTCGGCACCATGCAGCCCGCGCCCCGCCAGAGCCAGCGCCGCCGCCTCGGTTGCCCCGGAGGTGAAGATCACATCGGCCCCATCCGCACCAAGCGCCGCCGCCACCTGCGCCCGCGCGGCCTCGACCAGTGACTTGGCACCGCGCCCCTCCGCATGGACCGACGACGGGTTGCCCAGCACATCCATGGCGCGCAGCATCGCCGCGCGCGCCTCGGGGCGCAGCGGCGTGGTCGCGTTATGATCCAGATAGATGCGCAAACTCAGCCCTTCATCTTGCCAAAAATACTCAAATCCGCCCTAGGCCTCGTCGACAACGGGCATCGAGAAGAGCGATGGCACCGCCGGACAGGGGGCCAGATCGTTGCGCACCACATCCGAAAGCCGGGTCTGGTGCAGATAGACATAGACATGGGCGCTCAACCCTTCCCACAGCCGGTTTGTCACCGACTGGGCGCGCGAGCCCGACACCGCACCGCTTGCCCCTTCGCCGCGATGCATGGCATCGACGGTTTCATCCACCGCAGCCAGCACTTCGACCACCCGGATCTCGCTGGACGGGCGCGCCAGACGATAGCCACCACCCGGCCCACGGACCGAGTCCACCAGCCCCTCGCGCCGCAACTTGACGAACAGCTGCTCCAGATAGGGCAAGGAGATGTCCTGCCGCTTGGAAATCTCGCCCAGTGTGACCAGCGCCCCCGGAGGCTGAAGAGCGATATCGGCCAGTGCGACCATGGCGTAACGGCCTTTGGTGCTAAGTTTCATTGGCTTGCCTTCGTGAACACATTGACGTGACGGGGTGCAGGGCTTATCTCGCTTCCACCCGGTCCGGCCGCGCTGTCGAATTGAGGCAGTCGGATTTAGAAACGTTCTAAGGTGCTTGAGCAAATTCGTCAAGATTAATTGCCGCACCCATGCAGGAGACTTGAACCCACCATGCCCGAGGTTATTTTTCCCGGCCCAGAAGGCCGGCTCGAAGGCCGGTATCACCCGCAAAAGGAACGTGACGCCCCGATCGCCATCGTGCTTCATCCCCACCCCCAGTTCGGCGGGACGATGAACAACAAGGTCGTCTACAACCTGCATTACGCCTTCTACAACATGGGCTTCACGGTGCTGCGGTTCAATTTCCGCGGCGTCGGGCGCAGCCAGGGCGAATATGACCAGGGGATAGGCGAGCTGTCGGATGCGGCCTCGGCGCTGGATTACCTGCAATCCATGAACAACAATTCCAAACATTGCTGGGTCGCGGGTTTCTCCTTCGGCGCATGGATCGGGATGCAGCTTCTGATGCGCCGCCCCGAGATCACGGGCTTCATCTCGGTCGCGCCCCCCGCCAATATGTATGACTTTTCCTTCCTCGCGCCCTGCCCGGCGTCGGGTCTGGTAATCAATGGCACTGCCGACCGCGTGGCCCCGCCCGCAGATACGGCAAGCCTGGTCAGCAAGCTGCATGAACAGCGCGGCATCACGATCACCCACGAACAGATCGAAGGGGCCGGTCATTTCTTCGACGGCCCCGGCCAGATGGACCAGATGATCGGCACGGTGTCCGACTATGTGAAGCGGCGCCTGACAGAAAGCTCGCGGTGACGCCATGAGTGTGACCGAGGATCTGGCCGACGCCCTGGCCCGTGACGTTCTCGAAGCGGTCGAGACCTTGGGCGATGACACGCTCATCGACTCGATCGCAAGAACGCTTGGCACGTCCTCGACCGTGACGCAGGAAGCGTTCATGACCGCGATCCGCGTCCGCACGGCCGAAGCACGCGCGCGCAAACTTCTGAACGAGCGCCTGAAGAAGGCCCTCGCCGACAGCAAGGCGGCCCCTAAGGAATGACGGCGCGACTGGATGCGCAGATGGCCTTCCTGAACGAGGCCTGCCGCCTGAAGTCGGTCAACCGCGCGACCCCGCTCTGCGACGGGTCGCGGCCCGAGAATTCGGGCGAACATAGCTGGCACATCGCCCTCTATGCTCTTGTTCTGTCGGAACATGCCCCCGAAGGCGTGGACATAAACCGGGTGATCAGGATGCTGCTGATCCATGACCTGGTCGAAATCGACGCAGGGGATGCGCCGATCTACGGCAACCATGACAAAGCCGCCCTGGAACGCGACGAAGCCGCTGCCGCCGACCGGATCTTCGGCCTGCTGCCAGCGGATCAGGCAAACGGCCTGCGTGCGCTCTGGCATGAGTTCGAGGCGAACGAGACCGCTGACGCCCGCTTTGCCAAATCGCTGGACAGGTTCCAGCCACCGAACCAGAACCTTGCCGCAGGCGGCGGAAGCTGGACCGACTACGATGTCAGCTATGACACGCTGGTCGACCGGGTCGGCACCAAGATCGCCCATGGGGCACCAAGCCTCTGGGACTGGATCAACCCGCGCATCAGATCATTTTTCGGCACCTAAACGCAGCTTTATGATCCGATGCTGATGCATCGCATCACGTGCCGACCTTGGCCGCCTTGCGCTTTTTCTCGGCCACGACCTTTTCCGCCAGTTCCTTGGCGATGGCATAGGCGCCACGGATCTTGTCCTTCTCCTGCGCCCAGTCACGCTGCACGACGATCTTGTTGTCGCGCACTTTCGCCAGCCCTTTCTGATCGGTGATGAACTCCACCAACCCCTGCGGCGAGGCGAACTTGTCGTTGTGGAACTGGATCGTCGCGCCCTTCGGCCCCCCGTCCAGTCGCGCAATTCCGGCCTTCTTGCACATCTCCTTGATCCGCACGATCAAAAGCAGCGTGTTCACCTCGCGCGGCAACGGCCCGAACCGGTCGATCAGTTCCGCGGCAAAGCCTTCCAGCTCAACTTTGGTATGCAAGTTGCTGAGGCGGCGATACAATCCCAACCGCACATCCAGGTCGGGGACATAGTCTTCGGGGATCAGCACCGGCACGCCGAGGTTGATAGACGGCGCCCACTGACCATCCTGATCGGACAGGCCCTCCATCTCGCCGGCCTTGATCTTGGCAATCGCATCCTCCAGCATCTGCTGGTAGAGCTCGTATCCCACATCCCGCATCTGCCCGGACTGTTCCTCGCCCAGCAGGTTGCCCGCCCCGCGGATATCCAGATCCTGACTGGCCAGCGTGAAGCCAGCCCCCAGCGTATCCAGAGAGCCCAGCACCCGCAGACGCTTCTCGGCCGCCGGTGTCAGCTTGCCACGCGGCTTGGTGGTCAGATAGGCATAGGCACGGGTCTTGGAGCGGCCCACGCGCCCCCGGATCTGATAAAGCTGGCTGAGGCCGAACATATCCGCTCGGTGAATGACCATCGTATTGGCCGTCGGAATATCCAGTCCCGATTCCACGATGGTCGTGGCCAGCAGCACGTCGTATTTCCCGTCATAGAAGGCGTTCATGCGGTCATCCAGCTCGCCTGCCGCCATCTGTCCGTGAGCCACGACATAAGACACTTCCGGCACCTGTGTTTTCAGGAAATCCTCGATCTCGGGCAGGTCGCTGATGCGGGGCACGACAAAGAAACTCTGCCCGCCACGATAATGCTCGCGCAGCAAGGCCTCGCGAATCGTGACCGTGTCGAACTCGGAGACATAGGTGCGGATCGACAGCCGATCCACCGGCGGTGTGCCGATGATCGAAAGGTCCCGCACACCGGACAACGACAATTGCAGCGTGCGCGGAATCGGTGTCGCTGTGAGGGTCAAGACGTGGATATCGCTGCGCAATTGCTTGAGCCGTTCCTTGTGGCCCACGCCGAAATGCTGCTCCTCGTCGATGATCAGAAGGCCAAGGTTCTTGAAGCTGACACCCTTGGCCAGCAGCGCATGGGTGCCCACGACAATATCCACGGTGCCGCGCGCGATACCGTCCCGCGTGGCCTGCGCATCCTTGGCGCTGACAAAACGCGACAGCGCCCGCACTTCCAGCGGAAAGCCCCGGAAACGCTCGGCAAAGCTCTTGAAATGCTGCCGGGCCAGCAGGGTTGTTGGGGCGATCACCGCCACCTGCACCCCGGACATGGCCGCGACGAAGGCCGCGCGCATGGCCACCTCGGTCTTGCCGAAACCCACATCGCCGCAGATCAGCCGGTCCATCGGATTGCCTGATCCCAGATCGGACAGAACATCCTCGATCGCGCGCAACTGGTCGTCGGTTTCCATATAGGGGAACCGCGCGCTGAACGCCTCCCAGGCGTGGTGCTGCGCCTCCAGCACCGGCGCGGATCGCAGGGCGCGCTCGGCCGCGACCCGGATCAGCCGCTCGGCCATCTCGCGGATGCGTTCCTTGAGGCGCGCCTTCTTGGCCTGCCAGGCCCCACCGCCCAGCTTGTCCAGAAGCCCTTCCTCATGGCCGAACTTGCTGAGGAGTTCGATATTCTCGACCGGAAGGTAAAGCTTTGACCCTTCGGCATATTCCAGCGTCAGGCATTCATGCGCGGCCCCCAGGGCCGTGACCACTTCCAGCCCCAGGTAACGGCCCACGCCGTGATCGACATGAACCACCAGATCACCGGGCGACAGGCTCTGTGCCTCGGTCAGGAAGTTGTCGGCACGGCGGCGTTTCTTCGGGGCGCGGATCAGACGGTCGCCAAGCACATCCTGCTCGCTGATCACGGTCAGGCCGTCCGCCTCGAACCCCTGTTCCAGCGGCCAGACCGCCAGATGCAGCCCATGTTTGCCGATCCCGCGCGCATCCGCCACATGCACCGACCCGATCAGCCCCTCGTCGCTGATCAGCCCGTCCAGACGTTCCCGCGCGCCTTCCGAGAAAGAGGCGATCAACACCGGCCCCTTGTCGAGCCGTGCCTTCACATGGGTCGTCAAGGCACCGAAAAGACTGATGCTTTCCTGCTGCCGTTCCGGCGCGAAGCTGCGCCCGATGCGACCGCCCGCATCAACGACACCCGGTCCCGTGGCCTGTGACAGCGGGTTGAACTGCATCACGCGGCTCTGCGCTGTTGCCGCCTCCCATGCCGCGTCATCCAGATAGAGAAGTCCCGGCGGCACCGGCTTGTAGACAGTATCCATCCGGCCCTTCTGGGTCATCGCAAGGCGCCGCGTCTCATACTGATCGGCGATACTGTCCCAACGCGACAGGCGCGTGGGCGTGACCTGATCATCCTGCGTCACGGTGGCCTGCGGCAGATAGTCGAAGATCGTCTCCAGCTTATCATGAAAGAAGGGCAGCCAATGCTCGATCCCGGCATGTTTGCGCCCCGCACTCACGGCCTCGTAGAGCGGATCATCCGTGCCCGCCGCACCGAATTCGATCCGATAATTCTGCCGGAACCGGGTGATCGCGGCCTCGTCCAGAATGACCTCGGACACTGGCGCCAGTTCGACCAGGTCGAGTTTCTCGGTCGTGCGCTGGGTCGCGGGATCGAAACGGCGTGCCCCATCCAGCACGTCACCGAACAGATCCAGCCGCACCGGGCCACCTTCGCCCGGCGGAAAGATGTCGATGATCCCGCCCCGGATCGCGTAGTCCCCCGGCTCCATCACCGTGGGAGCCTGCGAAAAACCCATGCGCACCAGAAAGTTGCGCAACGCTGCTTCATCAAGTCGTCCGCCGACGCGCGCACTGAAGGCGGCCTCGCGCAGCACCGTCCGTGCAGGCAGGCGCTGCATCGCGGCACTGATCGTGGTCAGCAGAACAAACCGTTCGGGCATCCCGTGGACCAGCCCCGCCAGGGTCGCCATCCGCGTGGCCGAGATATCGGCGTTCGGGCTGACCCGGTCATAGGGCAGGCAATCCCAGCCCGGAAAGGTGATCACCGGCATCTCGGGCGCAAAGAACCGCAACGCGGCCTGCATCGCCGCCAGACGCTTGTCGTCGCGCGCGATATGCAGGACCGGAGCAGCGCGCCGCTCGATCTCTTTCAGGATCAACCGGGCGTCAAATCCTTCTGGGGCACCGCCGACGGTGATACGGGTCAGTTCGGTCATGACGGATGGGTTCCAGGCAGCTAGAGGGACTGGTCGGGCATCATGTGGGACAGGTTCTGATACATCCCCCAGAGCGCGGTGATGAAGATCGATACCATGCCGATGAGCTGGATCATCAGCCGATGCCGTGTCAGCGCCTTGCGCAGGGCGGGACCTGTCAGAGCCTGCGCCTGCAGGCGGCGGGCTAGTCGCAGGCTCATGAGGCCGACGATCGACATCGGAAAGACCAGCAGCGAAATCGCCTGCGCCAGTTGAAACCCGTAGACAAAGCCGCTGAGGCATAGAAAGGTCAGAAAGAACGTGCCGAAGGCCACGATCCAGATGCCCGACACATCGGCGATATAGGTCAGCCGGTTGACATTGACCCGCACGACATCCTGCAGGTCGATCTCGGCCTGTCCGCCCTGGGCGGCGGCGCGCTGCACGATGTCATAGGGCACACCCATGACCCAGAAACTGGCCGTGGACCACATTACCGCCAGCACGATCCAATACCACAGGTTGGAGAAGGATCGCAGATTGATCACTTCATTCAGAGTGCCGAACCAGTCCAAATTATATGTCCCTTACAACTTGTCCGTTTCCATAGCGGTCTCTTTCGGCAATTCCTACCCTTGAGATGCGGCAATATCCATGCCACGCATACAGCGTGACCAAATGAGATAATGCACCGATGATCCCCAGCCAGGCCGCCTACCCCGCCACCCGTTTCCGCCGCACCCGGCAATCCCCCGCGATCCGCGCGTTGACGCAGGAGAACACGCTGTCCGTGGGCAACCTGATCTGGCCGGTTTTCGTGCGCGACGGCGAGGGGGTCGAAGAGCCTGTCACCTCGATGCCGGGTGTCTTGCGCCGTTCGGTTGACCGCGTGGTCGAGGCCGCGCGCGAGGCAGCGGATCTGGGCATTCCGGCGATCTGCCTTTTCCCCTATACCGATCCTTCCAAGAAGACCCGCGATTGCGCCGAGGCCTGGAACCCCGACAACCTGAGCAACCGCGCCACCCGCGCCATCAAGGCCGCCGTCCCGGAGATCGCGGTGATGACGGATGTGGCACTCGATCCCTACAACTCTGACGGCCATGACGGGTTCTGGCGCGACGGTGTGATCCTGAACGACGAAACCGTCGAGGCATTGGTCAAGCAGGCCCTGTCGCAGGCCGAAGCCGGGGCCGATATCATCGGCCCCTCTGACATGATGGACGGTCGCATCGGCGCGATCCGGCAGGCGCTGGAGGCAGGCGGGCACAGCAACGTCATGCTGCTCAGCTATGCCGCGAAATACGCATCCGCCTTCTATGGCCCGTTCCGTGACGCGGTGGGCGCGTCCGGCGCTCTCAAGGGCGACAAGAAGACCTACCAGATGGACCCCGCCAACAGTGACGAGGCGATCCGCCTTGTCGAACGGGACCTGCGCGAAGGGGCCGACATGGTCATGGTCAAGCCGGGAATGCCCTATCTGGACATTTGCCGCCGTGTGAAGGACGCCTTTGGCGCGCCGACCTATGCCTATCAGGTGTCGGGGGAATACGCGATGATCCAGGCCGCGGCGCAGAACGGATGGATCGACGGCGAACGCGCCATGGTGGAAAGCCTGATGTGCTTCCGCCGGGCGGGTTGTGACGGAATCCTCACCTATTTCGCACCTGCCGTGGCCCGCATGCTGGCGGGGAAATGACCCTGTCGCGGTGGGCGAACTCCCGCCGGGGATAACACTCCATTATCCACCCGGCACAAGAGTTGGTGACAGCCCGCTGTTTTGCTTCTATATTCAGCGCATATCCGGAGACGACAGAACATCCGGACCTGGCAGCAGCACAACAGAACAGGCAAGACATATGACCCAGATGAGCAGACGGACTTTCGCGTTGAGCGCCCTTGCGGGTGTCAGCGTCACCGCAGCCTGCGGCAACGGGATCGGCAGCCCGGGATCGGCAGTGATCGACAACCGGGTCCAGGCGACGCTGAACTATCTCTATTCGACATTTCCCAACACACGCGATTTGTCGGACAAATCGGTGGGTCAGCTCGTGATGCCGCTGATCACCGAAGCGGGCTTCGGCTTTGGTGGCGGCTACGGGCGTGGTGCGCTGCTGGTCAACGGGACGACCGTGGACTATTACTCGGCCACCAAAGGCAGCTTTGGACTTCAGATCGGGGCACAGCAATTTGCCCATGTCCTGTTCTTCATGACCGATGACGCGCTGCAACGCTTCCGCAGATCGTCCGGCTGGGCGGCAGGTGCCGATGTGGAATATGTCATCAGCGACCGCGCCGACAATCTGCGCGCCGAAACCACCACATCGACATCGCCCGTGCTGGCTGTGATCTTCGGCCAGGCAGGCCTGATGGTCGGTGCCACGCTGGAAGGCGTGAAATACACCCGCATCATTCCGTAAGATCGCATTTTGGCGCGGGTTGCTCCCCGCGCCTTGCCATCCGGCTCAATGAAGCCGGAACTCTCCGACCACGTGACGCCACTCTCCGGGGCTGATCATCTTGCGATGCGTGAAGCGCACCGAATGCAGCGGCCCCTCGATCTCGGCCTGCCAGAACTCAATGAACTTGAACAGCCGCGGATGGTCAGGCGCCAGATCATAGTCCTGCCAGACAAAGGTGTTCAGCACATTGCGATAGTCCGGCATGCGGTAGAAGAATTCGGCCGTGGTCAGCCCATAGCCCTTGAGCATCAGTTCGGTATCCGAGGCCTGCATGTTTTCCCTCATTTGCGACTCGATAGGAAAATCATGCCAAGGTTAATTTACTTTTCAATGAAAACAGTATGTTAGCAATCACATACCATGGCTGCCAAATGGGGCTGGCTTGCGCCATTGCACCCCATATCCAGCCTCTGTTATAGTCTTTCCAACAAGATATAGTGAAACTGGACAGAGCGGTTAAATCACGTGAACGACACGCCGGAAACCCCTGAAAACGAAGACGAAAACACGCCCGCACGTGCCGTCTACGAAGGCCCCTCCATCTCGATCACCGAGGAGATGAAGACCTCCTATCTCGATTATGCCATGAGCGTGATCGTCAGCCGCGCGATTCCCGATCTGCGTGACGGCCTGAAACCCGTGCATCGCCGCATCCTCTATGCGATGAACGAGGTCGGCAACACGCACGACAAACCCTATCGCAAATCGGCCCGTCCGGTCGGCGACGTGATGGGCAAATACCATCCGCACGGCGACAGCGCGATCTATGACGCGCTGGTGCGGATGGCGCAGGATTTCTCGATGTCGCTGCCCCTGCTCGACGGTCAGGGCAACTTCGGCTCCATGGATGGCGATAACGCCGCCGCCATGCGCTACACCGAGGTGCGGATGGACAAGCCCGCCGCTTTCCTGCTGGCCGATATCGACAAGGACACGGTCAATTTCCAGGACAACTACGACGGCAAGGACCGCGAGCCTACGGTTCTGCCCGCGCGCTTTCCGAACATGCTGGTCAATGGCGCGGGCGGTATCGCCGTCGGCATGGCCACCAACATCCCGCCGCACAACCTTGGCGAGGTGGTGGATGCCACGCTGGCCCTGATCGACAATCCGGACCTGACCACCGAAGATCTGATCGAATACATCCCCGGACCGGACTTCCCGACGGGCGGCCTGATGCTGGGCCGGGCCGGTGCACGCAAAGCCTATCTCGAAGGGCGCGGCAGCGTGATCATCCGCGCCAAGACCAAGATCGAGGAACTGCGCAAGGACCGCTACGCCATCATCGTCGAGCAGATTCCCTATCAGGTGAACAAGGCCGCGATGATCGAAAAGATCGCCGAGCAGGTGCGCGAGAAAAAGATCGAAGGCGTCGCCCATGTGCAGGACGAAAGCGACCGCAACGGCGTGCGCGTTGTCATCGAACTCAAGCGCGACGCGACACCCGAAGTCGTGCTGAACCAGCTCTATCGCTTCACCCCGATGCAGACCTATTTCGGCTGCAACATGCTGGCGCTGAACGGTGGCCGTCCTGAACAGCTGACACTGCGTCGGTTCCTGTCCTGTTTCATCGAATTCCGCGAGGAAGTGGTCGCCCGCCGCACCGCCTATGAGCTGCGCAAGGCGCGCGAGCGCAGCCATATCCTCTGCGGTCTGGCCGTGGCCGTCACCAATGTCGACGAAGTCGTGGCCACGATCCGCGCCTCGGCCGATGCGGCGGATGCCCGTGACAAGCTGATGACCCGCGCCTGGCCTGCCCGCGACATCGCCGAATACATCCGGCTGATCGACGATCCGTCCCATACGGTGAACGAGGATGGCACCTATTTCCTGTCGGAAATCCAGGCCCGCGCCATCCTTGAACTGCGCCTCCAGCGCCTGACCCAGTTGGGCGTCAAGGAAGTGACGGACGAGTTGCAGGAACTGGCCGCCAAGATCCGCGAATACCTTGAAATCCTCGGTAGCCGCGAACGGATCATGGGCATCATCTCGGACGAACTGCGCGAAGTGCGCGAATTGTTCGCCGTCCCCCGCCGGACCGAGATCGTCGATTGGGCCGGCGACATGGATGATGAGGACCTGATCGAGCGCGAGGATATGGTCGTAACCATCACCTCGGGCGGTTATATCAAACGCACGCCACTGGCCGATTTCCGCGCCCAGAAGCGCGGCGGCAAGGGCCTGTCGGGGATGCAGACCAAGGAAGAGGACGTGGTGACCACCCTCTTCGTGGCCAATACCCATGATCAGCTTCTGTTCTTCACGACGGACGGGATGGTCTACAAGCTCAAGACCTGGCGCCTGCCGCTGGGCGGGCGCACCTCGAAGGGCAAGGCGATCGTCAATATCCTGCCGATCCCGCCGGGTGTGTCCATCGCGGCCATCATGCCGGTGGACCGTCCCGATACGGAATGGGACGATCTGCAGATCGTCTTCGCCACGTCCGCGGGCGATGTGCGGCGCAATGCGCTGTCGGATTTCACCAATGTGATGCGCAACGGCAAGATCGCGATGAAACTGCCCGAGGGTGTGGAACTGGTGAACGCGCGCATCTGTTCGGAAGATGACGATGTGATGCTGGTCACCGATTCAGGCCGCGCGATCCGCTTCTCCACCACCGACGTGCGGGTCTTCAAGGGTCGCGATTCCACCGGCGTGCGCGGCATTCGCCTGCTGGGCAATGACCGCGTGGTCTCCATGTCCGTGATCCGCCATTTCGACGCCACCGCCGAGGAGCGCGCCGCCTATCTCAAGATGCGCCGCGCCATGGCGGGTCTGGCCGACGATGCCGAGGCCGAGGATGAAGAGGCGCCCGCCGATCCGAACTTCTCGACAGAACGCTATGCCGAGATGTCAGCGGCGGAAAACCTGATCCTCACAATCACTGCCAATGGCTCGGGCAAGCTCTCGTCCAGCCATGACTATCCGGTGCGCGGACGTGGCGGCATGGGTGTGACGGCCATGGACAAGGCGATGCGCGGCGGCGCGCTTGTCGCCTCCTTCCCGGTCGAAATGGACGATCAGGTGATGCTCGCCACCTCCAAGGGTCAGTCGATCCGGGTGCCCGTGGACGGCATCTCCTTCCGCTCGCGCTCTGCTGGTGGGGTCAAGGTGTTCAACACCGGCACAGGCGAGATCGTGGTTTCGGTCGCCCGCATCGCCGATCAGGGCGACGAAGAGGTCGAACCCGGAGAGGAGTGATCCCGGTTTCTTCTTGCGTGAAATATCCTCAGGGGGTCAAACCCGCAGGGTTTGGAAGGGGGGCAGACAGCCCCCCTTTCGCCGTTAAAAGCCTTGCGTCACAGGTCGTAAAGGGTGCCGAACTTGTCCTTGAGATAGGCCAGCAGCGGGGCCTCTGACGGCTCCATCCCTGCGGCCTGCGCAATCACCTCGCGTGGCGTGTAAAGCCCGCCGTGCCGCTGCACGCTCTCGCGCAGCCAGCCAGTCGCGCCGGACGTGTTGCCTTCCGCCAGTTGCGCGTCCAGACCAGGCAGCGCCGCACGCATGGCCTGATGCAGACAACCGGCATAGACATTGCCCAGACTGTAGGTCGGAAAATACCCGAACAAGCCGACGGACCAGTGCACATCCTGCAAACAGCCGTTCGAAGGCTTGTCCACGGCAAAGCCGAAATCGGCCAGAAAGCGGTCGTTCCACGCGGCTTCCAGATCGGCCACGGCCAGATCGCCCGCGATAAGCGCCCGTTCCAGATCGAAACGCAGCATGACATGCAGGTTATACTGAACCTCATCCGCCTCGGTCCGGATGAAACCGTTCTGCAGCCGGTTCACGGCAGCGTAGAACGCCTCCGCGTCCGCAATCCCGAAATCGCCAAAAGCATCCCGCATCTGCCCGAACAGCCAGCCGGTGAAAGCACGGCTGCGGCCGATCTGGTTTTCATAGATACGGCTCTGGCTTTCATGCACCCCCATGGAGACACCCTGCCCCAAAGGCGTCAGGGCATAGGACGGGTCGATCCCCTGTTCATAACAGGCATGACCGACCTCATGGATGGTGGAATAGAAGCAGTTGAACGGGTCTTCGGGATTGGTGCGCGTGGTGATCCGCACATCGCGCCCCGACCCGCTGGAAAACGGATGCACCGCCTTGTCCAGCCGCCCGATGTTGAAATCATAGCCGAAAGTCCGCGCCAGAAGATGCGTCAACTGCATCTGCGCCGCTTCGTCGAAACGCCCCTCCAGCCCCTTTGGCGCAGGGCGCGACAGACAGGCCGCGCGCAAATCGACAAGCGGGCCGCGCAGCGCCGTGAACATTGCCTCCAGATCAGAGGCCTTGGCATCCGGCTCATAGTCGTCCAGCAGCGCATCATAGGGATCGCCGCCATCGGCCAGCGCCGCCGCTTCCTCGCGCTTCAACGCGACGATGCGCGCCAGGACCGGCAGGAAGGCGGCCACATCCTCGGCGGCGCGCGCCTCGCCCCATTGGCCCTGCGCGCGGCTGGTCACGCGGGCCAGTTCCTCGGCCAGCGCCGCAGGCAGTTTGCGGGCGCGCTCGTGGTTGCGCCGGATATGGCGCAACTGCGCCCGCCCCACCGCATCCAGCGTGTTTTCGTCGATCGCCGCCAGCCAGTCACCGACACGCGGATCGGTGCGCCGCGCATGCAGCACGGCTTCCATCGCCGCCATCTCCTCGGACCGCTGGTCGGCGGCGCCCCGCGGCATCATCGTTTCCTGATCCCATCCCAGTCGCCCGGCGACCTGCCCCAGCGCAAAGGTCTGCCGCTGATGCGCCATCAGCGCGTCATAGGCCCCGGCGGCGTTGCTCATGCCCATATCGCTCATGCGCGCGCCCCCCGGATCGAGGTGGTGATGGGATAGGCGGTCAGATAACGCGCCCGCAGGATCAGCACCCACAGGATCACCGCCAGCACCTGATGCGCGATGGCGATCTCCCAGATCGCGCCCGTCATGACCGTGACGATCCCCAGCACGACCTGTGCGACAAGCGTGGCAAAGACCAGATTGAACGCGCCCCGTGTCGTTTCATGTGCGCTCTTGCGCCCGCGCAGCCAGACCACGACGCCAAAGGCCAACAGGAGATACCCGCTGACCCGGTGAATGAACTGCACCAGACCGGGGTTCTCGAAGAAGTTCTTCCACAGCGGCTCGATCATGAAAGGGTTGGGCGGGATGATCTGCCCCCCCATCAGCGGCCAGTCGGTATAGGACCGACCCGCGTCGATCCCGGCGACCAATGCGCCCAGAATGATCTGGAGAAAGGCGAAATGCATCAACCCGGTTGACAGACCGAAGAGCTTGTCCTCCTTGGCGCGACGCGCCTGCAACAGATCGCGCTCGGACCGACCCAACTGGAATACGAACCACGCGATGAAGCCAAGGATCACGAAGGCCAGCCCCAGATGGGTGGCCAGACGGTAACTCGCCACGCTGGTCATGCTGCCCGTCAGACCCGAGGCCACCATCCACCAGCCGATGAAGCCCTGCAATCCGCCAAGCCCCCCGATGAACAACAGGCGCGGCGTCCAGCCTGCCGGGATCTTGCGCGCCAGCAGGAAGCCAAGGAAACCCAGCCCCCAGACCAGACCGATCACCCGGCCCAATTGCCGGTGGCCCCATTCCCACCAGTAGATGAACTTGAAATCATCCAGTTCCATCCAGCGGTTCTGGATCTGGAACTGCGGGATCTGCTGATACTTGGCGAACTCCGCCTCCCAATCCGCCTGATTCAACGGCGGGATGGCCCCTGTCAGCGGACGCCATTCGGTGATGCTCAAGCCGCTGTCGGTCAATCGGGTCAGACCGCCCACGGCGATCATCACCATGACCATCGCGAACAGAACCATCAGCCAGATGCGGATCGCCCCGCGTGCCCCTGTCGTGCCCTTGTCGATCAGCCCGCCCTGTGGCGCGGGTCTGGTCTCGACCCCGGTGGCAACCTCTTCGAAAATCGCGCGTTTCTTGGTCATTGTCGTCTCCTGTCGATGCCAAACCTAGGGCTTGTCCGAGGGATCGTCCAGAACCTGACCCCTCTCTTTCCAGCGCACCATTTGACGCAGGATACCATGCAGCATCTGCACATCGGCACGGGTCAGGCGCATCCGGCTCCACAGATTGCGCAGGTTCATCTTCATGCTGTCGGCCTTGGTCTCGGGAAAGAAGAACCCGGCCTCGGCAAGCCGCTCCTCATAGTGCCGCGCCAACGCCTCGACCTCGGTGCCATTGGCCCAGTCGGTGCGCCCCATCTCGACAGTTTCATGCTGCACCTCCTCGGTCTGGCGGCGCCATTCATAGGCGGTCAGCAGCACGCATTGCGCAAGGTTCAGACTGGGGAATTCCGGATTGACCGGGACCGAGATGATGGCATTGGCCTGCGCCACATCCTCGTTCTCAAGCCCCGCGCGTTCCGGCCCGAACAGCACCGCCACCTTTTCCCCGCGTGCGATCATGCCTGCGGCCAGTTCCATCGCCTTTTCGGGGCTGTAGACCGGTTTGGTCAACCCGCGCGCACGCGCCGTGGTGGCAAAGGTAAACGTCATCCCCGACAGGGCCGAGGGCAGATCCTCATGCAGCATCGCCTCGTCCAGCAGGCGGCCGGCGCCGCTGGCCATGGCCACGGCCCGGCTGTTGGGCCAGCCATCCCGCGGCCCCACGACATGCATCCGGTCCAGTCCGAAGTTCCACATCGCACGGGCCGCGGCCCCGATGTTTTCACCCATCTGCGGGCGGACAAGGACAAAGGCTGGTTGGGGGGTCGTGCTGGGCATGGGTGTCTCCGCAAGGGCTGGCGCGTGATACGCCAGCGCGCCGCCGTTTCCAAGCGGTTATGGGGCCACCTGCGCGATGGTCAAACCCGGAAATCCCCGGTATGACACCGCCATGACATTCAAGGAGCCCGACCAGCATGGCCGAAACGCCTGACGCCCCGCAGCAGCCGCAACTTTACCTGATCACCCCGCCGACCTTCGATCTGGAGGTGTTTCCCGACCTGCTGGCCCGCGTTCTGGACGCGCAGGCCGTTGCCTGCGTGCGGCTGGCCCTGGCGAGCAAGGACGAGGACAACGTGGCCCGTGCCGCCGATGCCCTGCGCGAAGTGACCCATGCGCGCGACGTGGCGCTGGTGATCGAAAGCCATATCCTGATGGTGGAACGGCTGGGGCTGGACGGTGTGCATCTGACAGACGGCGCGCGGTCGGTCCGCAAGGTGCGCAAGGACCTCGGCCCCGACGCCATCATCGGTGCCTTCTGCGGCATCCAGCGCCACGAGGGGATGACCGCAGGCGAGGCCGGTGCCGATTACATCAGCTTCGGTCCTGTCGGCGAGAGCCCTCTGGGTGACGGCAGCCGCGCCGAGCTCGAGATTTTCGAGTGGTGGTCCGAGATCATCGAAGTCCCCGTGGTGGCCGAGGGCGCTCTGACCGAGGACTTGATCCGCACGCTTGCGCCCATCACCGATTTCATCGCCTTGGGCGATGAAATCTGGTCTGCCGCCGATCCTCTGGCCGCGCTGGCCCGCCTGACCCGCGCCATGCAGATCTGACCTCAGACCTGCGCAGCACCATGCAGCAGCCCCGCGCGCACCACCGTCTCGACATGGGCGGCCAGTGACTTGCGGTTCGGGAAGGCATCGACGCGGACGGGTGCGTGATAGAGCACCTCGACCGCGCCATTGCGCCGGGCGGACAGCACCTTGACCAGATGCGGACCAAAATCCATGTCGCCCCACCAGCCATAGAACCGCGCCTCCTCGCCCTCAGGGGCGCGGTAGATCAGCGTCACCGGCTGGATCCATGTGCGATGTCGCAGCTCATCCGAGAAAAACGCCTGAAACAGCGTCGATTTGAAGGGCAGGACCAGCGTGCCATCAGTGGACGTGCCCTCTGGAAAGAACAGCAACTTGTGCCCGGCCAGAAGCCGCGCCTCGAAAAGCTCCTGCTGGCGGCGCGCATCGCGCGGATCACGGTTGATGAAGACCGTCCCCGTGGCCCGCGCCAGCCAGCCGATGCCGGGCCAGCCCGCCACTTCGGATTTCGATACGAAATAGATCCGCTTGCGCGCATTCAGCGCAAAGATATCCAGCCATGAGACATGATTGGCCACGACCGCGCCCCGCTCCTCCATGCGACGGCCACGTGTGACATAGCCCATGCCGAGGATGACAAAGGCCACGCGGCACACACCCTGGGTCAGATAGGGCGTGACAGGCCTGTGTAGCCCGAACAGCGGTCGCTCGATCAGCCGCAGAAGCAGCAACAACCCCAGCCCGCCAAAGACGATACCGCCCAGGATCGCGCCGCGCAGCACACACCTGAACCAGCCACCGGCGGTCAGCGGCGCGATGGGAGGCTCCGGCGGTGGGACCCAGACCCCGGTCATGCGCGCGCCGATCCGGGATGAACGGGACGGGTATAAATGGCACGCTGGCTGGCGTTCATCCGCGCCACATCCAGAATCAGACAGACATCGGTGGTGTTGAAGGCGCGGTCCACAAAGGCACCCTGCCCCACGAAACCACCCAGCCGCAAATAGGCCTTGATCAGCGCGGGCACCGCCAGCATCGCCGCCTTGCGATCCAGATGGGCCGCAGCGATCCTGTCCATCGCGGCAAAACCTTCGGGCCGCGCGATCACCCGCAGGTCATCCGGCGCCAGATGGCGATGGTGCAGCAAGGACAGAGGTTCCGCCAATGCCGCGGGATCGGTGCCGTGGAAACTGGCGACGCCGAACAGGATCTCGATCCCATGCGCCTCGACATAGGCGGCCAGCGCGTGCCAGAGGTGATACATCCCCATCCCGCCCCGGTAGTCGGGGTGCAGGCAGGACCGCCCAAGTTCCAGCAAGGGCCGCCCGCTGGCCTTCAGAACGGACAGGTCATACTCATCCTCGGAATAGAACTGGCCCGCCCGGGCCGCCTGATCCGCCCTCAGCAGACGGTAGACGCCCACCACGCGGTCATCTGGCGCGCGCGCCTCGTCCAGCAGCAGCAGATGATCGAAAAAAGGATCGAAACGGTCCTGCTCCAGACGGCTGGCGTGATCGACCATCGCGCCACCACCACCCAGTTCCTCCACGAAGACCGCATAGCGAAGGCGCTGCGCCGCGCGCAGATCGCCCTCGGAACGGGCCAGACGGACGACAAACTGCGGCAAGGCTTTGGTCATTCTGCGGTATCCGCCGGGGACATTTGTTCGTTTCTAGAAAATGGCTCAGCACATGGCAACCGCCTGAGACTTCTGACAAAATACCACCGAACGGATCCCGACCGCGCGCGAAGGCGCAAAAGACGACCCGTCGTAACCTTTTGTTAACTAGTTTGGGGGATCAAAGACAGGCATGAGGAACACGCGGGAACCGTCTATGACCACCTTGCCTGCCTCGGGAAAATTCACAGTGATCCTGCCCCCTATGTTGGATTGCACCTGCCCCAGCCCCCAATCCGGCTGGTCCGGATGGCGCACGAACATGCCCGGTTCCAGAATTGCATTCATGTCCGTCATGTCCTCACCTCGCATCGGAGACCTTGTTGCGCCACAGTACGAATAATCTGGCCGCTTTGATAGGCTCGCGTATTTGCCACGATCTGATCAGCCCCATCGGCGCGATCACCAACGGGCTGGAACTGATGCAGATGTCGGGTGCCGCCCTGACACCGGAAGTATCGCTGATTTCGGATTCGGTCGAGAATGCAAACGCGCGCATCCGCTTTTTCCGCGTCGCCTATGGCATGGCCTCGGAGAGCCAGACGATGGGCCGGGCCGAAGTGGTCAGTATCCTCAAGGCCGTGGCGCAGGGCGCGCGGGTCAGCTTCCACTGGGGGCCGCTGGAAGACCTGCCCCGCACCGAAGTGCGGCTGGCCTTCCTTGCCATGCAGTGTTTCGAAACCGCGATGCCCTATGGTGGGCGCATCACCCTGACACGCGAGGGCGGGCTGTGGGCGATCAGCGGGGCCGCCGATAAGCTGCGCCAGACACCCGAACTCTGGGCCGGTCTGGTCGGCACCGGCAACGCGGTCGACGTGAGCCCCGCCGAGGTCCAATTCGCCCTTCTGCCTGTCTTGCTGGACGAGGCAGGCCGCAGCATCAGCCTGCGCATCACGGAAAACGATATCCTGATGCGCTTCTGAGCAGCCGCCTCAGCCGCGCACGGCACCCGCGCTGGTCACCAGATACTTGAAACTGGTCAACTGTTCCGCCCCGACCGGACCGCGTGCATGCAGCTTGCCCGTTGCGATGCCGATCTCGGCGCCCATGCCGAACTCGCTCCCATCCGCGAACTGGGTCGAGGAATTGTGCATCAGGATCGCGCTGTCAAGCCGTTCGAAGAAACGCGCGACGGCAGCAGGGTCTTCGGTCAGGATGCAATCAGTGTGGTTAGATCCATACTGCCTGATATGGGCAATGGCCGCATCCAGATCATCCACCACCCGCGCGGCGATGATGCTGTCCAGATACTCGCGACCCCAGTCATCCGCCGCGGCGGGCACGGTTCCGGGTATGTGCTGCAAGGCCGCGTCCACGCGCACCTCGACCCCGACGGCGATCAGATCGCGGACAAGCTCGGCACCCAGCGAGGCCGCGATATCGCGGTGGATCAACAGGCATTCGGCCGCTCCGCAGATGCCCGTGCGGCGGGTCTTGGCGTTGATGACCACGCGGCGCGCCAGTTCGGGGTCGGCCTTGGCGTCCACATAGATATGCACGATCCCTTCCAGATGGGCAAAGACCGGCACCCGCGCCTCGCGCTGCACCAGCCCCACCAGCCCCTTGCCGCCACGCGGCACGATCACGTCGATCCAGTCGGTCATCCGCAGCATCGCGCTGACGGCCTCGCGGTCGCGGGTCGGAACCAGCTGGATCGCATCCTCCGGCAGGCCTGCGACGCGCAGCCCTTCCACCAGACAGGCATGGATCGCGCCCGAGGAATGAAAGCTTTCCGAACCGCCCCGCAGGATCACCGCATTGCCCGCCTTCAGGCACAGCGCCCCGGCATCCGCCGTCACATTGGGACGGCTTTCATAGATCACGCCGATCACCCCCAAAGGCGTGGCAACACGCCGGATGTGCAGCCCGTTGGGCCGGTCCCATTCGGCCAGCACGCGGCCGACGGGATCGTCCTGATCTGCAACCGCGCGCAACCCGGCCGCGATCGAGGCGACGCGCGCCGCGTCCAGCATCAGCCGGTCTATCATCGCGGGGCTGAGGCCTTTGTCGCGCCCATACTCCAGATCACGCGCATTCGCGGCAATGATCGCATCGCTTTGTGCCTCGATCGCGTCCGCCGCCGCGTTCAAAGCCTGTGTCTTGGCCGCAGCCGGAGCAAAGGCCAGATCGGCCGCAGCCGCACGGGCGCGGCGTCCGATATCGTCCATCTGGGCGGAAAGGTCAGGGCTTTTCGTCATCAGGCAGTCTTTCGCGGCAGGGCCGGATGCCTCCGGCGGGGATATTTTCAGCAAGAAGAAACATGGGATCAGAGCGCCATGTCATCCCGGTGGATCAGCGCGGCGCGACCCGGATAGCCCAGCAGCGCCTCGATCTCGTCGCTGCGATGGCCAAGGATCTGGGCGGTTTCCGCTGCCGTGTAGCGGATCAGGCCCTGCCCCAGCGAGGCGCCGTCGGGTCCAAGGATCGCCACCGGATCCCCGCGCCCGTAACTGCCCGTCGTGGCGATAACCCCCGCAGGCAGCAGGCTCTTGCCGCTGTCCAGAGCACGCACGGCGCCTGCATCGAGCGTCACCTCGCCACGCGGCTTCATCGCCGCGATCCAGCGTTTGCGCGCGGCTTGCGGGTCATCCTGCGCCGTGAACCATGTGGCGCGCGCCCCCTGCGCCAGCGCCTGCAAGGGCCGCAGGACCGAGCCTTCGGTAATGGCCATGGCGCAACCCGCAGCCGTGGCGGTCTTGGCGGCCATGAGTTTGGTCTTCATCCCGCCCTTGGACAGGCCCGATCCCGCATCGCCCGCCATCGCCTCGATCTGCGGGGTGATGCGCTCGATCAAGGGGAAGTATTCGGCATCTGGGTCCTGCTGCGGATTGGCCGAATAGAACCCGTCCACATCGGATAACAGGATCAGCTGATCAGCCCCCACGGTCACAGCGACCTGCGCGGCCAGACGGTCATTGTCGCCATAGCGGATCTCGTCCGTGGCGACGGTGTCGTTCTCGTTCACGATGGGCACCACGCCCAGACCGATCAGCATCTCCATCGTGGCGCGGGAATTGAGGTAACGGCGGCGATCCGTGCTGTCTTCCAGCGTGACCAGCACCTGTCCGGTGGTGATACCGTGAGGGGCCAGCACCTCCTCATAGGCGCGGGCCAGCCGGATCTGCCCGACCGCAGCGGCGGCCTGCGACTGTTCCAGCGCCAGCGTGGTCGCAGGCAACCCCAGCACCCCACGCCCCAGCGCGATGGAACCCGAAGAGACAAGCACCACATCCTTGCCCAGCGATTTCAGCCAGACCACATCCTGTGCCAGCCCTGCCAGCCAGTTCTGCCGCAGAAGACCCGTCTTGCGGTCGACCAGCAAGGCCGAGCCGATCTTGACGACGACCCGGCGCGCGGCGGTCAGGCGCAGAGGCTGTGCGGCCACACGATCGGTCAGGGACGCCACGGCTGATCCTCATCCGCATCGGCCTGCTTCTGGCGCAGCCGGTCCGCCGTGATCTGGGACCGCACGGCGCGCAGCACTTCAGGCACGCCTTCGCCGGTCACGCCCGAGAGCATCAGCACAGGGCCACCTACCTCGGCCTCCAGCCGGGCACGCGCCTCGGCGCGTTCCTCGTCATCCAGCGCGTCGATCTTGTTCAGTGCGGTGACACGCGGCTTGTCGGCCAGATCGCCACCGTAAAGCTCAAGCTCGGTGATGATGGCTCGGTAATCCTCGTCAAGCGTCGGCGATGTACCATCCACCAGATGCAACAGCACCGCACAGCGTTCCACATGGCCGAGGAAACGATCCCCCAGCCCGCGCCCTTCGGAGGCGCCCGCGATCAGGCCGGGGATATCGGCCATGACGAATTCTGCATTGTCGATTCCCACGACCCCGAGGTTGGGATGCAGCGTGGTGAAAGGATAATCCGCAATCTTGGGCCGCGCGTTGGACACGGCCGCCAGAAAGGTGGACTTGCCCGCATTGGGCATCCCCAGAAGCCCGGCATCCGCGATCAGCTTCAGGCGCAGCCACAGCGTCCGCTCGACGCCTTCCTGCCCCGGATTGGCGCGGCGCGGGGCCTGATTGGTCGATGTCTTGAAATGAAGGTTGCCCCAGCCGCCATTGCCACCCTTGGCCAGCAGCACGCGCTGGCCCAGTTCGGTCATGTCGGCCAGAACGGTTTCCTCGTCCTCGTCGAGGATCTCGGTGCCGACAGGCACACGCAGGACAATGTCGTCACCATCCTTGCCGGTGCGCTGACGGCCCATGCCATGCTGGCCGTTCTGTGCAAAGAAATGCTGCTGATAGCGGAAGTCGATCAGCGTGTTGAGACCGTCCACGGCCTCGACCCAGACCGAGCCGCCCGAGCCACCATCGCCGCCATCGGGACCGCCGAATTCGATGAACTTCTCACGCCGGAAGCTGACTGCTCCGCCGCCGCCCGAACCGGACCGGATATAGACCTTTGCGAGATCAAGAAACTTCATGGTCTTCCCCTATCGCAAAGGCCCTGCCCTGCTCAATCCAGTTTTCGACTATAGGTCCATGTGGCGATTTTCGCACCACGCGCGACCGAAAAGGTCTCGGCATCGCCCAGATACTCGAAACCGCAATTAGTAAGAACCCGCGCCGAGGCCGCGTTGTCCTGGAACACCTGCGCGAACATCGTCCGGCAGGACTGCGGATTGGCGGCCACCAGCGCCGAGACCGCAGCCGAGGCCACGCCCGAATTCCAATAGGCCGGCGCCACCCAATAGGCGACTTCGGACTGGTTGCGATCCATCCGCGACAGGCTGATGACACCCATCACCTCAGGCCCCCCATGCGCCGTGCCATCCATCGCCCAGATATCCTCGGTCCGGGACGGAGAGAGGGCGCGGGCCACATAGGCCTCGGTCGCGCCGGGCGGCAGAGGATGCGGAATCGACCGCGTATTCATCGCGACGCGCCGGTCTGCCCCATGCATCTCGATCAGGCCCTTGTCCGACAGCCGCAGCGGGCGCAGGTCGAACCGTTCGGTTGCGATCACCGGTTGGGCAAGTATGGGGTCGATCTTCATCCGTCGTCTCCTCCGACTCTGATCTGGCTGAACAGTCTCTGGCGATCCCTGTGGCGCGCCTGTTTGTCCACTCGTTACATCTGCCGCAGCCCCCTCCCCGGATACGGCGGCAGATCACGTCACTTGACCGAACGCCTCTCTGTGACACCGCAGCATGGCGGTTATGTGAACAGATCGGGGCCGGAACCGGTATCCGGATGCTCCAGCCAAGGGCAACGTCCGGAAAAAGCAAAAGGGGACCGGCCTTTTCGCCGATCCCCTCATGTGTGTCACCTGAAGGACGGCTTACTCAGCGGCCTCCGCCACCGGCAGGACCGAAATGAAGGTGCGGCCCTTGAGGCCCTTGTGGAAGGTCACCTTGCCCTCGACCGTGGCGAAAATCGTGTGATCACGACCCAGACCCACGCCCTCGCCCGGCCACCACTTGGTGCCGCGCTGGCGAACGATGATGTTGCCAGGGATCGCGGCCTGACCGCCGTACAGCTTTACGCCAAGACGGCGACCGTCAGAGTCGCGACCGTTGCGGGAGGAACCGCCTGCTTTCTTGTGTGCCATGGGGGATTACTCCTTGGTCTCGGCCGCTTTTTTGGCGGCGCGTTTCGGTTTCGCGGCGGTCTCGCCTGCGGCGGCGGGTGCGGCTTTCGCCTTGGCCTTCGCGGGCTTGGCAGCCGGAGCGGCAGCAGCCTCGACGGCGACCTTGGGGGCCGTGCCGGTCGCGGCCTTGACACCGGTCTTCTCGGCGCCCGATGCCAGGATCTCGGTGATACGGACGAGCGTCAGCTTCTGACGGTGACCCTTGGTGCGCTGCGAGCCATGCTTACGGCGACGCTTGACGAAGTTGATGACCTTCTCGCCTTTGATCTGATCGATCACTTCGGCCTGCACGGCAGCACCAGCCACCATCGGCGCGCCCAGAACGGTGGTGTCACCGCCCAGCATCAGCACTTCGTTGAATTGAACAGTCTCACCTGCGTCGGCGACCAGTTTTTCCACGCGCAGCGTATCGCCGGCCTGGACTTTGTACTGTTTGCCGCCGGTTTTCAGAACCGCGAACATATGTCTTTCCCTTTGTTGCCGCGTCCTGTGGTCCCCCTGAGGGCGTTTCGGCAGGATCTTGTCACCTTGCGGGCAGGATCCGAAGCCACCTCGAACAGCGCGCCCTTGCGGGCGATGTTGAATGATATGCACGGCAAGAGCGGATCGCCCTTTCCGAGATGCGGGCTTATGCGGCGCATCGCGCAGGAAGTCAAGACCGATCCGGGACGCAACAGGAGGTTTCCTGCCCCTGCCCGATCACAACTCCTCGCCCAGCATCTGACCCGCAACCGCAACCCCCAGCGCGCGCGACAACTCGCCATACATATGGTCGAAAGCGTCGAACAGGGCCCGGTTCATCGCGCGCCCCGAGGGGGTCAGCGACAGATCCGCATAGGCGTTGATCTGCGCGGGTTCGAGCGGCTCATAGGCCAACATCAGGAAGGCATAGATCCATTCCCGTGTCTCGGCGCGGGTGTCATCCTCCTGCGCCCAGACATCCGACACGATATCGGCCTCCGACATCTCCAGCGCGCCCCCGTCGATCAGGCCGCGATAGAACAGCATATTGGCGTTCATCGCCCCCATCACGTTGAAGCCGATCAGATCATTCGCCTCGACATAGGCCTCGATCGCGGACAGATGCGGGTCGATATTGCGCGGGCTGTCGGCCGCAAGCGCCCCTTCGACCTGACGGAAGGCCTCGCGCGCAGTCTCCTCGACCCCGGCATCCATGAACGCGCGGCGGGCCGCAATCTCCAGTTCCACGATCTGTCCACCCGTCTCGTCCTCGAAGAAGGCGATCAGGGGCGCGGGGTCCGCCTGTCCGAAAGAAGCGATGAAACGCTGCTCGACCAGCGCGGCCATCTTGTCCACATCATAGATGCGGTCCACCAGCATATCCCAGGCCGCGCCGCCGCCACCCGACAGCATTTCGGTGCCCAGTTCGGAGCCATAGGCAAGACCTTCCTCGCGCATGATGGCGATGATCTCGTCCAGACCCATCACCTCCATCAGGGTGCTCACCTGCTTGTCCTGCGCGGCCTGATCCGCCCGGGCTGGCCCTGCACCCGGCGCCAGCATCACCACCAACATCAGGGTCAAGGCCCAGACCGACGTGGAAAACCTGCGGCACCACAAGGCAGAGCGGCTCATGTCACAACTCCTCGCCAGGATGCAGGTCAGCCATGCGTGCGGCCAGAACCTCGAACCGGTTGGCCATGATCTCGTACTGGATGGCGTTCATCAACTCATAGACCCGCTGCATATCGGGATGCTCCAGCGCCTCCACATAGGTCTCAAGTTCGGCATCGGTGAAGTCGCGATAGACATAGGCCGCCTGCGCCAGAGCCGCCTGTTGCATCGTCTGACGCAAGCCGGCCCGCTGATCTTCCATCAGGGTGCGCAGCGTCGCCTCGTCCAGCTCCATGGCCACCACACCGGCGGCGGAAGCACTCAGCAGAAACCGGATCTGGATCTCCTCGACCGCCCGCACCGCGCTGTCCTTGGGATCAATGGCTGGCCCCATGCGTTGCAGGATCGCCAGACGCGGCGCGCCCTCGCGCAGCAGTTCGGCGATGATCTTCTCGCCCTCCTCGCGGGGTGTGTCGCCATCATCCGACAGATGGGACGCATTCTCGACCGCGACCAGACGCTGGCCAAGATCCGACGCGTAGAATTCCACCGCATGGCTCAGCAAATCATCCGTCAGCGCGCGGTCGAGAATACCCAGCGCCATGTCGCGCATCACCGCCTGGTCGAACACCTCGGCCACGGTGCGGGTCCAGTCGGCACCGAAATCCGTCGGGGTGCGCCCCAGCATCAGGGGCGCGTCCCCTGCGGACAGGGCAATGGAATCAAGCGCCGCATCGAACCCTGTGACGCTCAGAAAAGCCTTCAGGCGATCGGTATCCTGCGTCTGCGCCTGCGCCGGTGGTGCGACGGCAGCAACGGCCAGCGCCACCGCAACCGCAAGAGCGCGCCCCATCCGCGACAGCGTCATGGCCGCAAGGCTCAGGCCGGGCATTTGCGAGGCATTCAAGATCATGAGGCAACTCTCCTTCGCCGGGGCAACTGCGGACAAGGGTGTCCGGGTCATTCAGGATTGGCATATGGCTATCGCGGTCCTTGGCGGCAAGCCTAAGCCATTTGTCCCCGCTGACAATGCAAAAGCCGGTGATCCCTTTCACAGCCGCATGACACGGCGCAGCGCGCCTACAGGAGCGCGCTGGAAATGTGCAAGAAATTCACCAAAAGCCCTCTTGCCACCCGCAGCCCAACGGATTAAACGCACCCACCAGACCCCCACGGAGAGGTGGCAGAGTGGTCGAATGCGGCGGTCTCGAAAACCGTTGTCGGTGCAAGCCGACCCAGGGTTCGAATCCCTGTCTCTCCGCCACTTTCCCCTTGTTGCAACGACAGTGCCGCCCCGCACGTCAGGTGGCCCGGCCTGTTGGTCATGCGCCGGGGCTTTCCGCCGGGAAAATACGGCGCCGCACCCCGACAGACCGCGCGGAACGACGCGTGTTGAACCTCCGCAGGATCAGCCGAAAACCGCCCTGCGATGGCGCGCCTGCGCCAGCCATGTGACACCGGCCGCCGCAAGCGTCCACGCCGCCAGCACCCCAAGATACCACCCCGGCAGCGCGCGACCGTCAAGCGCCGCCCAGGCCAGTTCCCCCATGGCGCGCGTCGGTGTCAAGACCGAGATCGCATTGACGGCTGCGGGCAGAAGCTGCGGCGGCATCCACAACCCGCCAAGATAGGCCAGCGGCAGGAACACCAGATTGGCCAGCGGCACAGCGGCCCGGACCGAGGCGACCGAACCCAGCGCCGTGCCCATCAGCGTGGCTGGCAAGGCGGCCAGAAGCGTGATCCCGACCAGCCGCACCCATGCGGCACCATCCGCCAGCAACACCCCGCCCAGCACCTTGCCCAACAGCAGGACCAGTGCCATGGCCAGCGCCGAGAACCCGACACCAGCCGCCACCCGCGCCACCCAGGGCGCCAGCGCCGAGCCGGGCAGCAGCCGCTGCCACAGGATGAACGGGTCAGCCCGGTCCTGCGCCACCGTCACCCCGAACTGGTAGAAACCGACCCCCAGCACCGCATATACCGCGAAAGAGGCCATGGCATATCCCGCCCCGGGGCCATCGCCTGCCAGACCTGCGCCGAAGAAGGCATAGAGCATGGCCGGAAACAGCACCGTGGGCACCCAGAATCCCGGCTGCCGCAACAGAATGCGCAGCACCAGGGTCAGTTCGGCCAATAATTGACGGTTAGTCATGCACGTTCCTCCTGCCCGATCCGGGCGATGATGTCTTTCAGGGCAAGCGGTTCGACTGTCAGGTCGTGAAAGGCGAGGTTTTCGGCCATCATCCGGCGCAGGCAGGCATCGCTGTCCCCGCTTTCCACGCGCCAGCGCGACCCTTGGCGCTCCGCGCGCAGCCACTCCGGCGGCGCAACATCCTGTGGCAGGCCGAAACCGATCTGTCGTCCCCGCATGCGGGCGCGGATATCCTGCAGGGTGCCATCCAGCACCGCACGTCCCTTGTCGATCATGGTGATCCTGTCGCAGACGGCCTCGATCTCGTCCCAGTGATGCGAGGTCAGGATCAACGCGCCACCTTTGGCGACATAGGCGCGGGCGGTTGCCCGGAACGCCTCCTGCGCGGTCGGGTCCAGCCCGGCTGTGGGTTCATCCAGAAACACCAGCACCGGCCTGCCCAGAAAAGCCAGCGCCAGCGCCACGCGCCGCACCTCACCACCGGAGAAGCCTGCCATCCTGCGGTCGATCAAGGGGGCAAGCCCGAAGGCGGCCACCACATCGTCAAGGCCGATCCCGCCCCCGCGACGGGCGGCGGCATAGGTCAGCACCTCGCGCGGGGTCAGCTGATCCGGAAACCCCGCCGCCTGCGGCGTGACGCCCATCTGCGCCCGCGCGGCGGCACTGCCCGCCTTGTGACCGAAGAGGCGCACCTCGCCAGTGTCCGGTGCGCGCAGCCCCATCAGCATCGCAAGCGTCGTCGATTTTCCTGCCCCGTTCGGGCCCAGCAGGCCCAGAGCCTCGGCCGGGTCCAGATGCAGCGACAGCCCCTGCACTGCCCTGACCGGTCCGAAACTCTTGACGAGCTCCCTGGCGTCGATTGGTCTTCCCATCGTGATCCCTTGCTTGTCGTTGTTGCGTTTCCTTGGCAAGAAGGGGCTATAAAGTGAGGCGTCGGGGGTGAAGGGTCGTTTCGTGAAGCTTCAGGAATTTCGCGTGAACCTGTCCGAAGTCCATTTGGCGCTTCGCGAAATGGCCGTGGATCTGCGCAACCGAAAGCTCTGGCTGACCATCACGGGGATCATCCTGCTGGTGGCGGTTGCCGGACCGTTCTACACGCTCGAGAATCTGGGGCTCGCCGGGAGGATCGCCTACTGGGGCGCGGACGGCGTGCTGTCATGGCTGATGATGTGGGCCATTGCGCGGATCGTCTTTGCGCTGGCCCCGGCGCATTGGCCACCTGCCCTGATCGGCGGTCTGGCCGGTCTGATCGGCGTGGTGCCTGTGATGGCGCTGGTGGCTGCGGGCAACATCGCCTTCGGCATGGCGTTGCCGGCGCAGGGTTTCTGGGGCTTTGCCCCTTATGTCGCCCCGCCGGTGATCGGGATCAGCATTCTGGCGAGCCTGCTTGCGCGCTCCGGGGACCACCTCCGTCAGCCCGCGGACAACGCCACAGCCAGCGACTTGTTCGCCCGCCTGCCCCCGGAGTTAGGTCGTGACATCATCGCGCTGCAGGCGCAGGATCACTATGTGCAGGTGACCACATCAAAGGGCAGCGCTCTGGTGTTGCTACGCATGAGCGATGCCGTCAACGATCTGGGCGGGCTTGCCGGGCTGCAGATCCACCGCTCCTGGTGGGTCAACCTGCGCCATGCCTCGCATCTGGGGAAATCGGCAACGGGCCGGGTGCAACTGGTCATGGACAACGGGCTTTGTGTCCCTGTGCCACGATCGCGGCAATCGGAAGTGAAACGGCTGCTGGCCGCCGCCGCGACCGACAGCACCGTGCAAGGCGCTTGAAATGCACCTGCATGCCCGGCAGAGCGCCCGAAATCCGATCAGCCGCCCGTGCACCCCGGCAAATCGGTTGCGCAAGGCAATGTTAGGCCTTGACAGAATTGCAGACCGCAAAGATGTTTCTACACAAACAAAAAAAAGACGGCCACAGAAAAGAAACTGACGCTTGGGAGTTGGCGAAAGCCCGCCCTCAGGCACCATCCAACAGGAGAGACACATGTTGAAATTCACGACTGCCATGGCCGTCACCATGGCGATTACCATGCCCGGAACGCTCTGGGCGCAGGAAAAGAACTTCCGGGTCGGCCTCATCACGCCTGCGGTCCATGTCTGGAATCAGGAAGTCGACGCCATGGGCGTCACGCTGGGCGAAATGTCCGACGGTCGTCTGTCCGTCACGGCCTTCCCCTCGGGACAGCTTGGCAGCGAAGAGACGATGCTGCAACAGTTGCAGACCGGCGCGCTTGACATGGCATGGTTGACCACGGCGGGGCTGACGGTGCGGGTGCCCGATCTGGGCGCGCTGCATGCGCCGTTCCTTGTCGACAACATCGCCGATGCGGCCAAGATCCTGCGCTCGGACGAAGCGCGCGAGATCCTCGACGCCCTGCCCGCCGCAACAGGCACGGTCGGTCTGTGCTATGCCATGACAGGCATGCGTCAGATCATGGCGAAGAACCCCATCGGGTCGGCCGCCGACCTCAACGGGCTGCGCTTCCGCATCACGCCAGCACCGCCCATCCAGACCTTCTTCGAGATGTTCGGCGCGGCCCCGGCCCCGATGCCCCTGACGCAGGTCTATGATGCGCTGGCCAACGGTCAGATCGACGCCATCGACATGGATCATGAATCGATCCTGAACTTCGGCTATTTCGACCACGCCAAGAACATGCTGGAAACCAACCACCAGATGTTCGGCATGGTCGCGCTGGTCTCGGGCCGGGTCTGGGCGACCCTGTCGGATGAGGACAAGACCATCGTTCAGGAAGCGGCCCAAAAGCATTGCGACCAGACGATCGACCGCTTCGCCTCGGAAGAGGACAGCAAGCTGGAGCGGCTGAAAGCCGTCGAAGGCCTGACCATCACCGAGAATGTCGGACCGGAGTTCTTCGGCGACATCGTCGCGCGCTGGGATGCGGAATGGGCAGAAAAGACCCCCTACGTTGCGCGTCTGCGCGCCCTGAGCGACTCGTTCTGATCATTCAAAGGTTCCGGCGGCAGGCCCGCCTCTCGCCGGAACCCTTTTGCAAAGAGTGCTCCTTATGATCCCCAAGACCTTGTCCAAGCTCTCGGCCGGGTTCAGCGCGGTCGAGCGACTTCTGCTCAAGCTGCTGATCGCGGCGCTCACCTTGTCGGTTCTCATGAACGTCCTGTTGCGGATGGTCGGGATCACGATTGCATGGGCGGATGAAGTCGGGGTCTATGCCATGGTCATGTCTGGCTTTGTCGGGGCCTCGCTGATGTTGCGCGCCCGCATCGACCCTGCGGTTCTGCTGCTGCACGAGTTTCTGCCACCCCGCGCCTGTCTTGTTCTGCGCACGATCGTCTCGGCGCTGTCGGCCGCGTTCGGGATTACGCTCTTTTACCTCTGCCTGCGGTGGTTCGACCCGGTCGAGATCGTGAAGGCGGGGTTTGACATCGGCACCTTCCAGGCGGCGACATTCAACTTCATCTACACCGACATCACGCCCGTCATGGGGGCGCC
>Ga0209345_10001240_pt1 | contig 30986 bp, 22 predicted proteins | sample Cruoilmetagenom7_FD_187294 | JGI IMG/M metagenome (GOLD analysis project Ga0209345, IMG submission 187294) | Oil polluted marine microbial communities from Coal Oil Point, Santa Barbara, California, USA - Sample 7 (SPAdes) (version 2) | ecosystem: Environmental > Aquatic > Marine > Oil seeps ...
CCTCCGGAATCAGCTTGAACTGCAAGAGGAAGGTGGTGGAATTCCTGACCATGCTTATACGCCTCAGATCTCCTCCAATCGCCATCATGATGCTGTAAAGCGTACTCAAAGGTATAATCTCTGAGCTCTAAAGCATCTGGCGTCGGCACTAGAGGACCTGCCTCCCCATCGGCGGAAAGCGTCCCCACACCCCTAAAAAGAGTTAAGTAAACTGCGGTATCCTTTATCTCAGCTGCCGGGATCCCTTTATTCATAAATGTTATTCCCCTGGTGCCATCGCCGTAGCAAAACCAGGCTAGAAAGTTTGGAATCCCTGCAGGCTTTCTCTTCTCCCCCAGAGCCACAAATTGCTCTGTAGGCTCAGGGACGACTCCAAATTGGGTCTCCCGAAAATATGTCATCCTCTCCTTCATGGTATCGAACTTCACCCTCAGCCTTATGTTAGGATACTTGTTATCAACCTTAGTGATAAATTCAATTCGGGGAAGATCACGATAGATAACAACCTCTTTTGAAATATCCATCACTTTATACCTATAGAGCTGGGGCTTAAGCTTATCCAGCATCCGATAAGGCCAGCGAAGGCAATAATATTCACTTTCAAAGAGTATTCTTGATTTGAGAGTCCCTTTTTCTATTCTAAAGCTTTTAGGCTTGAACGCTCCGTAGCGAAGCCCTTCTCCGCTTTCATTTTTTATCAGCTCAAAGAACATGTATCGATGATAATATAAGTCACCGGTCTCATTCTCGATGTTGAGCTCATTTCCCTTCACCAAAAGCTTTCCCTGTTTATCAAAAACCTCGATTATCCCGGTCTCCGGATCGGCTTTTAGTTTAAAGAACGAGTTTTCCACTTCATTTCCCTGAGCTGCTATCCCTGTTTTAGTTTCTTTACCTCCCTCTGCGAGCCGGTAAACCTTATAGCCTAGAGGGGGAAGGTCAGCCATAAATCCAAGTTTTACACACCTTATATTACCTTCCCCATCCTTTTCCACCTGTATAACCTGGCTCTCCATTTCCTGTTTGTCATCCTTAAGTCCCAGCTCTTTCTTCCATCCTTCTTCAAGCTCTAAATCAACCTCGCACCAGTTGGTCATCCTCCAGGGGAGGGGATTAAAAGCCACAACCGCCTCTCCTTGGGTATCAATCTTGCTGGAGATGAATCTTAAAGAGTTATTTAAGACTGCGGGAAGCCGCCCCTCAAGGAAGGAAAATATCTCTCTTGCCTCATCGTAAATCTTATCTATGCCGCAGCCGGTGATAATATCGTGAAAGGCAATGAAAAGCATTTTCTCCCAGCATTCGTTTAGCTCAGACGAGGGATATTCCGCGCCCAATAGCCAAGCTAGAGTTGCAAACCACTCAGTGGTGGAGAGCAATCCCTCACATCTCCTTGCCCCGAGAACCACCCACATCCGGCTAGAACATACTTGAGGGAATACCTCAGAGAGAGCAGTATCATACAACTCCCCTTCGGTGACTCCACAAGGTTCACACTCCTTTTCCACCGCCTGGAAAAATTCACTTGGGGTGGCTATTTTCATTTGGGAGCCGCCCTTGTGGTCTTCATTCCATTTTTTCACCACCTCCACGGTCTCGTCTTGGGGAAGCGTTACTCCGCTACCTGAGGGCATAAGGATATGGGAGGTAGGGGCATATTTATTGAGTTCAATATACTTTTCCTCCAGCTGGTCAAAATATAAGCCAGCCCTATAGCCTAAGGGCATCCAGTGGGCCAGGATAGTTGTTCCATCCAGCCCCTTCCAGCGAAAGTCGCTCTGCATCTCCTTTGTTCCTCGTCTGAACGCAACCCACTTATATCCCGATTTCTTGTAAATTTGGGGAAGTTGAGCATTCATCCCAAAGCTATCGGCGCACCAGGCAACGGGAACATCTACACCAAATTTTTCTTGGCAATATCTCTTGCCGAAGAATATCTCCCTTATCAATACTTCTCCACAGGGAAGCATGGTATCGGGCATAAGGTATTGACCATCAACTATCTCCAATCTGCCTCTTTGTATCATCCCCTTTATTTCCGACCAAAGCTTGGGGTTCCTTTCCTCCAGCATTTTTAGGGGGAAGATTTGCTCCCAGGAGAACTTATACTCCTCATACCTTTTCATTAGTTCCACAGCTTTAGTTAAGATATTTTCATTTATCTCCAGGTAATCCTGTTTAGTGAGTGCCCAGGCCACATCATAATGGGAATGGGGAACAAGATAAATCGTCTGCATCTCAACCTCCGATTAGTTGTTTAATTGCCTTCCTCTACCTCTCAGGCCCGGTCCCTTCCACGGCTCATGATCTCCAAACCAACTTCCTTTTGAACCCTGTTCAATTTCCCCCGGTAGATTTCCTGCTCTGCCCTCATCTTGGCAGAACAGAAGATAACCCCAATCTCCTTTTCCCGCCAAAGCTTTAGCGCGTCGAGAGCTTCTTCAGCGGAGCGGGTGATGGGATGGGGCAAAATTCTGTCGAGGTCTGCGAAAATCACCTTTCTCTGTGCTGACATAACCTCAGCCCCTTTCATAAATTTAGCAAAGGAGGGTAGATATAGCACTGTATTTGTGCTATTATATCTGCTTGGATATGCTAAAGGCGGGAGTCGTTCAAATCACCACTTGTAAGGGTATCAAATTAAACGCAGAAAAGATAGTCGGCTATATGGAGTTGGCTGCTAAGGAAGGGATAGATATTTTATGCTTTCCTGAATGTAGCCTTACCGGCTATATTCGCGACTTTTATGAGGTGGCGAAAGAAGAAGTGGAGGAAGCTTTAAACTTGATTCACAGTATAGCAGTCAAAAATGAAGTGAACGTGATTCTGGGGACGCCCTATTTCGTAGAGGATAGGATTTTTAATTCAGCGGCCTTGCTGTTAACCGATAATTCTCGAGCTATTTATCACAAGAACACTCTGACCTCTTTTGATGAGAAATATTTCCTTAAAGGCGAGGAGATTCTAACTTTCAACATCAAGGGGGTTAAATGTGGAGTATTGATTTGCCGTGATCAGAACGACCCTTCTTTAGCACGAAAGTGTGTTGAAGGAGGAGCTAGAGTCATATTCATCCTTGCCGCTCATTATTATCCGCCTCCCGAAGCCTGGCTGAAGTTTGATAAGAATAAGGCATTGCCCATTGCCAGAGCAGTAGAGAATCACATATATGTGTTTAAAGCTAATACGGTTGGGTCTCAGGCTGAAACTATTAGCTTAGGCGGAAGTCTGATAGTGAACCCAGATGGGCTGGTGATACAGGAAGGGGATAAAACAGGAGAGGCAGTTTTATCCTATCAAATTCCATAAAAAGGTTTATTTTCTGATTACGGCCCCTATCATGATCCTTGTAACAATTATACGGGAAGCCCGCCGCCGGTTAGTGCCGTCAAGTGCTTAGTGGTACTTCTATTTCGCCTGGCATTTACGTCACTTAATGATTAGGAACTGAGCTTTTGCATCAAGTTTTCTATGACTGTTCTCTCCTTCCTATTTAAAAGATTATTTCTATATGCCATCGTATCGAGGAAAAGCTGGATGTAGTCGGAGACCTCCCATAGTCCCTTTGCCGCATATCGGTATCCATAACGAGAAGAGCTGGCCAATTTCTCAGAGCTTACTTCCTCACTTTGGTAGCCAATGCGCTTTACCAAGTCAGGATCAAAACCATTTCTTCGGGCTATCTCATCCAAGACTTCGTGAATCCCTGTGCCGTGTTGAGCCGCATCCTTTCCCCGCTGGGCAAACTCTTGGGGTACCCCGACCCTTTCAGCTAGTTCTCGATGAGGTCGCTTCCCTAGATTGTCTTGGGGGGAATTTATTTTGAGTTCAGGAGACACGCTCATGGCGAATTTGACCACCTGAGTATCAGCAAAAGGGAATATCACCTCTATGCCATGGGCCACAGCGATCTTGTTCTCCCTATCAAAGGTCTCAATATCTGCCCTCTCCAAATCACCCCACATTCTCTGGAGAAGCCCTTCATATCCTTCCTCGGCTATAACCTGAGGATACCATCTATAACCACCCCACAGCTCATCTGGCCCTTGGCCAGAGAAGATCACCTTGATGCCATCCTGAGCTGCCATTTCCTCCGCAGCATAGACCCCAATGCCGGTTTCTATCTGGACAAAGTCCCTCTCCTCAACCACTCTAATTACCTGAGGGAGATAGGATTCGACTTCTGAAAGCTCAAGTCTCCTCACCTTATGATTCAACCCCAGCTCTTGAGCGAAACGCTCCGCATACAGTATATCTATAGCATTGGGCATACCTGCAGTATAGGCTATGACCTCTATACCTCTATCAGCCGCAATTTCAGATACAAGTTGGGTCAAAAGGCAGCTGTCCACCCCACCCGAGAGCAACACACCCACTCTCTCCACATCCTTAAGCCTCTTTTCAACACCTATCCGAAGCAATCTCTCATACTCATTTACAGCAGTATCTAAGTTATTTATCTCAATCCCTATTCTGCCAAGTTTATGCGTTTCGCCAATCGCAATGCCATCTTCCCCCAAAAAAGCAAGCGTGCCTGCCCGCAGTGGCTTTACATTCCGCAATCCTATTCCCCATAACACCTTCTTCTCCGAAGCGAAGGCAATAATCTCTTCATTTTGATCATAGAAGACAGGTTTTCTACCGAGCGAATCTCGGGCGACGACGATCTTACTGCCATCGCTTGCTGCCAAGGCATATTCGCCATCAAGTAGCCCTAAGGTTCCCCCCAGTGCTTCACTCAAGTCACCCCGATATTTCTCCTCTAAAAGCTTGATTGGACTGTCATCATAAATCCTTCCCTCACAAAGCAAGGCCAATTTATCTCCTAAACTCAAACATGGTTTTTCCGAAGAAATCTGTCCTAAAGCCAGCTTGCCCATAGGTGCTTGCGTTTCAGGATGCACCTCCTTTACAAACATGCACCCGGCTCCAGGGGTCACCAGCCATGACTTTTTGGGCTTGTAAGAGAAGGCATTAAGCATGGGATTGACAAAAGGAGATACCTCTCCATCCTTTCGACTCAAGATGCCAAATATAAGACACATCTAAAACCTCCTTTCAAAGCAACTCTGTTACTTGAGGGTAAGGTGGCCTGAGAGGTACTCCCAAAGATATCTGCCCAGGCATTCGAGAGCAACCCTTTGTAGTGGAGGGATGGTTTTTGGTTTCTGAGGCTCCTCATCCTCTCCCAGGAGTTTTTGTGACCTTAGCTCCTCACAGATTTGCTGTTTCAGCTCAGGCTCAGCCAAAGGGGAATGATAGACCACAGAGAGGGAGGGAAGGAGCATTTCGGCGCGGTGTTCCTTCCCCTTCTCTTCATGAAGGTGAGGATTCCTGGTCTCTATCTGGAATATCTCCACCCCCTCCTCTACTGCCTGGGGATCTTGCTGGGGAAGCACACCACCGAAGCCTTCGAAAATAGACATGAGCTCCTGAACCTCGGAGGCAAATCCCGAAGCGTAAGGGATAATACTGGCCAGCTCAAGGCTCATAGCATGCTCCCCAGAATTGGCTGTCTTTACCACCTCGGTATCAAAGCCACTCTTCGTTGAGATGAGAGAATTAATATATTTGTTGCTCGCTTCCGAAATCCTTCCCCACTTCTTGAAGTAAAGCCCCTCTTCTTCAATCTTAGGCTTATAGCGCCATAGATTTCTCACCATCACGTAGGGGGATCTGGCGGTAGCAAACCCAGCAGCGAAATTTCTTATGTGTTCCAGCACCGCTCCAGGGATATAATTATCGGCATCGATAAATGCCACATATTTTTTCTTTAGAAGCAGAGCCAAGAGGATGCCGATAACCATTCCCTCACTCTTGCCATCCCGTACCAACCCCTCCTCTAAAATCTCACTATATCCGCACCTCTCCAGCGCCTGGGCCAGCTCGAAATCCTTTTGATGCGCTATAATCGCTTGACGCTGAGTGAAATGGCAGAATTGCTCTAAGGTATCTCGCTCCATCTTGAGCCTATCTACCTTTCCTCTTTGGCTATTGGAGATTACGATGGGTAAACAGTTGTGAGGTATACCGCTCAGCACCCCCTCAAAAAGCTTGAGCTTCTCATCCCTTATCGGGACGACTACGGCCATCATCTCCTCAATATCCCTCATCTCCTCTTCTTCAATCTTATCTACTGCCACCTCTTCCTTGCGTGAGGACTCGCTCCTCCTTCCCGAGTCCAACTCTAAAACCTTCTGCACCTCGTTTATCTTCACCGCCCCAAACCTCTCGGTATACCTTGTCTTCTCTATACGCATCTCTCCTCCTCAATCTCTCTATTATCCGCATCCTAGCCAAAGTGGTCAGCCCCACCCCTAACCAATTTGCCTCCTTCCTTAGCTTCCCCCGCTTATTGGCTGAAGGCCTTACTGCGATTACCCTATTAAGTGGTCTTTTCTCTCCTTCCCTCTCTCCCCCGTTCAATTATATTATAATTAGTAACCTTTTTGTAATGCTCTTGGCAGCAGTATTATGATTAGCTTGGGAAGCCCGCTCCAGCTATTCCCTCTCCGATAACTTTTGAATTGAATTTGCTATCTGCCATTCTTATACTCCATTCTAATCTAAATCGGATCCTCCAGCAATGGATGGGCGGCTTAACGGTCTACAAGCGTTGTTAGACAGCGGCCTGCATCTCATTTGGGACATCACCAATTCTTTCGAATCTGGTGGCTGGAAAGCATAAAGGTTTGGATAGCCAAAAAGAATCAGGGATGGCAATCATCTTTCCTATCAAATCTGGCATCATTCGGGTAAGCGAAGGTTGGGTGCATACTCATCCTCATCCCAAACCTTCGCTTTCCTCTCTTGTTGACATTATGCCAAAAAGGTTTTATCATATCGTAGGCTTCTCATCTAAAGATTTAGTTTTTAAATAGGCCAAATCAACTAATAAGGTGGAAGGGTATGTTGCCAAATGTAGCCATCGTAGGTATAGGGAGAACCTCCTTTAATTCGATAACTCCCGATATGTCATACAAAGAACTAATGTTTGATGCCGCGGTGAAAGCCTATAACGAGGCCGGGGTTGATCCCCGCAAGGATATAGATAGCTTCGTATGTTGTAGCGAGGACTTTCTTGAGGGCACCTCCATTTTCGATGAATATGTCCCCGACCAGTTGGGAGCGGCTTTGAAGCCGGTCCATACCATCTGCGCTGATGGGCTCTATGGACTAATAGCTGCTTATATGCAGATATGTACTGGTGCTATAGATACGGTTGCCATTGAAGCCCATAGCAAGTTGTCAAATTTGCTTACTCCCGATTGGTGCATTGCTTTTGCTATGGACCCGATTCTCAATCGACCTTTGGCCCATAACCCCTATTTCATCGCCGGGATGGAGATGAATCGCTACCTTTATCAGTCGGGGAATAGCAAAGAGCAGTGTGCCCAGGTCTCAGCTAAAAACAAAAGGAGTGCCTTAAATAACCCTGTGGCTGCTTACGGAGCTGAGGTGACCCCAGATCAGGTAATGAGTTCGGAGGTAGTGTTCTATCCCTTAAGTCGCTTGGATATGAGTCCCCCTGCTGATGGAGCTGTAGTAGTAGTTTTAGCTTCAGGAAGGAAAGCTAAAATGCTCTCCAGCAAGCCGATATGGATCAAGGGCGTAGGTTGGTGCTCAGATACTCCTAGCTTGGAGACCAGGAACTGGGGGGAGGCAGCCTATGCTCGGTTGGCAGCAGAGATGGCTTATAAGATGGCAGGGATAAAAAACCCTGGAAAGGAAATAGACCTAGCGGAGATTGACGACACCTTCTCCTACAAGGAACTCCAGCACCTCGAAGCGCTGGGGCTATGCCGCAGGGGAGAAGCAGCCTTATTAGTCACTGAAGGGGCTACCCAAAGAGGGGGAGAGATAGCAGTCAATCTCTCCGGGGGTAGTCTTGGAATTGGACACCTTGCTGAGGCTAGCGGACTGGAGAGAGTAGCTGAGGTCACTCTCCAATTGCGCGGGGAGGCGGGGAAGGGGCAAGTGAGCCACGCCAAGATAGGGCTGGCCCAATGCTGGCAAGGAATCCCCTCAGCCAGTGGAGCGGTAGTGATCCTAACCAACCAGGGATAAGGAAGGAGAATTACATGGGCCGGGTAGCAGTAGTCGGGGCAGGAATTACCAAGTTCATGCATCGCTCCGAGGAGACGGGGAAAGAGCTAGCCTGGGAGGCAGCCAAGATGGCTCTTGATTCCTGCGAATTGAACCTGGAAGACATCGAAAGTGTAGTCTTGGGAAGCGCCCCTGATGCCTTTGATGGCGTTCACATGAAAGGAGAGTATCTTGCCGATGGAGCTGGAGCGTGGCGAAAACCATACATGAGGGGCTACGTCGGTGGTGGCACTGGTGTGTTCGTGGGTGCCCAGGGGTGGTATCATGTGGCCTCGGGTCTTTTTGATACCTGCCTTGTTGTCGCTGAGGAGAAAATGTCTAGTTGCCTCCCTCACCCCCAAGGGGCATTCCTGACTATATTTGACCATACCCTGGAGAGGCCGCTAGGACCTAACTTGATTTGGATTTTTGCCCTAGAGATGAACCGCTACATGCATCGGTATGGGATTACTAAGGAAGAGATCGCCTTAGTGTCGGTGAAGAATAAGCGGAATGCCTTAGATCACCCGTGTGCTCAATTGGGTGCCGAGATTACCGTTCAGGATGTGCTAGACTCAGAGGTAATGGTTTGGCCGGTGAATCGACTCGATGTTAGCCCCACCAGTGACGGGGCAGCGGCTATTGTGCTTGCCTCGGAAAATGTCGCCAGAAGAATTACTGATAAGCCGGTATGGATTGAGGGGGTGGGGTGGAGCTTAGATAGCGCCTACTGGACCAATAGAGACCTTTATTACCCTAGGTATGTGGAGTGCGCTGCTAGGATGGCTTACCAAATGGCTGGGATTAGAGAGCCACGCAAAGAGATCAATGTGGTAGAACCTTATGACCCCTTTAGCTATAAAGAACTTCACCATCTGGAAGGTCTGCTGCTTTGCGGGAAGGGGGAGGCTGCCCGGCTTACCGCTGATGGGGTGACAGCCCGGGATGGTGACCTGCCATGTTGCCCTTCGGGAGGCGCTTTGGGGGTGGGCAATGCTATCGCTGCCACCGGCTTGATGAAGATTTGCGAGATTTTTTGGCAACTACGGGGGGAGGCGGGGAAGAGGCAGGTCCCTGGCAAGCCAAGACGAGGTCTAGCTCAGGCGTGGGGGGACCTAATGCAGGTGGGGACAGTAGTGATTATGGGGGTGTAAACCACCCCGGTTGAATTTCCAAAAGCTCAAAAGGGATTGATCTAGGGGGTAGGTATGCAAATTGAAAAATTCCCCGGGGTGATGCTCAGAGAAGCTGATGTAGAACAAGGAAGAGTCCTTACCACCCAGTGGCAGCCAAATCTGAAGTATGGTTGGGATGCGGGAATAGCCATAGGCAGATTTCTTTCCGAGCTTAAACAGGGCAGGATAGTGGGCACAAAGTGCCATAAATGCCACCGGATAGCAGTACCCCCCAGAATATTCTGTGAGTGGTGCTTTAAACCCTTTGATGGCTGGGTGTACTTGAAAGATACCGGGGTGGTTAATACCTTTTCGATTTCCTACATCGCCTGGGATGCCTCTCGGCTTGAGGTTCCTTCTATTCCTGCAGTAATCGAGATAGATGGTGCATCTCATGGGATGGGAATCTTGCACCTGCTCGGCGAGATCGAGCCCGACCCGGCGAAGATAAACATCGGTATGCGAGTAAAGGCGGTGTGGAAGCCTCCTCAGGAACGAGAAGGGGCAATCACCGACATCAAATACTTCAAGCCACTAGAGGAGGGGAGAAGATGACCCCACTGGAAAGGATAACTCAACTTGCTCAGACCAAGCCGTGCTATGGTGAGATACCCACATATTATCTATATACCTTTGGCATAGCTGGGGAAAGATTCTTTAGGGAGATCAAGGATAACGCCAAAATCTTCGGCACCAGGTGCCCTAAGTGCAATCTTATCTATGTGCCACCAAAGATATATTGCGAGCGCTGCTTTGCCGGCTTGGAGGAGTGGCTGGAGGTGGGAACTACAGGTACAGTGCATACCTACACTATTGGATATGTGGATTTGGATGGTTCCCCGCTGGAGGAGCCAATAATTTTAGCCATGGTGGCTATTGACGGAGCTTATGGCGGCTTAGTTCACCGGCTGGGAGAGGTGAAACCTGAAGAGGTAAGAATTGACCTGAAGGTTGAAGCGGTGTTCAAAGACCAAGCTGAACGCAGTGGTTCAATTTTGGATATAAGGTATTTCAAGCCAAGACAAAAATAAGATGAATAGCCTGAAACGAAGAGTGGTGGTAACTGGTTTGGGGATGGTCACCCCTATAGGCACTGAGGTGAACCAAAGCTGGCAGAACTTATGTAACGGGAAGCCAGGGATCACCGAGATTACCAGGTTTGATACCACTGGTTTCGGTACCAAAATTGCTGGCGAGGTGAAAGATTTCAATGCCGAGGATTTCATCGACAAGAAGTTGGCCAGGCGCATGGATCGTTACATCCATTTCGCCTTAGCTTCAGCTCAGATGGCAATAGAAGATGCCAAGCTCAAAATCGCCGATAATTTGAAGGAAAGGGTGGGGGTTACCGTGGGGACAACTGGTGGGGGGATAGAAACCTGGGAGAAAAACCAACGACTTCTGCTCCAAGGTGCTCTCCACGAGATCTCCCCCTTTTTCATCCCCGCTTACATAACCAACATGGCAGCGGCACAGATTGCCCTGCGGTTTGGTGCCAAGGGACCGAATTTTGCCCCCACAACTGCCTGCGCCGCCGGCACCCATGCCCTGGGTGATGCCTTCCGGCTTATCCAACGGGGAGATGTCGAGGTAATGATGGCCGGGGGCTCGGAAGCAGGTGTTAATCCATTATCCATCGCTGGCTTGGATGCCATGCGGGCTCTCTCCCACCGAAATGATGCCCCCCAGAAAGCTAGCCGACCTTTCGATCGGGATCGCGATGGCTTTGTCACCAGCGAAGGAGCAGGCATTGTTGTTTTAGAAGAACTTGACTTTGCCCTAGAGAGGGGGGCCAATATTTACGCTGAAGTGGTAGGCTACGGGGCTAATTGTGATGCCTACCATATCAGCTCACCTTCGCCCGATGGTGAGGGCGCAGTGAGGTGTATGAGATTAGCCTTAGCTGATGCTGATATCGCCCCAGATGAAGTTGATTACATTAATGCTCATGGAACATCTACGGTGCGCAATGATCGCTCCGAAACTATGGCCATAAAGGCAGCATTCGGCGAACACGCCAGAAAATTGGCCATAAGCTCGAATAAATCCATGATTGGCCATCTGTGGGGTGGTTCGGGGGCGGTGGAGGCTATCTTTACTATTTTTACCATTAAGCAAGGGATAATTCCTCCTACCATTAACTATGAGACTCCTGACCCAGAGTGTGACCTTGATTATGTGCCAAATAGGGCCAGAAAGGCTAAGGTAAAGACGGCTATTTCCAACTCCTTTGGCTTTGGTGGCACTAATGGGGTGCTAGTTTTTAAGGAATTTGATGGTGGATAGACAATGGACTTGGACCTAAGAGAGCACCATCTCGCCCTAAAGCGGATGGTGCGTGATTTCGCTGAAAGAGAGATTGCCCCCCAAGTTTTGGAGCTGAATGAAAAAGGGGAATTCCCTTACCAAATCATTAAAGCGATGGGGGAGATGGGACTGCTGGGCCTACCCTTCCCTGGGGAATATGGCGGAGGTGGGGCAGACACCTTATCCTATGTTATTGTCGTCGAAGAGATTACCCGAGTAGATTCCTCAATAGGGATAACCATGCAAGCCGATATCAGCCTGGGTGGTTATCCCTTAAGTAACTTCGGCACTGAAGAGCAAAAGCAAAAATGGCTAGTCCCTTTAGCTCAAGGGAGAATACTTGGCGCCTTCGGCTTAACTGAGCCTGGTGCCGGCTCTGATGCCGGGGCCACTGCTACTACTGCTGTGCCCCAGGATGGCCATTGGGTTATCAATGGAACTAAATGCTTCATCACCAATGCTGGGACCAATATCAGCGGATTTGTGACCATTACTGCAGTAACAGGAAGACGGGAGGATGGCAGAAAGGAGATCAGCAATTTCATCATCCCTAAAGGCGCCCCGGGATACACCGTATCCCCACCATATAAGAAAATGGGTTGGCGGGCCTCTGACACCAGAGAACTTTCTTTTGTCAACTGCCGAGTGGGCGAAGAGAATCTTTTGGGAAAAAGAGGGGCTGGCTTTCGGCAGTTTCTCCAGACACTGGACGAAGGACGCCTTGGGGTGGCTGCCATGGGGGTTGGCTTAGCCCAGGGCTGCCTGGAGATGTCCTTAAGCTATGCTAGGCAGAGGGTCCAGTTTGGCCAGCCAATATCTCACTTCCAGGCCATCCAGTTTAAGCTAGTGGATACGGCGGTAAATGTAGAGCTAGCTCGGCTGATATGTTATAAAACAGCCGCACTGAAGGATGCCGGGAGGCCCTACTCCGAGGAGTCGGCAATGGCTAAGCTTTTCTCCTCTGAAATGGCAATGAAAGCAGCCATAGACGGAGTGCAAATTCACGGCAGCTACGGCTTGACGGATGAGGCACCTATTTCCCGATTTTTTCGCGATGCTAAGTTCCTCACTATTGGTGAGGGGACCTCTGAGGTGCTGCGACTGGTGATTGCCCGGCATCTGTTGAGAGAGTAGTATGGCGATAAATAAAGTATATGAGAGTGCCGATTCAGCTATAGCCGATGTTGAGGATGAAGCAGTAGTTATGTTTGGTGGCTTTACTGCCCGGGGAACACCAACTGGGCTTATCTTGGCCTTAAAAAGAAAAGAGACAAGGAATATCACCGCCATAACCAACGACTGTTGTGGTGGCTGGAGGCTGGGAGATGTTGATGTCTCCCTCCTCATCGAGTCAAAGCAGGTTAAAAAGGTAATCGCCTCATATCCAGTGGCCGGCTCACCTTCAAGAGTATGCGCTTTAGAGCGCCAATACTTGGCCGGCGAGATCGAACTTGAGATGTTCCCCCAAGGAACATTGGCTGAGAAGATACGAGCGGGAGGGGCGGGAATTGGGGGGGTTTTTACCCCTACTGGTGTCGGCACGGTCTTTGCCCAAGGAAAGGAAAAAAGGGTTATTGACGGTAAAGAATATCTCCTTGAGCTCCCCCTAAAGGCAGACTTCGCCTTTATTAGGGCACATAAAGCGGACAAGATGGGGAACTTGGTTTATCGCCGCGCGGCGAGGAACTTTAACCCGCCCATGGCCACCGCTGCCCGAGTCACCATTGCCGAGGTCGATGAGATAGTCGAGCCGGGAGAATTAGACCCTGAAGCTATCGTAACCCCGGGTATATATGTGCATCGGATAGTGAAAAGAAATGAAACCGAGACTAGGTAGAGAGGTAATTGCCATGAGAGTGGCTAAAGAACTGCAGGATGGTTTTTATGTTAATTTGGGGATTGGCTTACCTACCCTGGTGGCTAACTTTATCCCCCCAGAGAAGACCATCATCTTTCAATCGGAGAATGGGATTTTGGGGGTAGGGCCGTTTCCTGAAGAAGGTGAGGAGGATGCTGACCTGGTCAACGCCGGCGGGCAATTGGTAACCCTCTCCCCAGGAGGCTGCTTTTTTCATCATGCTGATTCATTTGCTATGATCCGGGGGGGACACATTGATGTCGCCGTATTAGGCGGTTTACAGGTCTCTGAAAAAGGAGACTTGGCCAATTGGATGATCCCCCAAAGACGAGTGGGCCCTATAGGGGGGGCAGCAGATCTGGCTGCTAACGCTAAGCGGGTGATTATCCCTATGGAGCACACTACCAGGGATGGGGATGCCAAGATTGTTAAAAGCTGTAGCTATCCGCTTACTGCTAAAGAGTGTGTAGACCTTATTGTCACTGATCTGGCAGTTATTGAGGTAACTAAGGAAGGGCTGGTGCTCAAGGAGATTGCCCCCGAGTGGAGGGTAGAGGAAATTCAAGCCCTCACCGAGCCGAAGCTAATAGTAGATAAAGATTTGAGGGAGGTTGAGCTCTGACCCTCGGTCTCACCCCTGGATTCAAAGCCCAGCTGCTGCCAATATATCTGGAACCACTTCCTCCCTACCAATAGCCATAATGTGGACTCCATCACAAACAGAATCTTTTTGTAGGACGGCGATCATCCGACCAGCAATCTCGATACCTGTGTTGAGTGCCTCACCTTTGGGTGCTCTGGTTAGCTCATCAATTAGGTTTTGGGGTACAAATATCCCGGGAACGTTCTCGTTCATGTACTTCGCCATCCTGGCTGAGGTAAGTAGAACTATCCCCGCTAACACCTTGACTGGGAATTGACGAGCATACTGCATGAACTTGCTGAAGTTATCCAGATCGTAGATGGCTTGGGTTTGGAAGAATTCAGCTCCGGCCTCCACCTTGTTTTCAAACTTGATTAGTTGAGGCTCGATTGGTCGCGCCTCAGGGGTGACTATAGCTCCAGCACAGAACTCTACCGCCCCATTGAGATCATTTCCTCCCAAGTCTTTACCTGATTCAAGCTGCCGAACTGTTCTCACGAGTTGCACCGAATCAAGATCGAAGACGCCTTTGGCCTCCCTGTGATCACCAACCAGGATGGCGTCACCGGTAAGACAGAGCACATTCCTTATGCCCCTGGCGTGCGCCAACAGCAATTCAGCTTGAAGCGCAAGCCGGTTGCGGTCACGACAGGTCATTTGTAATATGGGTTCGCCTCCCTGCTCTTTGATAGCCAGACAGCCGCCGATGGAGGGAAAGCGCATCACTGAGCTTTGGTGATCGGTGACGTTGAGCCCATCCACCATATCTTTGAGAAGGTCTATATGATGGCACATCTTCTCAATATTTGTCCCCTTAGGTGGACCGATCTCGCTGGTCACTACAAACTTGCCGCTGTTAAGCGCTTCTTTGAAGCTGGGCACCATGGTCATTTCTCCTCTTTCATACAATTCTGGCCACTTTGGGCCTGGGTACCACCTGAAAATTCTTGGGAGGACGATATTTCCGCATTAGATCGAGACGGCCCTGCTCTTTCAGTCGCTGATAAATGAGGGTCCAAGCGCAGTCCTTTTCCTTGTCAACTTCGCACTTGCCATTGTTGGTGCCGCCGCAAGGTCCGTTTAGCAGGCCCTTGTGACATGCCGTGATGGGGCAGATACCAGCGGTTTCGCCCAGGACACACTGACCACACTGGGCACAAACCTCGTGAAAATCCCCCGGGCTATCTTCTATGCCTATGAACAGGGTATCCAGTGCCGGAATGACAGGCTTCCCAATGTATAAGCTCACCCGATGCACTCCCAAGGCACAGGCCATCACCAGGATGGAGTTCGCATCCTGAATAGCGCCATTATTTTCCCTGAAAGCCACTTCGGTCATCTCATCGCAAGCGGTGGGAATAACTATCCAGCCGGTGACCATCTTGCCCAGCCCTTGCAGACGGTTCTTCATCTCCAGAACCTCTTCCCTGCCCCCGGTCCTAGTCATAGTGGCGCAAGTGCCACAGCCAACAATAAAGATTCTGTCGAGGTCCTCCAATTGCTGCTCGATCTCATTAAAAGGCTTCTGCCTAGTAATGGACTTCATTATTCTCAACCCTCCCTATTGGCGGCATACCATTATCTCTCAAGATCACACCTCAAGCATCGCCTGGCCTCCTGCCTGGCTTTCTCCTCCGAGAAGCCCAGCTCTATCTCCACAAAGCCCTGTTTCCTTTCCTGAATGGGAAGCCGTGGTACCTCCAATCTGGGTTGCGTCTCCCAGGTTTCCTCTTCCCGATTCACCACCTCCTCCATCATTTCAGTCCTTAGGTCGTACATCTCCACCCGTGAGGTATCCCCCCGAAGGTACTTGTCTATGGCAATAGCCCCCCTCCTGCCGGCAGCAATGGCGTCAATAACCGTTCCGGGTCCGGTGACAAAATCTCCTCCAGCAAAGGCCCCGGGGACATTGGTAGCCAAGGTGTTGGTGTTGACAACCAGGGTCTCCCAGCGAGTGCGCTCTAGGGCGCTGTCTGGTGGTAGAAACGATAGATCTGGGGCCTGACCTACGGCAGCGACAACAGTGTCTGCCTCTACAAAGAATTCAGAGCCAGAAATGGGCACCGGCCGGCGACGTCCACCGGCATCAGGCTCTGCCAGCCTCATGCGGATACACTCGAGGCCTATCGCTTTCCAGCTATCGGTTACTACTCGGGTAGGGCTGACCAAGAAATTAACCTGGATACCTTCAGCAACAGCTTCGTTGTACTCTACCTCGGTAACCAGCATCTCGCCCCGCGACCGCCGGTAAAAGATGCTCACTTCATCAGCACCGAGGCGAAGGGCAGTGCGAGAAGCATCCAGAGCAACATTGCCACCTCCAATAACAGCTACATGATGCCCCACCCTGATCGGTCTGCCAACCTTCACATCCCTAAGGAATCTCAGCCCATAGTGGAAGCCTTGAATGTCCTCAAGCTCGCCGGGTATACCTATGCGCTGACTCCTCTGAGCACCGGCAGCGATGAAGACAGCCTCAAAGCCAGCTCTTCTGAGGTCTTCCACGGTGAAGTTTACGTTGATCGGTGTATTATATCTTATCTCCACCCCGCACTTGGCGATATAGTCTATCTCCTTTTCAATGACTTCCCCGGGTAAGCGGAAATTGGGTATAGCCACCGCTAGCATGCCCCCGCCTACCGGAAGCGCTTCAAAGACGGTGACTGGATAGCCCATCTGAGCCAAAAAGTAGGCGCAAGCCAGTCCGGTGGGTCCAGCCCCAACCACAGCTACCCTTTGGCCATGAGTTTGGGGGAATGGCTCAACTTGGGCTAATTCGGCCGCATGGTCAAAGTACCAGTCGGCGACAAAGCGCTTGAGTGACCTTATGGCTACTGGATCGTCAAGTTCGCCACGGCGGCACCTGCTCTCGCAGGGATGATGGCAGATGCGGCCACAAATAGCCGGGAAGGGGTTGCGCTCCCTGATGGTGTCAATAGCTTCCCTGTATTCTCCGGCGGCAATGTGGGCCACATATTTGGGGATGTTGATCCCTACTGGACAGGTGTGCTGGCACGGCGAAATCATCAAGGCATCACAGACGGCAGCCGGGCACTTTTTCTCCTTTATATGGGCATCATATTCCTCCCGGAAGTAATTGATGGTGGTAAGCACCGGGTTAGGGCAGGTCTGGCCAAGGCCACAGAGCGAGCACTCCTTAACAGTGGTGGCTATGGCGAGCAAGGTATCGATGTCACCATCACGCCCTCGGCCCTGAGTAATTCTGGTCAGGATTTCTAGCATCTGCCTGGTCCCCAGGCGGCAGGGGGTACATTTCCCACATGACTCAGCCTGGGTGAAGCTCAAGAAATACCGGGCTATCTCCACCATGCAGGTGCTGTCATCCATCACCACCATCCCGCCGGAGCCCATGATCGAGCCTACCTTGGTCAGGGACTCGTAGTCTACCGGGAGATCAAGGAACTGTGCCGGAATGCAGCCCCCCGAGGGGCCACCCGTCTGCACTGCCTTGAAGTGCTTGCCGCGCGGGATACCACCCCCGATATCGAAAATGATGGTGGATAGAGGGGTACCCATAGGCACCTCTACCAGGCCACTATTGGCAATCTTCCCGGTGAGGGCGAAGACAGCTGTGCCCTTACTTTTCTCGGTGCCCAGGTTAGCGAACCAACTAGCCCCTCGGTCGATGATGACCGGGACGGAGGCCAGCGTCTTTACGTTGTTTATATTGCTGGGCTTTCCATCCAGGCCCGATTGGGCCGGGAACGGAGGGCGAGGGCGAGGCATTCCTCTCCGGCTTTCGATGGAGGCTATTAAGGCCGTCTCCTCACCACAGACGAAGGCCCCGGCACCCTCTTTGATATGCACCACAAAATCAAAGCCCGAGCCAAGAATATCGCCCCCCAGGAATCCCCTCTGTTGCGCTTGTTCTAGGGCAATGCGAAATCGCCTCACTGCCAATGGATATTCGGCGCGGACATATATATAGCCCTCAGTCGCCCCTATGGCATATCCGGCGATAATCAGCCCTTCGATGACGGCATGAGGGTCAGCCTCTAGGATGGAGCGATCCATAAAGGCACCGGGGTCGCCTTCATCAGCGTTGCAGATAACGTATTTCTGGCGACTGGTGGCATTGCGGCAGTACTCCCACTTGCGCCCGGTAGGGAATCCAGCGCCACCACGACCTCGAAGGCCGGACTTCTTGACCTCCTCAATAACCTCTGGTGGTGTCATCTCCAAAAGGGCTTTTCTGAGGGCACGGTAACCACCACTGGCAATGTAGTGATCAATCTTCTCGGGATTTATGCGCCCGCAGTTACGTAGGATGACGCGCTGCTGTTTATTGTAGAAATTTATCTCTGAGTAGTGGGGTATGGCCTGGCCAGTAACCGGGTCATGGTAGAAGAGGCGCTCCACTGGCCTGCCATCTCGAAGGTGGGAGCTCACAATCTCCGGCGCATCCTCAGCTTGAACTTGTGTATAGAAAATGCCCTCGGGTTCGATGACCACGTTGGGGCCCTGTTCGCAGAAACCGTGACAGCCAGTGAAATCCACCTCGGCGTTTGTCACACCCTGCCGCTCCACCTCCACCTTGAGTGCCTCATAGGCAGCATCCGACCTTCCTGAGAGGCACCCCGTCCCCTGGCAAACGAAGATGGTGCGATGGTTTTGCATGTTATCCCTCGCCTTTTCTCTCCCCGAATAGTTGAGCTACCTTTTTGGGGTTCATGCGGCCGTAGGTAGTTCCCCCAATGACCATGTTGGGTGCCAAGGCACAAACGCCTATGCAGGCAACGGTCTCTAGGGTGTATTCGAAGTCGGGGGTGGTCTGCCCCTCATCGATACCCAGATGCCGTTTCACCAATTTCAGAATTGTCTTTCCACCTCTCACATGGCAGGCTGTTCCCCGACACACCCTGACAACCATTTTCCCCCGGGGGGTGGTATAGAGTTGGGTATAAAAGGTAATCACCCCTTGCACTTGGCTGGGGAACAAGTCCAGGGCTTTGGCTATGGGCTGTATAGCTTCTGGAGGGATATACCCCAACTCCTCCTGGATTTTCTGTAGGAGCGGGATCAAGGCCCACTTCTGATCCCGGTACTCAGCAACAATGTTCTCTATCCGTGTCGAGGCGGTTTCCAGAGTTACCCTTGATTTATCCATGGGAACCAATCCTTTCCAGCCTTACGGCACATGCTTTGAGAGAAGGGGTTTTTGCCCGAGGATCCAAGATGATGCTAAATAGCCCACTAGTGGGGCTGGTTGGGAACGACAGGGGCATGAAAAGCATCCCCTCAGGGAGTGTGTCAGTAATTCTAGCCATAGCGGTCACTTCACCCACAGGCGAGATGACCTTAACCTCGTCGCCATGATTGATTCCAAGCTGTTCGGCATCAGAGTGGCCAATCTCCACAAAAGCCTCTAGTGACAGTTTGCTCAACCGCCGAGACCTTGAGCTTCTGGAGCCAGTACCAAACTGATACAGAATCGTACCGGCCAGCAGAGTGAAGGGGTATCCATCTGGTGGTGTCTGGGCCAGTGGGATATATTGGACGGGGCTGAAGCGGGCAAATCCGCTCAAGAATTGCCCTTTGTAGATACGTCTAGCTCTTAACGGCCTGCTGCCCAACTCATCCCGGCCCATCATCTCCGAGTCGGCACAAGATATGCCCTGATACAAGGGAACTAATTCCTCGATCTCATCCATAACCTGCTGGGGAGAGGAATATGGCATCGGACAATACATCCTACGAGCTAACTCCAGGATTATCTCCCAGTCTGGCAGGCTCGAGCCGAGGGGTTCGATGGCCTGGCGCACTCTCTGGACCCTCCCCTCGAAGTTGGTGAATGTACCTTCCTTTTCGGCGAAACTTGCCGCAGGCAGAACCACCGTCGCCAGTTTGGCTGTTTCAGTGAGGAACATGTCCTGTACCACCAGGAGATCAAGAGATGCAAGAGCCTCTCTAACCAGGCTCAGGTGTGGAAAACTCGAGGCGGGATTTTCTCCCACAATGTACATGGCCTTGATCTTTCCCTCTTTCGCCCCCTCAATCATTTCCACAGCGGTTAGCCCCCCATCAGTGGGCAGGCAAACTCCCCAGCGTTCTTCGAATTTCTTCCTGACTTGGGCATCCTCCACACTTTGGTATCCAGGGAGGAAATCGGGCAGGGCCCCCATGTCACAGGCACCTTGCCCATCGTTTTCCCTTTGCAGTGCATAGATGCCACCCCCCCGGCGGCCAATGTTTCCGGTCAACATCGCCAGATTCGCTACAGCCATTACGCCGTCCGTTCCGCTGACATGCTGAGTTATTCCATTGCCATAGACGATTGCAGCCTGACTCGCCACGGCGAAGAGTCGAGCGGTGCGACGCACCTCTTGGCTGGAAACACCGGTAATCTCCGCCACATACTCAGGAGTATATATCGCCAAACTCTTAGTCAATGCCTCGAAGTTATCTGTTCTTCTAGCTACATACTCCTCATCCAGCAGGCTTTCATCAATAATCACCCTCGCCAGGCCATTTATAAGAGCTACGTCAGTACCAACTTTGGGCCTCAACCAGAGATGTGCAAATGAACAAAGCCCCGTTTGTTGGGGGTCCACAAGCAGTAGCTTGGCACCCTTATATCTAACTGCCCGCTTTATGGCATACCCGACAACTGGTGCTGAGGAGGTGGGATTAGCCCCGATAACCAATATCACCTCCGACTGTTCCAGGTCGTCGAGAGAGTTTGTAGTGCCGGGAAAGCCGACAGTCCATCCCAGGCCTACACGGCTAGCAGAGCTGTACAACTGACTACCATTATCTATGTTGTTGGTATCCAGTGCAGTCCTGGCGAATCTCTCTAGCAGGTAATTCTCTTCATTGGTGCACTTGGAGGAGCCGAGGACAGCTAGGCTGCCGGGACCACAAGCTTCCTTTATTCGCTCCAGTTCAGCGGCCACCAGCTCCAAAGCCTGCCCCCACGATACTCCCTCAAAACTGCCATTCACCTTAACCAGGGGACTGGTCAACCGATCTTTGCTATGAATGAAATCGATGCCATAACTCCCCTTGACACAAAGCGTGCCATGGTTTACCGGACCCTCTTTGTCTGGTCTGGCCTGCACTATATAATTGTCCTTCACATCCAAGTAAATGCTGCAGCCACAGCCACAAAAGGGACAGATCGTATGGATAGCAGTTGTGGTCGTCCCTCGATATGACACCTCTTTTTCCCTTAGTGCCCCCGTAGGACACAGTGCCACGCATGTCCCGCAAAAGGTGCACTCGGACTTTTCCAGTGGTAAGTCGTTTAATGTTGCCGGTTTAGTGGCGAACCCACGGTGAATGTAGTCGATAGCGCCCTCGACGACTAGCTCTTGGCATGCCCGGATGCACTTGGCACACAGGATGCACTTGCTCAGATCCCTTTCGATGAACGGGTTGACATCGTCAATGGTAGCTGGTTGAGGAATCCTTTGGAACTCCACCAGCCCGATGCCCATATCCGAGGCGATTTGGCGTAGCTGACAACGGTTCCCCTTGTCACACACCAGGCAGGAATCAGGATGACTAGCCAGCATGAGCTCAACTACCATCTTGCGGCGCTCCAGTACCCGAGGGGAGACGGTGTTGATTACCATCCCTGATGTTATGGGGGTAACACAAGATGCCAGGAGTGCGCCTGAACGTTCGTCTTCCACTAAGCAGATGCGACAGGCGCCAATCGGGCTCAGACCAGGGTCATGACAGAGCGTGGGAATCTCTACGCCTGATTCCCGTGCCAAGTCCAAAACTGTCATTCCTGAATGGCCGCTTACCTCGCGTCCATCAAGTGTAATCGTGATCGTCTCCAGCTCAAAAACCCTTCCCATGCCGATGAGCGGCGCTTTACTCCCCCGCCAAGCAACGGCAAAGAGCTAGTTTTGGCCCGCCTTCTCTTTTGGCTATGCAGCGACAGGATGTGTGAAGCGCGTCCCCTGGCTCACCGACCTGATGCCAGCTAGAAGCTGGGAACTGGCACTTCTCTTAGGGATGAAGCCCCAGGCTCCCACTTGGCTGCTGGCAAGCATATTCTCTTCATCATCGTACTGCGTCAAGATCAAAACTTTGGTTTGCTCGCATTCCCGGCAGATATGTTTGGTGGCTTCCAAACCATTCATCACCGGCATGACTATGTCCATCAGCACCACATCAGGCGAAAGCTGAAGCACCTTCTCCAGCGCGTCCCTTCCATCCGCAGCTTCTCCGATCACCTGCATATCCTTTTGCAGGCTCAGCACGGCGCGAATACCTTCCCTCACCATGGCATGATCATCTGCCACCAGCACTCTGATTCGCCTAGCTGTCTTGTCCAGCACCTTCTCGATTAGAGGTAGCAGTGAGGCTGGCTCGATGGGTTTGGTTAGGTAATCATCAGCTTCCATCTGCGCCCCCTCATCACTTCTCCACCCCTTAATCAGGCGTTTCTCCGGCGGGGCATCGATCACCATGAGGGGGAGCTCTCTAAACTGCAGTGTCTGTCTCAGCCACTGATGCAGCAGGAATGCGTCCCCCCGGGGCATCATTGTGCCCAGGATAACCAAGTCAGGCCTTTCAGGTCGGACCATTTCCAGTGCTTGCACTTTACTTGTGGCAGTGACCACCTGGTATGTCTTGGCCTCTAATGTCGCCTTTAGAGCTGTGGTGAAATCGGGTTCATCATCTACAATCAGGATTTTTGGATTGCTGCCCATCTCTGTCCTCCCCTTGGTAGCACTATGCTCAGCAGGTCACTTAGTGTAACCTCCGTCGACCATTATAGTCCTCCGCATAACTTTATATAAATTCCTCTCCCTCGAAGGAAAATGTTAGGTGGGGAGGGAGAAGTATAAAGAATTTTGCAGTGGACTACAATATATATGATAAACCATACTCGCTGGAGGAGAAAGAGGATTCCCCCCTGAATTTCCCCAAATTAACCCCCGTTTATCTGGGTCAGAAGCCCTTGAAGGTCGGCAGGTGCACTTGGAGAAGATCGAACAGGGGATTGAGGTGGCAAGGGGTCAAGACAGGAATGGTGCCAGGGGAGGATTCGTAATACTTAAGAAGAAGTCCTCATGATGAGGTTGTGCCTCTCTCAGTGCGTTATGATGCCTTTGCGCAAGGCATACTTGACCAAGTCAACGCGATTGTGGATATCAAGCTTGGCCATAAGATTAGTTTTGTGCCCCTCAACGGTTTTAGGGCTGATTATCAGCATGTCCGCTATTTGCTGGGTAGTATATCCCTCTGCCACCAGCTTAAGCACATCCCTCTCTCGGTCAGTCAACTGTTCATAGGGGTCATGCCTGTCTCGCATGCTGGCTACCTGTTGATAGTCCTCAACCACAATTTTGGCTACAGAGGGAGACAGGAAAGAATCCCCCCGATAAACGGAGTGGATACCTTGTATAAGCTCTGAAGATGCTGCTATCTTGCTGATGAATCCGCAAGCTCCGGCCTCGATAACCGGGAATACGAATTCTTTGTCATCATATTGGGTAAGCACCAGCACCTTTGTCCCCGGAAATTCCCTGCGTATCCGGCGCGTCGCTTCCAGTCCACCCATCACCGGCATAGCTATGTCCATAAGCACCACATCGGGGGTTAGCTCTTCGACCATATCCAGGGCTTCCCTCCCATTAGCAGCCTCACCCACTACCTCTATATCCCCAGCCAGCGCCAGCAGGGCACAAATGCCATCCCGCACGATGGTATGGTCATCTACCACTAGTACCCTTATCTTCTGCATTAGCTGTACTCCGAACTAGAGGAACCGTGCACACGACTGCGGTTCCCCGGCCGGGTTCAGACCTGACGGAGCAAGTACCCCCCAGCAGGCTCACCCTTTCCTTCATGCTGAATAGTCCTCTACCCCGGCCTTTTTCATCTATCCCGGTGAACTCGGAGACATCAAACCCTTGGCCATTGTCGCTGATGCATAGCAGGAGCTCATTCGCCTTGCACTCCAGGGTGATAGTGGCACTGTTTGCCTGGGAGTGCTCTACAATATTACCTATGGCTCCCTGGGCAATACGAAAGAGCCCCACTTCGACTTCTGGTGGCAAGGATTGACCTATCCCTTTGAGGTTCAGGGATACATTGATGCCCAGGGGACGAAGGTTGGCCTCAGCATATTGGCGAAGAGCAGGAGCTAACCCAAGTGTATCCAACAGTGTGGGACGAAGGTCACCTATCAGCCTACTCACCTCAGCGCCTATCTGAATGGCCAAAGAGTGTACCTTCTTCAGCTCTGCTTTGAAGGCAATATCCGACATGCCAGACATTTCGCACATATCCGCCAACGCTTGCAACTTTAGTGCCAGGCCAGTAAGCGACTGGCTGGTTTCATCATGCAGTTCCCGGGCAATTCTCCTTCGCTCCTCCTCCTGAGCCACCATAGTCTGTCGGGCAAGAATGCGATACCTTTCTCTACCCTTTCTCAATTGTTCGTATAGCTTCGCTTGCTCGATGGCGATACCCAGTTGATCTCCAATCGAGTGTAGGAGATACATATCGTCTTTGGTGTAGTGGTGCGGCATGCGGCTGGCAACGTTTATCACGCCAAGAATGCTGTCTTTTGCTCGCAGGGGAACACTTATGAATGCCTTTAGACCTTCAGTAATTATAAGATCCGGGTGAGCAGCATCTGGGTCCGTGGAGATATCCTCCAACAGAATAGATTTGCCACTTTGAGCCACCCTGCCTGCGATCCCCTCACCCAGTCTCATGCGCATCTCCTCGACATATTTGGTGGACAGACCACAGTGGACACGGTAGGACAGTGTCTGGGTTTGTTCGTCTAAAAGCAGGATCCCTCCAATGGTTCCGTTCATAACATGGAGCGTGCTATCCAGGCCAACGCTAAGGATAGCATCCAAATCTTGTAAACCACTAACCGCAGCTGAAACTCGGCTCAGCGCCATAAGCTTATCATGCCACTTTGCAGTTGCTCCATTCTTGGCTTCCATTTTTTGCCACCCTCCTCGAAATGACTTAAGGTCTCAAGATAAGCGTACGCAAGATGTTGAACTTTTGTCAACTTCACCGCCTGACCTTAGGACGCAAGTTCGGATAAGGGATCTCCTGTGAAGGTCAACTGTTACCACCACAAGGGTGGTAGCTTGTGATTGAACTGAAGTCCATCACATTTGGCTGATAAAGAATCCTCTCACCAACTCAGAGACTGAATGAACGGATTCAGCTTTAGTGGCCCCGGATGTTAGCTCCATTGCACAAACATGGGCATGACCACATGAACATAGTTCTCCAAGCCCACTGGGCGGATAACCCCCGGGCTCGATGGGGTGGTAACCTCTAAGGCTACTTGTCCCTCACGAAGTACGCTCAATACCTCTATAAGATACTTCCCATTAAAGGCAATTTTGGCTGCTTCACCAACAACCTGGGCGTCAACCTCTCCCACGTTATCGCCAACCTGTTCAGAGCGTGCCGAAGTGCTTATCCTCCCCGGGGAGAGTTCTCCACCGGGGGTTATCTGAAACCGAACAATACCACCGCCATCTCGTGCGAATATAGAGGCAGTCCGCGTTGCTCTTAGGAGCTCTGAGGTGCCAACCACCGCCCGAGTAGCGTAACTTTGAGGGATAAGCTGCTTATAGTTGGGGAAGGTACCTTGTATTAGTTGGGAGACCACCTCTACATTCTTCAAGCGGAAGAGCAATTGACTTCTATTAGGGTTAGTGGCTATTTCAACAGGTTCCTCTTGCTCTGCCAGCAGGCGGCTCAGTTCGCCCAGGGTGCGCCCGGGGATGATAAGCTCCATCTTTTCCGCTACTTTGGAGGCCAGGGGTACCTTATGCACTGCTAGTCTGAAGCCGTCGGCAGCGGCTAAACTCAAGGTATCCTCATCAAACTCGGCATAAACCCCAGTGAGCACCGGCCGGGTATCCTCTGAGGCGGTAGCAAATGCTACCCGACTGATCGCTACCCGGAGGATCTCAGGATCAACCTGGATAATTACCTCATCACCCACTTTAGGTATCGGGGGAAAGTCTTCAGCATCTATCCCGCTGATCCGCGCCTTAAATCTGGCGCATTCAAGCTCTAAAGTGTGCTCAGACAGGGTTAAGTCAATCCTATCATTGGGTAGGGAGTTAACAAATTCACTAAGCAGTCTCGCCGGAACAGTAATTGCCCCTTCTTGCTCCACTCTGGCGCCAATCCAACAGCTAATGGCAATCTCTAAGTTAGTGGCAGCGAGCTTAAGTCGAGATTGCTCTGCGGCAAGGAGCACGTTATTGGTAACCGGTAATGTGGTCCGCGTGGCCACCGCTCTGCCTACTACACTTAGCCCCCTGGATAAGTTCTCTTGAAGACATGACATCTTCATACCACACCTCCCCTTGCATGCTAAAGGATAGTATATCGCATACGCCGCTATTGCTCAAGATCGATCCTCGGTGCTACAATTAATATACCTGAAGAGGGCCAAGCATATGTCTGTTGATGCCATAGTGGTTAGCGGGGCACGAGAGCATAATCTCAAGAACATAGAGGTCATCATTCCTCGGGACAAGCTGGTAGTCATCACCGGGGTTTCCGGCTCAGGGAAGAGCTCTCTTGCCTTTGATACTATTTATGCTGAAGGGCAGCGCCGCTATGTCGAGTCTTTGTCCGCCTACGCCCGTCAATTCCTGGGGCGGATGGAGAAGCCAGATGTCGATTATATTGAAGGGCTGAGCCCAGCCATCTCTATTGATCAAAAGGGTCCATCCCGCAACCCCCGCTCCACTGTGGGAACAGTGACTGAGATTTATGACTATCTACGGCTGCTTTTCGCCCGCATAGGTCATCCCCACTGTCCTAAGTGCGGCAGGGAGATATCACGGCAGACAGTGCAACAAATTGTTGACGCTATCCTCGCTCTTCCCCAGGGCAGCCGCATCATGATTATGGCCCCCACGGTTCGTGACCGCAAAGGTGAGCATGAAGCAATCTTTGCCGACTTAAGGAAGGGGGGATATGGGCGAGTGCGCCTTGATGGGCGCATTTATGACCTCTCCGAGGAATTCCAATTGGATAAGAACAAAAAACACTCCATTGAGGTGGTGGTCGACCGATTGGTTATCGGCGAGGAAGCCCAGGCTAGTCGCATCGCCGATTCAGTAGAGACCGCTTTGAAGTTGGGGAATGGGATGGTGTTGGTTTCTCTTTTAGATGGGGAGGAGTTGCTCTTCTCCGAGCATTTCGCCTGCGTGCATTGTGGAATCAGCTTGGGGGAGATCGCCCCCCGAACCTTCAGCTTCAATAGCCCTCATGGTGCTTGCCCTGCGTGCACCGGACTGGGGATCAAATTGGAGATTGACCCTGACTTGGTCATCCCCAATAAGGAATTTAGCTTAGCTGAGGGTGCCATTCAACCTTGGATGCGCTCCGGCTCCGACACCACTTGGTTTTCGAGCTTGCTTGAAGCAGTGGCCTCCTATCATAGCATATCGCGCCATACCCCAGTCAAGGAGCTAAGCGGGCGGGATATTCATACTATCCTCTATGGCAATGGGGGAGAGCGCGTCATAATGAAGTATAAAGACCATTATGGCAGAGTAAGGGAGTATTATACTAACTTTGAAGGGGTGATTCCCTATTTGGAGCGCCGCTATCGGGAGACAGATTCCGATTATGTTCGGGCTGAGATCGAGCGCTATATGTCTTCATGCCCCTGTCCTGTCTGCCAGGGAAGACGCCTTAAGCCAGAATCACTAGCGGTAACTATTGCTGGTAAGAACATTACCGAGGTGACCTCTCTGTCCATTACCCAGGCACTGGAGTGGATACAATCTATCACCCAGCAGCTTAGCCCTCGAGAGATTACCATTGCCCACCAGATCCTGAGGGAGATCGAGGCTCGCTTGGGTTTCCTCATCGACATCGGGTTGGATTATCTCACCTTGGATCGCCCTTCAGCCACCCTTAGTGGTGGCGAGGCACAGCGGATTCGCCTCGCCACCCAGATAGGCAGTGGGCTTATGGGAGTACTTTATATTTGTGATGAGCCTACCATAGGTCTACATGCGGCGGATAATTTCCGCCTCATCACCACTCTGAAGCGGCTAAGAGACTTGGGCAATACCATTATCATTGTAGAGCATGACGAGGCGATGATGCGGGCCGCAGATCATATCATTGATCTCGGGCCAGGGGCTGGTGAGCATGGTGGCAGGGTGATAGCTAGCGGGACCAGAGAAGATATTATGGCTTGCCCCACTTCGATAACCGGACAATACCTCGTTGGGGCACGGCAAATACCCCTGCCCTCGAAGCGTCGCCGGGGGGTGGGGAAGGAGCTGGTGATTTTGCGGGCGCGCGAAAACAATCTTAAGGATATTGAGGTTCATATTCCTTTAGGCAAACTAGTTTGCATTACCGGGGTATCGGGCAGCGGCAAAAGCACCCTGATTGACGAGATACTGTATAAAAAGCTGGCGCAAACATTATACCGAGCCAAAGACAAGCCTGGTGCCTGTGATGGCATTCTGGGCGTGGAACATATCGACAAAGTGGTCAATATTGACCAATCCCCTATCGGGCGAACGCCACGGAGCAACCCAGCAACTTATACCACCACCTTTACCCCCATTCGAGAGCTCTTTGCCCAAGTCCCTGAGGCAAGAATGCGAGGCTACACTCCGGGACGTTTTTCATTTAATGTCAAAGGCGGGCGCTGTGAGGCCTGCCAAGGGCAGGGATTCATTCAGATTGAGATGCAGTTCCTCCCCGATGTCAGTGTGCCCTGCGAGGTATGTAAAGGGAAACGCTATAACCGTGAAGCCCTGGAGATCGAATTTAAGGGCAAAAACATCGCTCAAGTGTTAGACCTGAGCATAGAGGAGGCCCTTTCCTTCTTTACTCATTTCCCCACAGTGAAGAGTAAACTTCAAACCTTATACGATGTAGGGCTGGGTTACCTCAAACTGGGACAGCCTGCTCCCACCCTTTCCGGAGGTGAAGCCCAGCGGGTGAAATTGGCTACTGAGCTTTCCCGCAGATCATCAGGCAAGACACTTTATATCCTCGACGAACCTACTACTGGCCTTTCCTTCGAGGATATTGCTGCCCTATTGAGAGTATTGCACCGCCTCACCGATGGCGGTAATACGGTGATTGTCATCGAGCACCACCTGGATGTGATCAAAAATGCCGATTGGATTATTGACCTCGGGCCAGGAGCCGGTGATCACGGTGGCTATATTATCGCCACAGGAATCCCTGAAGAGATAGCCCACCATGAAGCTTGCCTTACTGGCCAATACTTGCGCCCGGTGCTCGAGCGGCATCGAGTGCCATATCCAGAACTAGAGTTGACCAACTGAACGGACAACAAGCCGAGCCATCACCGCTTTGAGAATGGTAGAGGTCGCAAAAGCCCTGGCGGCGAACTAGCTCATAAGTTCGTAAGGCAAGCTCATCAGCGATTCTATTGTACTCCTGGAAATGTTCCGGGAAACGCTGGGCTTGCTTACGCAGCCCTTTAGCTATATACCAGTTGGGATAAACCCAAGTTTGCAAGCCACGCCAGATTATATGATCTTCCCTCTCCTCCTTGACACTCTCCAGGGGTACCACTGGCAAAGGGTATCTTAGCCAATACTCCTGGGGGTTTAGCAGATGCTCATCGATTAATCTTTCCACCTTCCCTTGATCGATATTGTCTAACATGAGGGGCATTAGTGAGGAGATAGTATTAACCTCCAGCTGTTTATTCTGGCCCCTCCTGGCATCTAAGCTATAAAATAGTCCGCTTTCCTCATCATACATCTGGCTCAGGATGGCCTCCTCTACCTTAAGCCCCTGACGGTGGAAAAATTCACCCCAGTTATCCTCAACAACCTGGCAGAGGCGGCCAAGGGCAAAGAGGTTTTGGGCATAAATGCAGTTGACCAGCACATCCTTAACTCGGAACTTGTTAGAAGCGGTGATTTTGTTCATATCCCATCCCATCAGGCGGTGCCTTAGCATTAGCTTCAGCATTGGCCCTCGCCATACCGGCTGGGCATTAGACTCACCATAGACCAGATCATATTCGGGGCTGCGGTCTTTACCCGATTCATAGGAGATGATGATTTCGATTAGATTATCTCCATTTCGATCGCGCTCCTTATCCAGATAGAGGTAGTATCTCTTTAGCTGGGGCAGGACGCGGCGGACAAATTCTATGTCGCCGCTTCGGCCGTAGATGGCTTCCACCGCCTGAGCCAAAGCTGGAGGCTGAATATAGGCCGAGGTGTGCCTTGAGGGGTAAACAAGTTGCAGAAGCCTATCTACCCAGTGCATCCTCGGTTTATTCCATATCATGTGAGGTATGAACCCATCCTCTCTCTGGGCATAAAGTAAGCTCTCGATCTCTTTCTCCGCCAGCCCCACATCAATGCTTGACAGCACAATGGCATGAGCACAGGAGTCCCAAAACCATTGATGCGGATAGATTTGCTGCCACGGTAGCATTATATTCCGCCACAGGTGTCTCAGCCAGCCAGGAAGCCAGGAGGGAAGATCCCCTTCGAGAGAGGGGGCGTGAAAAACGCAAAGCTCTTCCCTTCTGTTCCAGGTTCGCTGCTCAGTTACTCGGTTGTTTTCCAATACCGCGCTCGTTTGCTCCTCCAGCCACGGTAAATCTATTTCCCCTGGAGGGACTCCTCGGCTTGCCATCATTGGCACAAGGTAGCTACTAGCTAGTATCAGGATTGCTAAGTGAGTTGCCACAAGCTTTGCCAGCGCATTCATAACCTATTGTAAAACTCTAATATCTAAGCTCTGAATCCTAAACAATACCAAATGACCAAAATCCAAAGAACCTAAACCGTTTCGAATTTATGTCATTTAGTTTTGAGTTTTTAACTTCGGTCATTTGAGCTTGTTTAGGGTTTAGAAATCAGTATTTAGGATTTGCCTCTATCCTTAGTCGGTATCAAGCACTTTGAAAGCT
>Ga0209345_10001242_pt1 | contig 30975 bp, 22 predicted proteins | sample Cruoilmetagenom7_FD_187294 | JGI IMG/M metagenome (GOLD analysis project Ga0209345, IMG submission 187294) | Oil polluted marine microbial communities from Coal Oil Point, Santa Barbara, California, USA - Sample 7 (SPAdes) (version 2) | ecosystem: Environmental > Aquatic > Marine > Oil seeps ...
GAGCTTACAATTACTCAAAGATGATTACGCCATGTTACACAGGTATGACCGTGAAAAGCTTGATGGCCAAGCACTCATTTCTTATGACATCTTAGATTTTTTCTTAAGTGATCAAATGGATAGTTTGGTTTTTGAAGATTATGGTTATAGCCAGTCTCAAAAAGGTGGTAACTACATGAACATCATTACCTTCATGTCTAACAACCATGATATTGATGATGTGGGTGATGCTGAGGATTATATTTCACGCTTATCACAAGTAGGCACCTCATTTGATAACACACTAATTCAAGTAAAAAAAGAACAATCAAATGGTGTGATTCCTCCAGACTTTATTATAAAGAAAGTACTGGATAATATGCACAATATTCGCGATCCAGAATTGATCGATAATGAGTTAGTTAAAGACTTCATGACTAAAGTGGGTAAGTTAGAAGATTTAGATGAAGAAACCAAGACTCGATTACATGAAGAGTTAAAAACAGAAATGAATCAAGTAGTGCTACCCGCTTATGATCGCATGATTGCTTTTTATGAAGACTTGCTAACTAAGAGTGACTCAAGAGCTGGTGTTTGGAAGTTTCCTAAAGGCCCAGAGTTTTATCAACACATGATAAAATCACGTACAACTACTAATTACACACCTGAATACCTGCATAATCTAGGTCTAAAAGAAGTCGATAGAATAGTCGCTGAGATTAAAACCATCTTAAACCAAGAAGCTTATGACACAAACTTTAATACCATAGGCAAAATCCTCAATGACCTAAGTAAAGAATCTCAATTTCTTTACCATGACAGTGACGAAGGTCGCATGCAAGTGATAGAAGACTATAAAAAAATAATTGATGAAATTGATGCAAAAATGGGCGATACATTTGGTGTCTTACCTAAAGGCAAAGTCGAAGTCTTACCAGTACCAGCCTACAGAGAAAAAACATCAGCAGGTGCGTATTATAGTCGACCATCAATGGATGGCTCTAGACCAGGAAGGTTCTATGCCAATCTATATGACTTAACAGCCACACCCAAGTTTGGTATGCGCACCTTAGCCTACCATGAAGCCGTACCTGGCCATCACTTTCAATTAGCCATACAAAACGAGCTGAAAGGCTTACCAATGTTTAGAGGCTTTATGAGCTTTACTGGATTTACCGAGGGTTGGGCATTGTATGCAGAAAGATTGGCTTATGAGCTAGGCTTTCAAGAAGATCCCTATGATAATATCGGCCGCCTACAAGCTGAATTGTTCCGCGCGGTTCGTTTAGTGGTCGATACAGGTATTCACCATGGTAAATGGACGCGAGAAAAAGCCATACAATATATGTCAGATACAACAGGTATGGCAGATACAGATGTTGAATCAGAGATTGAACGCTATATTGTTTGGCCAGCTCAAGCCCTATCTTACAAAGTCGGCATGATAAAATTTTTAGAACTCAGACAAAAAGCCATGGATCAATTAGGCAGCAAATACCATCCGAAAGATTTCCATACCAGAGTATTAGAAAATGGTGCATTGCCATTAAGTTTATTAGAAGAACAAGTAGATGCTTACATCAAGGAAAAGTCTTAAGTAGATAAATTGTATTCTATAAATTTTTTGCTCCCCTAATGGAAATAATTAGGGGAGTGTTAATTTTGACTAATTGAAAGTTGAAAATTATTAAGATCAAAAACTTGTATAAAGGAATCGGGGCTTTAGCCCTGCTAATCTATTCAAATTAGCGCGACTAAAGTCGCGGTTCCTTTATTAACCTTGCGGATAAATACCAGTCATCAGTCTATGTGTTTAATTTTAGTCATTTTAGCCTCCTTTTTAACTTATCCTTTTAGATTAATGGGTGAGTATTTAAATAACATCACTTATGTGATTTAAACGTAATAATATAAACAAAATTTTAAACAAATCAAATATTTTTAAATTGCAAAATACATTTACATCTTGCTGCTCTCATTTACAATACTTTATCCACTTTTGAAATTATTGAAAGAAAAACACTGAAAATGAAATTCATAATATTATTGTTATTGATACCAGTATTGACTTCTTGTGACCTGGTGCACACAAACATAGCCATATCAAAGAATGATATTAAATATATCTATGATGGCGATACCCTTACTATTAAGTGTCTTAAAGATTTCAAGTGCCACAAGAATTCATTAAAGGTAAGAATCATGGGTGTAGACACACCCGAAATAAAAGGCAAATGTCGCAAAGAAACAACACAAGCGAGAAAGGCAAAACAATTTACAGTTGCCTTTGTCAGAACTTCAGGAGATATTGTATTAACCTATGATGAACACAATAAATATGACCGCTATGGACGTTTGCTTGCCTATTTATCTGTTGATGGAATAGATTTATCGGAAAGTTTAATCGAAAACAATCTTGGACGCAGATACAACGGCGGAAAAAGAAGGGGTTGGTGTTGATGCCCTCTTCTACCTAGAAAAAAAACTCAAATGATTTTATAACTTGAGTCGACTGTATTATTTCAGCGGCGTTTTTTGTATAATCGCTTGATATTGTGATCGCTATGATGGTCTAATATTTCATCTAATTTATGTCCAATCTTAGAGCATACTCTAATCTGTTCCAATTCAGACCAAGTTGATCGCTCACCTTCAATGACTAAGTTCTTTATTTCATCTGAAGTGAGTTTACCCAGGAGTTTTTGAGGATTGACAAAACTAAAACTAGGGACAATATTCACATCACCTTTGTAATCTTGAGCCATAACCGTGTAAAACATACTCATGGCATTACCCACTTTGGGCAGTTTACGCAAATAACGTCGGCTAAGGTACTCACCACTTTTTAATATTTCATGAGTGGATACTCGAAAGACGTTTTTCACCCCTTTGGGAACTGGTATATATTGCTCTCCTTTCATCATGGCTAATGACAATGGATTTGCCTGACTGACTATATAATGATTGACTCCATAAAGTCTGGCTAGTCTTTTTGCGGGTAAATCATCAGTGACAGCACCGTCAACCCATCGGCGTTCAGGTAAATAAGGTTGGGACTCGCCATATTCATTTTTTGCCATCAACATAACTGGTTCAAATACACCAGGCACCGCACAAGATGCCATGACCGCCGATCGCACATAAACATTAGGCGAAGTAACTGCGTTCATTAACCTTGATTTTTGATGCTCTTCATAAGGCGCGATAGTGATACTAATCATTCTACCGGTTTTTTCATAGGCTTCCTGAAATGTGATATCTGGTATGATCGCTTCCAACATTAATTTTAATGATGTAGTGTCAGTTTGCTGACGTATAAGACTTTTAGAGCGCTGATCAATTTCATGTTGTAGAGGATCAAGTACACTGTCATTTTTCAATGCAATGGCTAATTCTTCATCAGAGTAGGTTCCAAGTAAGGCTGCTGAAATAGATCCTGCACTTGAGCCAGAAATAACTGTTGGAATTAGATTATGTTCGAATAATGTTTTGATCACACCACGATGAAAATGTCCTAGTGAACCTGCTCCACTTAACATCAAAGCTGAGCGTCCGAAGCAATGACTAGCACGCTCAAAAAAATCAAGCTTGTCTTCTCGAGTAATTTCTCTAGATTCTGGAATAGTAGATATGTGTTCGAGGGCAGCTACAATTTCATCAACGTACTCTGTTATTAATTGTTTTGTGCCAAACTTTGCCAGTTTATAGAGAACCGTTTTTCCCATGCCTCCTTGGTTACCATGAATGCCTTCATTCAGTGCAAATAATAGCCCAGTGTCGTCTTCCTTCCGTCTGAGCTCTTTAAGAACATCTAATCTAGTACGAATGTTTACATTATCATAACTATTTGACTCTTCTTTTTGTTTCCATGCTTCAAACCCAGACAGGGAGTCATGTTTAAGTGCAGCTTTTTTCCAATCAACATAATTGTCAGCACGGCGCATCTTACGCTCCAGAGAAGACAGAGAAAAAGTATTAGATATTGACAACATAGGGTCAGAATTCCGCGAAATTTATAAAAATAATAATATAACAATTATATAGGGTCTTCAATTATAAAAATATTTATCATGTCCAAAACTAGAGTTTTATTTTGTTTTTTATAAAATGAATTCATTAGAGATGATTTCCAGTTTTGAAATCACCGTTAAAAGGGCCAATTAGGGCATTTAGTTGAATATGATTAAAAATGTGGATAAAAAGTTTTTGTGAACAACTTTCTTAAGATAGCCAAGTAATGGTTCCAATTGATGACTATGGTTATAGCCACAGTCAAAAAATGGTTGGTGTACCGGTAAATATGGCGTTAATTGGCAGTTTAACCTCGCAAAATTAAACTGAATTATGCCTGTTAATTTTTGGAATGCTTTGTGCCTAATTCCAACGAATCAATAATTAAAAAACAACAACCATAAATTCGGACTGCATAATTTCATGTCCTGGTGTAGTAGTTCTTATCCTAGATTCACGCTAACCCATTGATTAGTGAGGATAAGGCCCAGAGTACTTGTGGTCTTTTATTTCACGAGTCCATTTCTCAGTACCACTGGATAATGAATAAGCATTAACCATAAATGGGTAACGGATGACGCTCTCACCTTCTGCATCCATCGCTGGTGATGTGACAAAAAGTACGGTATCACCGATCACTTCAAAAGGTCTATAGGAATTATAATGCAAAAAAGTACCTAAAAGTTGATCGTTCATATCATAGATGTTCCATTTGTATTTTTCCCAAGTTGATGACATATCATTGAGTTGGCTATTTAATACGTGGTTTTCACTCATACTGGCAAATTGGCGACCATCATTTAATTGTAAGAATTCTCCTGTAACAACCTTTGTTTTAGACAACGGTTTTTGGGATAATATTTTTAGTGTAGCATCATTAAGAAGACTAGATTTTGATAATATTTTTGCCTGACTAAAATTAATTTGACCATAAACCTTATTAGTCTTTGTGTTTTTTGTCATGCTCTGTAGTGATGCAATGCCTTGCGCTATTTCATAAGAATAACTCCAGTGGATATCCCCTAATAGATTATTGTCATAATTAGAACCGATTTTAAATTTATGTTCTAATCCTTCACTGGAGTTTGCCAATACATTACTGGGAGCTGCTAATGTTTTTCTGGATATCACAGTGCCATTGATAGCATCAAATGAAACTAAACTGATGGTGCCTTTTGACGCCGCATTAGCTTGAGAAATTAACTGCCCATCTCTTATCATTAATGGGCGCGTAGCATCATCAGAGTGCCAAACCACATTTCCTGTATCTATGGATATGGCATCAATGCCCTTTTCAGGGTGACTCATATATAACATTTCACTGGTAACATCTACCACTGTTCCTAAGGCTAAATCAAAACCTCTTTGATTTTTTGCAGTGGCAGTTAAATTGACTGTCATTAGTACAAGTAACAAATGAATTAGCTTGATTGATTTTAAAAGCGCCATAAATTTTCCCCCGATGATTATTGTCACTTATTAAACAGTGAAGTATAAAATAAAGCAAGTGTATCAGTGAAGATATAACTTCTAGACAAATTAAAACTTATATTCAAATAATCTTTAAATTACTCTAGAAGTATTACTGTTCTTTAATGTAGTATAGTTGATATAATTACCATATTCGCAACAATTCTGGTCTCACATGAATTGTTTCAATCAATATTTTTATCGGGGGATACAATGAATCGAATGATTTATTTTACAAAAATTTTTGGCTTTATCGTTTTAATTTCACTTACATCAGGCACTGTGCAGGCAGTAAAATTCTGGCAGCCATTGGGACCAAGTCCAATTTTTGGTGGACAGTCAGAAATCGATGTTAACAATCCTCAAAAAGATAGTCCTCAAGTTGGCGCCATCAATGCCCTTGCCCCCCACCCGACCAATGCCAATATTTTATATGTGGCCACAGTTGCAGGTGGTATCTGGAAAACCGAAAACGCTCAGACAGCAGAACCAACATGGATTCCAATATCTGATGAATTTGTCGTTGGCGTAAATGGAGTCGGGGAAAATATTTATCAAGAGTCTCTTTCACTTTCAACCAGTGATATTTCATTTGATCTTGCAGATACGGCTGATTCTTCTATTTATTCAAATTTGGTAGCCAGTTTTGGTCGCTACAGCAGTTTTAACAGACAAGGTGGAAAACGCGCTGGGGTTATGAGTTCAGTTAATGATGGTTTAGTTTGGTCAATGAAACCTGGTACGATTGCTGGTAGCGTTAATATGGAAGGTAAAAATATTAATAGTATAAACAAATATCAAAATGTTATTTTGGCATCTGTTGATGACGCAGACTTAAACCAATGTGGTCAATTGGGTGTTTTTGCATCATATAGTTACGGAGACTATTGGTTTCAAATGGGGGTCAATGGTTTAGGTATAGGTATGATACAAGGCAAAGCCACTGCACTAGCAGCAGATCCAATTAACTTTGGCACTTACTATGTTGGGATACAGGCTGTTGGTGTTTGCATAGGCTCACAAAGTGGCATCTACAAAACAACTGATTATGGCCAAAACTGGACAATAATTAATAACAGTACAATGAATACGCTTCTAAACCTACCTGGTTGTGCCCTCAAGAATGACTATGTAATTAGTGTGGGTAAGCAAAATAATGTATATGCTGGAATCATATGTGATACAGATGTCAATGATGGCTTTAATATAGGTAGATTATCTGGTGTATTTCGTTCAGGTGATGGAGGGACTAATTGGACGGAAATGGACCTTCCTGGAACTTTTGAAAACAGTGGATTCCATGGACTACATCCAGGAGGACAAGGATTTAACCATCGCTCAATGGTGGCAGACCCTATAGATCCCAATATCGTATATATGGGAGGAGATCGCCAACCAGACGGTTTTAATATTGATGGGAGTGGGTCACAATTTCCAAATTCAACTGGTGCTAACACTTACTCGGGAAGGATTTTCAGGGGAAATGCTTCATTATCAAGTGATTCTCAATGGTCTGTACTAACTCACAATAAAACAGCCAATAACACTGCTCCTCATGCCGACTCAAGGGATTTGGAGTTTGATGCTGCAGGGACATTGCTTGAAGTCGATGATGGGGGAATTTATCGCATGCTTGCACCAAGAACCAATACCAGTGACTGGATATCTGTTAATGGAAACATTCAAAACTCAGAAATACACAGTTCTGAATATGACAGCAATACCAAAACAGCCATTGCAGGATTACAAGACAATGGCACAGCTGGACAACCTATTTTAGCAGAAAAAAAATGGAATTCTATTAGAGGAGGAGATGGGGGTGATGTTGCAGTTGATGACAAGTCTTTAGCAGCTCAAAACCAATCTATAAGGTACGTCAGCGCTCAAAATTTAAGTAATCTACAAAGACGAACATACAATGAAAATAACCAACAAATTAGCAACATACGTGTTAATAGAACAGTCATAAATGGTGGTGCTGAGTTTAAACCTCTGTTTTTAACCCCAATAGCTTTAAATAATTTAAATCCATTACGCATGATTATTGGTGGGAGTAATTCAGTTTATGAATCATTAGATCAAGGCGACACCATTAGTGAAATCGGTGTGGGTATTAAAATGCGTATTTTTAACGGACAGGGGACCAAAAATATTGCCTATGGAAGCAACTCCAATGAAGACATTCTCTATGTTGCAGGTGTTATTTCCGGCGTTTCAAACGGTGTATTCGTGCGTACAACAGCAAATGGGCCATTGACACATAAATATACGCCGACATCTGGTTATGTCAATAGTATTGTCGTTAATGAAGTCAATGCTACTGTAGCTTATTTGGTGGAAGATACACGTGTTTTGCGTACCTTTAATTCTGGCGATATCTGGAATGATATCACTGGCAACCTCTTAACCTTCAACAATAATAACATTGGAAAAATACGGACTATTGAATTTATTGACGGATCTGGTTTTTTTGCCTTAATTGTTGGCACAGATAAAGGTACGTTCATCTCCAAATCAACTACTGGTTATGTGGTATGGGAAGAGTTTGGAGAAAATTTGCCACCTGTTCCTGTTTGGAGCTTGGAATACAACAAACAAGATGATGTGTTGGTAGCAGGGACAATGGGCCGTGGTGAATACATCATAAAAGCACCGCTTTCTATCAATGATGCACCGTTTATCATTGATTCACCTCAAGTCAATCCTTCCGGCTTAACCATGAATTTACTTAAAGGCAGCACTTCATCCAGTTTAACTGATGGTTCGATTAGTTTGCTTGATAGTTTCAGCGATGCATCAGGTCAAACATTAACGGTGCAAACAACTCCTGTTAAACAACCCAGTAATGGCTTAGTAACACTTAATACAAATGGAACCTTTAGTTATCAACACGATGATTCAATGACAAACACGGATGAATTTTATTACAGAGTTTGTGATGATGGCATACCAGTATTGTGTAATGATGCCAAGGTAAATGTAACTATAGATTTTGGCACAAATGCCCTAGTCTGTAGCAGTCCAAACGTAGACATATTTGACAATACAATTGTAACTGACACTATAACAATGATGCAGGCAGGGTTAATCACTGATTTAGAAGTTGGTTTAGAAATTAATCATACTTATGTTGGAGACTTAACCATAAAACTAATCCACGCATCAGGTAGAGAAATCTTTTTGAAAAATAGGCTAGGAAATGAAAGCTGTGTACAAAATAATATTTCGGCCATTCTCGATGATGATGAGTTATTGATAGTAGATACACAATGTGATTCACCTATGGCCATCAATGGTCGCTTCAAACCTTCAGAAGCGCTTTCTTCATTTAATAATCTTGAGCTCTCTGGTAATTGGAATATTGAGGTTACTGATTCGGTAACTGGTGATGAAGGAGCTTTAATTTCATGGTGTTTGGATCCTAAGTTTACTAGTTCACCGCCAGTTCTAGATTTTATTGCGAATAAAAGCGTTAATGAAACCGAAAATCTTAACTTTATAGTCACGGCAACTGATCTGGACACCAATCAAGCAAATTTGGTGTTTAGTTTAGGTGCTAGTTCACCAACAGGAGCAAGTATTAGTGCAGATGGCAATTTTAGTTTTACTCCGACAGAATCACAAGGGGGAGATTTATATAATATTTTTAAAAACTATACTTTTGATGTCATTGTTAGTGATGATAGTGTTCCTCCAGAAACAGACTCCCAGAGCATAACTGTCACAGTGAATGAAGTAAACACGGCACCAATATTAAGTTTAATTGGTAATCAATCGGTTACTGTTTTGAAAACCTTGTCATTTACTGCTATGGCTGTAGACACTGATTTTCCAGTTCATAATTTATCATTTAGTTTAGGCGGAACAGCTCCAATAAATGCTTCTATTAACCCAACTAGTGGTTATTTTACTTTTACCCCAATGATAAGTCAGGTTAATAATAGTTATACATTTGATGTCATTGTTAGTGATGATCAATTCCCAGCAATGAATGATTTTGACAGCATCACAGTTACTGTCAATGATGTTATTGATGACATGTTCAAATCTGGCTTTGAATAAATAACACTAAAATTGGGGCTTTGGATAATTAAGCGTTAAAAGATTAACTCTTCATTATGCTTATATTTATGCTTGTATGAATCAAATAATATTTTTGTAAAATTATATAAAAAGCCTTAGTTAAATTTGCTGAGTTATACCAAAAAAAAATTGACTTATTGGTTCTCGTGAATAGAAACATTTCATTCGGAATTATATATAAAAAAGCCTGTTTTTAATAATAAACCTGACTAAGTAATAGAGTGTAATTCTATTTAATTTGGATTGTTGCTTTGACAATACAGCTGGTCAGCACCAGTGTGAACATAATAAAATCAAGGAAGCATGGTATTTAATTGGTTTCTTAATCATGATTCGATTTCTTGTTAATTATGAAAAGGCAATATTATAAGGATAATAATTGCTTTAGTAATCAGATCTCATCCAACTTAATGTTAAGAATAAAGGTTTTGAAAAAAACAGGTTTCTAACATCGAATTAAACACTGATTTTGATGTAGTAAATTTAGGGTAACATCCTTGAATTTATATTCATAAATAGATAAAAAAACTGTTGGGCTCACAAACTACCTTTAACCTATGCAAAGTTAGGTGACTTTATGTCATAATACCATTTTTATTTTGGATTAAGTATGAGTACTATTTTACTGTTTTTGATTATTGGTTATATAAATTGCTGTAATTTTGCCAGTGCAGAGGTACCCAAAATCCTGCCTTTAAAAGAACAGGCACAAGTAATTGATCGATTATTAGAAGATAAAATTAAAACAGTATTGCCAGAGTTAATGCGTAAAAACGATATTGATATGTGGATTGTAATGGCACGTGAATATAATGAAGACCCAGTTATCCGAACTATGTTACCTGCGATATGGCATGCTGCCAGAAGACGAACTGTTTTAGCTATGTATGATGCTGGAGATGATGCCAGTATCGAAGCCCTTGCTGTTGCCCGATATGATGTTGGAACTGTATTTAAAAAGAGTTGGGACAAGGAGAAACAACCTAATCAATGGGCGCGATTAGTAGAAATCATTGTAAAAAAAAATCCGAAAAAAATAGGCCTTAATTATTCAAATTATGAAGCCCAAGCAGATGGTATTACATTTTCTGAGCATCAGTCTTTTCTGGCAGCTTTACCTAAGAAATACCATAACAGAATTGTTAGCGCAGAGAAGTTGGCAACAAATTGGTTGGAAGTTAGAACTCAAAATGAAATGGTGATATACCCACAAATTGTTAATATTGCCCATCATATTTTGGCAGAAGGTTTGTCAGAAGTAGCCATTCAACCTGGAGTGACCTCAACTGAGGATTTGGTGTGGTGGTATCGAGAAAAAATAGTTTCTTTAAAGCTAGATACTTGGTTCCATCCATCAGTTTCGATACAAAGAGCTGACAAAGAACAATTTGATCACTTGCGAACTTTTGATAAAAGACCAGCTGAAAATATCATTCAACCAGGAGATTTAATTCATGTTGACTTTGGCATCACCTATTTGCGTCTAAATACAGATACACAACAACATGCCTATGTGCTTAAATCTGGCGAATACGATGCGCCAGACTATTTAAAGACTGCCTTGAAAAGTGCAAATCGTTTACAAGATATATTTACAAATAATTTTAAGGTAGGAAGAACAGGCAATGAAGTATTAGCAATGTCTAGAAAACAAGCCATCACCGAAGGCATCGAACCAGCAATCTATACCCACCCAATTGGTTATTATGGCCATGCTGCCGGTACTACTTTAGGCATGTGGGATTCTCAAGATGGTGTACCACACACAGGAGATCACCCATTACATGCCAATACTGTCTATGCCATAGAATTGAATGCCTCGACTAATATTAAACAATGGAATAAAGAAATTCGTATCATGTTAGAAGAAGATGCCTTTTTTGATGGTGAGCAAGTTCAGTATCTTAATGGTAGGCAAAAACAATTCCACTTGATACCGCGACAAAATAAATCTGTTTTAGGAAAATGAATTAAAAAATTTATTTAATTAATTTCATTTGGTTGAAAAATTAATTTAAGGCACTAATGACTAACGCATTTTTTCACTAGAAAACCAAATGATCGATGTATAATAACACCCTAACATCTTTTTCTTTACGCAGAATCGTTGACTTGTAGTCAGAATTGAATACAAGTCACATTTCTATTTGTTAATCTAATAATATTTTTACTGTCAGTTGCTAACACGATCATTAACCAAACTTTTGGTTCTAACATTTTCATTGCCCATGTAATTGTCAAGTTTTATCGGAGATATTTTTAGCCGCACTTCCTTAATTTATCAAATTTTTGATTCGGAGTTAAATAACCAATGGCCGAATTTAATCTTTTGTTATTTTAGAAAAAAATATAATTCTCAACATCTGCAGTGACAGCTTCATGATTAATGAGACTTAAATAGTTTAACCGTTCTGATTTCAAATTTATAAAAATTTTTCAATCACAGAATTGTCCCAACAATGACCTCTAAGACTCATACTCCGAGTGATTTTTAAACCTTCACAATACACAGAAAACATATAAATACATTTGATTCTAATTTAATTCGTTTTAGCAAAAACTATGTTTTAGATTATAAAATTTCTTGACATAAATCTTTAGTGTATGTACTGTACCACTACTGCTAGTACACTAGTTAAAAATGAGTGAATCATGATACAAATTGTTACCGGGGACGCTCGGCCAATATTTAAACAAATAGTTGATGGGATTCGTATGCAAGTCATCACAGGAAAACTACCTGTTGGTAGTAAGTTACCTAGTGTTCGTGGTTTATCGATGCAACTAACGGTTAATACCAATACCGTTGCAAAGGCTTATACAGAATTACTTTCACATGGGTTGGTTGAATCACGTAAAGGTCTTGGACTCTTTGTTATTAAACCTAAACAAATACTTAATGAACAAGAGCGAGAAGATAGGCTTGAAACAGCCGTTGATACGTTAATAAATGAAACAATTGGTCTGGACTTTAATAACGATGAAATCATGCATATGGTTCAATCAAAATTAGTACAATTGTATGATAAAAAAACAAAATAAAGTAGGTATGTATGTCTAATTATATTATAGAAACTAAAGACTTGTGGATGCAATTTGGCTCTAAAGTCGCTTTAAAAAACCTCAATCTGTGTATTGAAGCAGGAGGTATACACTCAATAGTAGGAAGCAATGGTGCCGGCAAGTCGACATTATTTAAACTTTTATTAGGCGTTAACACCCCTTCACATGGTGAAACTTATATTCTTGGTCAAAATAGTCAAAAACTAAGACCGCAAGATAGAGGATATATCGGCTTTGTCAATGAAGAACATACTTTACCAGAATGGATGCAAGTAACAACTTTGATTACTATGGAAAAAAGTTTTTATCCAAAGTGGAATGATAGTATATACAAACAAGTTATTGGGAATTTCAATGTTGAGAATAACCAAAAAATCAACCAATTATCAAGAGGTGAAAGAGCTGGGGTGAATTTAGCTTCTGCATTGGCTAAACGACCTAAAGTGTTAATACTAGACGAACCTACATTGGGTTTGGATGTGGTTGCAAAACAAGCTTTCTTAGAATCATTGTTATTCACAGAGAAAAATGAAGATTGTACTATTATCTATTGCTCTCATCAAATGGATGAAATTGAGCGTGTTACTGACCAATTAATTATTATGGAACAAGGAGAGTTAGTTAGCGCCTCTACACCCGAATCATTTTGTGAAAAAATTCATTATTGGGTTGTTGACTATCTAGATAAGGTACCTGAAAGTCATTTAATCCCTGGGTTCTTACAACAAAGAAACATCGAGGGTGAAATTCACTATATGGTTATTGATCAGGATAGTTCATTAAAAGAATTATTTATTAAATTAGGGGCTCAAAGTGCTTTTCATTCTGAAGTAAGCTTACATCAGGCTGTTAATGGGTTTTTATCACGTAATCACCACAAACCCAATGCAGAAGAAAAAACTGAGACGTCACATGTTTAAATTATTTACATGTGAGTGGTTAAGGATTTACAAAACTATAGTTATAGCTACATTGGTTCATTTTTTAATATTAGGTTTATTAATTAATTTTGGATTTTTCAATAGTGATTCCATAGGTTTTAAAATGTCACTGGTTTTATTCTATAGTGGCTGTGGTTTTTTATTGGGTATTACGCAAATTAAAAAATACACCAAGCCCAATCAATGGGCTTATTATATCAATCGCCCCATTAGCCCTAAAACAATTTATTTAGCGCTTTTCCTCGCAGCAATGACGGCTATTGTAATGGTTATTGTCATACCATTTTTTATTGTGACTTTACTATTAGATTCATTAAATAAAGAAATCATTGACCTACGTCACTATCACCAATTATTCTATATATTGGGAGTGACATTAAGCTTTTATTTATTGGCTTGTTATACAACATTAAGTCAAACAACATCTTCATTCCTTTTGATTATGGTGATATTACTACCAATCATTAGTATTAATATGGGTGGCTCAGTTTATTGGTTATTGTTTGGAGTCATTTCAGTATTATTTATCATGGTTAACTCAATCATAAAGGTTCTCCTTAACGGTCAACCTAATGGCGTTCTTAATCGTTTAATAACCACTATTGCCTATCAATATAGCCTATATTTTATTATTACTGCATTATTTTTCATGCTAAGTGAAGTGGTCTTAGATATCTCTTATAAAAAAAGAGATCAATCTCAAGAACAAACATTTAATAGCAACCGCTACAGAGATATTATTTTTTTCAATAAACAGGACACATTAATAACAGGTTTGTATACAGAGAATAACCAACACCAAGACTTGATTGAAGAAATAAAATTAGGCCAAACAGATAGGATTAGAAAAAGAATTTGGTTCCAACCTACCCAACAACAATTACCTTTTATGGATGAAAACAAAACCATTATTAATGACAGTGATAACCAAGTGGCTTGGCAATTTAGTCATGATCTAATGCTATTTGTTGGAAAAAATACAAACAGTAGAAAAGTCATAGGTTACCTAGGCCCAGATAAGAGCTTTTTAGATGTTGATGACATTAATAACAACCAAGTATTTGCATCTGTTCCATGGGTAAGCTGGGTTAGTAAAAATCAAATTGTAGTTAAAAACAAAATATATCAATATCAATATTCTCAACAATCTTTTCGATTGCTATTTTCGGCTAGTGATGATGAATTCTTGCTTAACATTCTACAAAGCCAAGGTTCAATTAAAACAATAATCTCTAATAAAAATATCTATGTATTTGATAGCATTGATTATGACAATGACATAATTCCCTTGCAAGAACAATTAGTAATACCTCTTAGTGATGATTATAACAACCTGTGGGATGTACAAGTCACTGAAGTGATTGATCGTTTTATCATTTCCTTTCTGTATGGGAAGTCCACTCGTCATGACATTTATAATGCTGAACAATTAGTCTATGAATTCACCCTATCTGGAGACTTGATATTACTCAATAAAAGAAAACTAGAACACAGTCCATCCATGTTGATCAAAGACTTAGGTTACTTACTATCACCTGTTTGGAAATTAGCTTTGGATTATTTTCCTTTACATCCTTCTAGAGACCGTTATCTGGAGCAAAGACCTCAGGTGAAAAAGTTGCCACAAAGTACTATAACAACTCTAATTTTATTAGCTATTTTTTATGCCAGTTTCTCATATATATTATCAAAAAATAGGAATTTAACAACGTCAAGAAAGTTGATATGGGTAGCTTTAAATACTATCACTGGGCTGCCAGGTATTTTATCTTTTATACTATTAAACCCTAAGAAAAATACACTTGAACTAAAAAAATTCCACACAGAAAAGCAAAATGGTGCGCAAAATGTTTGAGCTTTTTAAAAATGAAGTTTGGCGTTTAAAATTATGGATTGTCATGCCGGCAATAATCTATTTATTACTTAATTCATCCTCAATATACTTTGGAGAATATCCTGATTCTGGATTAATGATAGGTAATGTCCATTCATTGATTTTCGCTATCAGTTCTGTGTTACTAGGGCTAGTTCAATTTCATACATACAAAAAACCTAACCGTTGGATCTATTTAATCAATAGACCAGCATCAACCAGGTCCCTTTGTCTAACATTATTGGCCACTGGTTCTGTTATCGTTTTCTTTCAATTTGTTATACCAGATTTCATAATAACGATAAACATGGATAATCTAAGTCCATTTTTAATTGAAAAAAGACATTATTTTCAAGCGTTATATGTGTTTTTAATTTCTATGGGGTTTTATCTTTCTGGAGTTTACATCCAATTATCTCATAGTAGAGGGGCTTTTTTAGTTTTAATTTTACCTATAATGGTCATGACTTCTCTTTTAATAGGTGGCCCTGTAATAATCATAAGTTTTATTGTTATGGTGTGGTTGTTATTATTAGTATTAAGCGTATTTAAAGCAAATACCCATAACAATAAAATATCAATACTAGGGAAAATTTTAGCCATTATTCCATTTCAATTGGGGCTCTATTTCATTATAGTCATGGTGCTTGCATTTACTTTTCAACTAAGATTAATGATATTGGATGGTGCAGGTTCAGAAATACCTTGGAATGAATATTACGATAACGATGTTTATAGTCACGTTGAATTTCTTGAAGGAAATGAACAATTGGCACTTAACCTTTTGGAAGCAAAAAATACCACTCAAGATAAATACAGTGATCAAATGAAAAACATCAAAACCTATAATTCAGAACCTGATTTTAAGTTATTTTATCCTTCCTTGTTATTACCCTATCAGCAAAAAATTCAAAGACTTAAAATAATTGACTCAGTTAATGAAATGGAATGGACCTTTAGTTTAGATAATATGCTTTACATTAATACGGGCCATAAACACGCTAATCAAAATAATCAACTATCTCGCAAGAGCGAAAATGGTGTTATTACAGAGTTTAAGACAATCCCTAATGTGGTCTCAAATAACTTTGGATTTCAAGTCATTACAGAACAAAAAATATATTCCTATGACCCCGATTTCCAACAACTTAATTTAAGATTTCAATTAAGTGAAAACGAAAGTTTTATCTCTGGTTTTAATAGTTCAGGCACTTTAATGAATATCTTAACAACAAAAAATATGTATGTTTTTGACACTGAAATAGCTAAACATCCTACAAAGACTCTCGCACCATTGACAGTTATTGAATTACCTGGAGCGCATGAAAACTTAACCTCTATTGAGATAGCTGAAATGATGGATAAGACATTAATTGGTTTTTTATTTGGCAAGCTTAGTTCAAAAGGTCATTATCCTGCAGTACAAATTGTGATTGAAATTGATCATAGTATTAATGAAATTAAGACACTGGCTACACGCCCTTTAAAGAGTGGATTTGGTGAAATGTATGAAATGATGAATTGGTATATATCACCTTTAACACATTGGGTTACTGAGTATTTCATAAAACCACAACTTGAATCAGACCCATTAAAACCTATTAGCACTCAACCAGACTTACAGCTATCTAAACAGCTCAAAACACTGGTTTTTATCATGGTATTGGTTTCAGTCATTCTAGTTTTGGTGTTGTTAAGAAAAAGAGATTTAACAACAATTGAAAAGGCATCATGGATCCTATTAACTTGTTTATCAGGTCTGACTGGTTTAATTACCTTCTTATTACTGACTGATAAAAAAATCCATTTAAATCATAAATAAACTGAGAACATCATGTTATATATTTTCAATAAACACTTTTTCACTATGGCTTTAATAATTTATTCAGGCCAGGTTTTAAGTCAGAAACAAATGCAAAATACTGATCTTACTGAATCAGTAATTGCACACGAATCAGCACCCATTGCTAAAGCTTTTTCAATCCAGCAAGCTATGAATAAAGCGCATATTATTTCAGTAAAAATATCACCCAATGGAAATAATATTGTTTATGTAACTCGAAAGAATAAAGGAGTTGCATTACATCTGTTAAATGTGAAATCACAAACATCCAAAAAGCTCATAAATTCAACTATTCTTAATGCAATTAATTGGTCTACTGATGGAAAAATATTGTTTTTGCATGGAGCTCAATATTTAGCTTATGTAGATCCTTTTACAGACAAACCAAGCCCAAAAATATTTTACCGTTATGATAACAAAAATGAAGAATCTTTTTATGGAGTAGACACAAGCCAGGCACAACAGGTGCTTATCAGTAGAAAAGTATTATCAAAAAATGACAGTACTCCTCATCACTTATTGCGTATTAACACTAAAGGAGAAGAGACGCTTTTATATTCTGATAAAATCAAAATATATGATCATCTTTTTGATCAATCAGGAAAACTGTCTTTTATTAGACAACCAAATAAACAAGAACATGTCATTTATCAGATAAATGACAAACATAAAACGCCAGTCTATAAGTGTATAGTCATAGATAAGTGTCGCATGATTAAATTTGACAATAACCATCAAAAACTCTATCTATCAGGAATTGGCGATTATAATTTTAGAAGTTTATATACCTATGATATTAATACGAAATTATCAGAATTAATCCATCAAGATCCAGAACAAATCGCAGACCTTCAAAATTTAATTATTGATGAAATTTCAGGTGAGATTTTACAACTAGATTATCATACTGATCGATTAAAACATTATGGCCTTAATGAAAAACAGACCAGTCACTTTAAACACATAGAATCCCAATTAAGTGGTAACATTAGCATTGACTCAAACAACACTGATAATTGGTTAATCATCCAAAAAAGCTCATTATTACAGCATCCTAAATATTATATATATAATAAAATAAACAATAATATAACAGCCATATTACAACAACAAAGAACTATTGGAGAAACATTACACTCTGATAAATTAGTACCGAACATACCAATAACTTATGAAGCATCTGATGGGATGATACTGTATGGATACATCATGCTTCCCAAGGGTAAAAAATTATCAGAAGTTTCATTATTAACTTATGTTCATGGTGGTCCATTTGGCCGTAATCGCGGAGGATATAATCCAAATCAATATTTGGTTAACCAAGGTTATGCTGTATTTCAGCCGAATTTTAGAGCCTCAACTGGATATGGCTTAGATTACATGTTGGCTGGTAAAGAAAAATTTAGTACCCGGGTGCAAAAGGACATACTAGATGGTATTGATTACTTGATTAATCAAAGTATTGGAGATAGATCGAAACTAGGTGTATTCGGCCATTCATTTGGCGGTTATTCTGTTCTTGCATTATTGTCTCAATACCCTGATGTTTTTGTCGCAGGTGTTGCCACTGCTCCTGGAACCGACTTATTGAAACTACTAAAAACTATGGACGAAAAAGGCATCAATGAATACGATGGAGTTCCTTTGAGAGCTGCATTACCCATATTATTAGCTGATATGCAGGATGAAGAAAAGTTAGCCAAATTCAAGAGCACTGCTCCACATGTTACTTGGAATGGTATTACAAAACCTCTTTTAATCTGGGCTGGTCGAAAAGACCAAAGAATTTCAATTACGCATTTAAGAGATTATGCATTGAAGTTAAAACAAGCGGGTAAATCAATTGAGTTTATTGAAGATAAAAAAGTTGGACACAACCCATCTAGAAAAGATAAAGTCACACCCAAAGCTATGTTATTCATGGTTACTGAGTTCTTCAATAGACATATTTTGAATACTAACACTAATTCAGATGATGAAATTGATGACTATTTAAAAAAATACCGCGTCTATTAAGAATATTATTAGAGTTAAGGGTGGTCATTAACCACCCTTTGATTTTTTCTGGTAAAATGCCGCTCAATTATTAAATTGAAATTTCATCATGAACGACCCAATCAGAAAAGTCCCAGAACTAAACCACATTGATCTTATTAAAGGCACCAATTTAGAAAAACAAAGATTTACTGATGATTTTTATAATGGGTTAGTTGAATATGGGTTTGTTATACTCAATCCTTATGACTTCTCGTTTGATTTAATTGACACGGCTTACAAAAAATATAAGGAATTCTTTTCTTTACCATTAGCTACCAAAATGAAATATTTTGGCGACAATGGAGGGCAAAGAGGCTATGTCCCAAGAATGGTAGAACATGCAAAAGACAGTAAACATCCAGATTTAAAAGAGTTTTGGCATGTAGGTAGAGAAATACCCGAAAACAGTCCTTATATTGCCTCACCTCATTATCCTGAAAATGTTTGGCCAGATAAAGAAATCCCTAGCTTTAAACAAGTTGCGCTTGATATGTATAATCAACTGGATGCAGTAGCGACAAGTATTTTTCACTCTCTTTCTGAATCTCTTAATGTTGAAAAAAATTATTTCGAAAACATGACCCGAGAAGGTAACTCGATTTTAAGAACGATTCATTATCCTCCATTAAAAGAATTCACAGAACAAGATTCAATTCGTGCTGGCGCACATGAAGATATAAATTTAATTACTCTATTAGTTGGTGCGACAGATGGAGGATTGGAGCTATTAGATAGAGATGGAAACTGGTTAAGTGTACCAAGTCTGCCTAATCAAATTGTCATTGACTCAGGTGATATGCTTTCACGCATTACCAATGAAGTAATTCCTGCAACAACACACAGAGTCATTAACCCAGATCACAGTACAAAAGAACGTTACTCTATGCCCTTTTTCTGTCATCCCCATGCTAATGCAGAGCTTAAATGTATTGAATCCTGTATTGGTTCTGGTAAAAAGTATGAGGATATATTAGCCAAAGATTTTTTAATTCAGAGACTAATTGAAATTGGTGTATTAAAAGTACAAAGTTAGTATACGTTTAAACTTAATGTAAAGTGGCAATTGATTTACTGGATTTTTAATTTTTCACTTTATAAATCATCAATAGTTAGAGTTAAACCTTTAAGGTGTGAAATAGGTTGTGAATATACAATACCGTCCCCTTCTCCAACCATATCGAGTTCGAGCATAAATCGTTGAACTAACTTATCAACACGTTTACTTAGGGTAATAAACATTAAATTAACATCCGTATTCCCACTGTGAAGTCTATTGTAGAAATTCGCCATTTCTTTTAGTCCCATTCCGTGAGCTTCTGTGATAGTAACCCCTGTTACACCAGCATTTTTTGCAATCATCAATGCCTTTTCTTCTTTTTCTTTAGGGACAATAACATGTACTGTAGAAAAATGTGCTCTATAAGAATGTCTTTTATCTGTATCATGAATATTTACAGTAGATAGTCTCATGTTACTTGCATCAGACAGTGCATATCGAAGTTCGCCTAATTTAATATCCAACAATTCTTGTTTACCTTTGACACCAATTTTATCGACAATTATTCCATAAAGCATTACAGTAATAATAGGAAACAAAGAAGCAAAAGCAATCAGCCCAAAACCATCGATAAGCGGATCTCTCCCGGCAATATTTGTAGCCAAGCCCAAACCTAATGCTGCAACGAGAGGCACTGTAACAGTGGAAGTTGTGACCCCACCGCTATCATAGGCAATAGGAATAATATATTTTGGCGAAATAAATGTAAGAGATATTACTGATAAATATCCAATAATAATGTAATAGACAATTTCACCACCATTGACAATGCGATATGCACCAAGAGAAATCCCGATTGCAACGCCAAAGGCGACAAATAGCCGAAGAACGAAATCATTAACTCGTTCATCACTAATTTCTTTCGCTTTTTTGGCAATGGCTATCAATGATGGTTCTGCCATAGTGGTTGAAAAACCAATAAAAAAGGAAAAAGTATAAATAATTATATTATTGTTTTGCTGGGTTAATTGAAAAGCCATTGTTTCACCTAATGTAAACAAACCCATTTCTAAACCTAAAACAAAGGCATAAAGCCCAATGATAACAAGCCCAAAACCAATTAGTACCTCTCTTAAATTTTTAACTTTCTTTTTAAGTACAACATATTGAAAAAATAAAATTACCGCTAAAATTGGCAATACATCAAAGAAAATATTTAGAATACCTTTAAGCATACCATCAAGTTCGAAAACAAAACCCGTATCAACTGATGTACCGAGTTGATGTGTAATGGGTTTAACTAAATCCACAACATCTATGAATTGATAGACATAAATACCGTAAAACTGCACGAAAATCATTGGTGTTAATGAAGCAAATGCAATTAAACCAAAGCCATCAAGCACAGGATTCCTACCCTCGATTGTAGATGCCAATCCAATACCGAGTGCTGCTACAAGTGGCACTGTAATAGTAGAAGTCGTCACTCCACCTAAATCATAGGCAAGACCGACAATCTCAGGAGGTGCAAATGCAGTAGCAGCAACGACAAGTACATAACCTGTAATGATATAGTAATGAATAGGATGCCCTTTGATAATTCTCCACACACCCAGTACAATTGCAGAACCCACAGAAATCGCAACCACCATTCTTAAAGTGAGAGAATCAATTCGTCCTTGACTGACAAAAGAAGCTTTATCTGCAATAACTAAAAGTGCTGGTTCTGCAACCGTTGTACCAAAACCCAGCATAAATGCGAACAATACAATCCAGCTCGTTGATTCCTGATTGGCAAAATCTCGTGCCAGCCCTTCTCCAACCGGGAAAATTCCTACCTCTAAACCTAACAAGAATATAGCCAGGCCAACTCCCACGATTATCAAACCGATTGTTGTACTTTGCCAACCTTCAGGGACAGCTTGGATAATAGCGAGTTGAAAAAATAAAATAACCAATATAATTGGCAACAAATCTCGAAAAGACTCTTTCAATAGTTTAATAAATGAAGATATGGTTAACACAGATACACCTTAGTTGTTATAGCTTTATTTTAATCTATAGAAGCAAAGGAGTGGTAATATAAAATGATTATTTTTATTTAAGAATATATTAGGAAACTTACTTAACAATTCCCTCTTCTTTTTGTTTGACAGCTCTTTTTCTTCTGACTTCTTTGGGATCTGCAATTAAAGCTCTATATATTTCTATTCTATCGCCAGCTTTAACGATTTCATTTAGCTTTTTAGCTTGATTATAAACACCTACTTTATTAATATTAAGATCAATTTCAGGGTATTTAATTAACAAACCCGAGGCAATTATTACATCATTGATTGTATCGCCTTTATTGATTTTTATGGTAATCGAGTTTTGCTGCTGTAGAGTTGCATAAATCACTTCAACTGTAGACATGCTTAGCCCTCGATACGAAATCAGCGACAAGTTGTTGTGCGATATTACCAAATGTTCTTTTAAAAGCTGTATTGAGAATACCTGATTTAAAATTAAACTCTAAGTGCAATTCGATCTTACTGGCATTCTCTTCCAATGCAGTGAATGACCAATGTCCATTTAGTTGCTCGAAAGGTCCATTGACTAGATTTAGATAAATTTTATATCCAGTTGTCATCTCAGTCAGAATATTTCTTGTAGTGAATTTTTTTTTCATGCCAGCTAAGCTTATCGTCATTCCCGCGACCATTAAGTCTTCTGTTTTGTCTGTTAAATGTGAATCATGACACCACTTTAAAAAATCTGGGTATGATTCAATATCATTAACCAAATCAAACATTGCTTTAGCATTATATCTAACTATTGCTTGACGATTGACTAAGTGCATTTTCTAACTTGATAAAAAGAGTGTATTCTACACAACATAAGTGCATTTTTTTAGTTTTTTTAATACAATTCGAACTATGAGTAGCAAGAAAAAGAAAAAAGTACCTTCTAATGTAATCGCCGTAAATAAAAGATCAGGTTATGAGTATTCATTCCTTGAGGACTTTGAAGCTGGCCTTTCTTTACTTGGCTGGGAAGTGAAGAGTTTAAGACAAGGCAAGGTTCAATTTAATGAATCATATGTTTTTATACGTAACCAAGAAGCACAGCTTATTGGTACGCATATTACGCCACTACTAAGTGCATCTTCTCATGTAGACGCTGACCCAATGCGTCCCAGAAAATTATTATTACATAAAAAAGAAATTACAAAATTAATTGGTGCAATAGAACGCAAAGGATTAACAATTGTCCCAAGAAAGCTTTATTGGAAAGCAGGGAAAATCAAACTGCTGATTTCATTAGCAAAAGGAAAAAATATTCACGATAAAAGACAAACAGAAAAAGCCAGGGATTGGGACAGAAATAAACACCGTGTGTTTAAAGAGAATAGATAATAAACTTATTTAATCTTTAATCTTAATTCTTTAGGCAAGGCAAACTCCATGTTCTCAACTTCACCACTTAATTCATGAATATCAATTTGCTCATCATTGTGGTTGGTTAAAAATTTCAAGACATCTTTAACCAACTTTTCAGGCGCTGAAGCACCTGCTGTAACCCCAATAGATTTTACGTTTTTCAACCACTTAACATCAATACACCCTGCGTCATCAATTAAGTAAGCTGTAACCCCTTGCCTTTCTGCCAACTCATGTAATCTATTTGAGTTAGAGCTGTTAACACTGCCTACAACTAAAACTAATTCGCAATCTTGAGCTAATTGTTTCACGGCAATTTGACGGTTTTGCGTCGCATAACATATGTCATCATGCTTTGGGCCTTGAATTTGAGGAAAGGTTGATTTAAGTGCAGCGATAATATCTGCCGTATCATCTAAAGATAACGTAGTTTGGGTAACGTAGGCTAGTTTATGCCCATCTTCAATAATTAAATTCTTAACATCTGTTACAGATTCTACAATATAGACTTTTCCTGAGCCTAACACTTTATCCCATTGACCAATTGTACCTTCAACTTCTGGATGGCCTTGATGGCCAATTAGTATAAGGTCAAAATTGTTTTTACAATAACGAATCACTTCCATATGGACTTTTGTCACTAACGGACAAGTTGCATCAAACACTTTTAATCCACGCTCTTTCGCTGTTTTTCGTACTTCTTGTGAAACACCATGTGCAGAAAAAATGACAATTGTATCATCAGGTATTTCGTCGAGTTCTTCAACGAAAATAGCGCCCTTCTGTTTAAGATTATTAACCACAAAACGATTATGAACAACTTCGTGTTTAACATAAATAGGAGCACCAAAGATTTCAATAGCTCGATTAACAATTTCAATCGCTCTATCTACACCTGCACAAAAACCGCGAGGATTAGCTAGATTTATTTTCATCAGTTTTTTCTTTATTATCGCCAAAAATTAAATCTAAAATCAAAAAAAATGCACCAAGACTTATAGCTGAATCTGCCACATTGAATGCTGGCCAAAAATTATCATTATAATGAGCTTCGATAAAATCAATGACATAGCCCAACATTAAACGGTCATAAATATTGCCTAATGCACCACCAATAACCAACACCAATCCAATGTTAAGCAATTTTGAATTAATAACACTTTGCTTGAGCCAAATTAAAAGCCAAATAACAATCGCAATTGCTACAATACTAATACCCCAACGCTGCCATCCCGATTGATCAGCTAAGAAACTAAATGCCATGCCTTCATTATGCATCAATGTCCAGTTAAGGTAGTCATTAACAACAACGGCTTCATAAATTTTCAAAGATTCAGTTGCTATGGTTTTTGTCCATTGATCTAGAACAAACACAATCGCACTGATAGGCAGCCACCAAAGGCCAGATTTTTGTTTTGTTGGATCTAAACTAGGCATAAATTCTGGTTTCACCTTGACCGTCGATATTTTCAATACAACGCCCACATAACTCCGGATGGTTACTATTGCTTCCAACACTCTCACGTTTATGCCAACACCTAACACACTTTTCACCTGAAGAAACTTGAGCAACAATGTAAACTGTACCTTCTTCTAACTGACATTCTTGTGCGTTGTCAGGTTTGTCGGACATAGGTAATATTTGTGCACCAGAGGTGATTAATACAAATCTTAATTCATCATTTATAGATTTCAACTGCTGATAAGTTTCTTCTTCAACATAAATATCTACACTGGCATCCAATGAAGAGCCAATATCTCCATTAATACGTAACTGTTCTAATAGTTTAGTATTGGCATTGCGTATATCACTAATAATTTCCCAGTTACTATCACTCCAATTTTTATTATCACTTACATGTGGAATCTTATACCATTGTTCAAATAAGATGTTTTCTTCATTGCCTATTAACTTCCAAATTTCATCGGCTGTATAGGTCATGATTGGCGCCATCCAACGAATCAATGCTTGTAGTATATGATGCATGGCAGTTTGTGCTGAACGGCGAGCATTGGAATCAGTTTTAGCTGTATATAATCTATCCTTTAATACATCTAAATAAAATGCGCCCATGTCTTGAGAACAAAAAGAACTCATTTTTTGATAGATATTGTGGAACTGATAATTATTAAAATCTTCAATAATTTCTAATTGTAACTGCTCAGCTTTTCGAATGGCCCACTGATCAAGTAACGCACAATCTTCTACATCCAACAATTGAGTCTTTGCATCAAATTCATTTAAGTTACCCATGATGAATCTTGCGGTATTACGAATACGGCGATAACCATCGGAAACGCGCTTCATGATTTCATCTGAAATACTAATGTCTTTAGAATAATCAGCTGATGCACACCACAATCTTAATATATCAGCGCCATAAGTATCCATCATTTGGCCAAGTGAAATGTAATTACCTAATGACTTTGACATCTTTCTGCCATCTTTGTCTACCACATAACCATGTGTTAATACTTGTTTATAGGGTGCTTGGTCATTTATAGAAACGCCTGTTAACAAGGATGAATGGAACCACCCTCTGTGCTGATCAGATCCTTCCAAATACAAATCAGCTGGCTGAGACAAATACTTTCGTGCTGTCAATACTGCAAAGTGACTCACACCAGAATCAAACCAGACATCTAATACATCAGTGGTTTTATCATAATCGCCAGCATCAGAAATCAAATCAGCGGCATCCGCATCAAACCAAGCATCAATGCCAGATTCTTCAACCAATAAAGCCACTTTTTCCATTGTATCTAATGTATCTGGATGTAATTCTCCTGTTTCCTTATGCGTAAATAGGGTAATTGGAACACCCCAGGTTCTTTGTCTTGATATACACCATTCAGGGCGATTTTCAATCATTGAATAAATGCGGCTTTCACCCCAGGCAGGAATCCATTTTACATTGCGGATTTCTGACAAGGCTTTTTGACGCAAGCCCATTTTATCCATGCTTACAAACCATTGAGGGGTAGTTCTAAAAACCGTTGGCGTTTTATGTCTCCAGCAATGAGGATAAGAGTGATTAATATCTTCTAAATTAAGTAATACATTATTTGTTTCTAACAGTTCGACAATTGTTTTGTTAGCTTTCCAAATATATTGCCCTCCAAATATAGGCGTACTCTCAAGATAAACACCGTTTCCACCCATAGGATTGTAGACTTCAATATTATAAAGTTTACCTACGTTGAAATCTTCTACACCGTGACCTGGAGCTGTGTGCACTGCACCAGTACCAGCATCAACAGTTACATGATCTCCAAGAATAACAGGGACTTGCCTATCATCATAGAAAGGATGTTGTAATTTAATTCCTTCTAATTGTTCACCCGTAATAGTTGCTAATACATTGGGTACAAAGCCATATCTAGAACTTACATCATTAACTAAATCTGCAGCAATAATTAATATATAGTCTTTATGTCCTTCAACTAATGAATACTCTAGCTCAGCACCCAAAGAGACAGCCATAGAAGCTGGCAAAGTCCAAGGCGTTGTAGTCCAAATAGGAATAGCTACAGATTGTTCAAGTGTACCAACCCCAAAAACTGTTGATAATTTATCCTGGTCAACAGCAGCATAAGCCACATCAATAGCTGGTGATATTTTATCCTGATATTCAATTTCAGCTTCTGCCAATGCAGATCCGCAATCAAAACACCAATTAACAGGTTTAACACCTTTTTCTACATGACCATTTTCAACAATCTTACCCAAAGCACGAATCATATCGGCTTCGTATTTAAAATCTTTGGTTAAATATGGATTATCCCATTCACCAATAACACCAAGACGTTTAAATTCTGCTTTTTGAATTTCAACCTGACGGGTCGCATATTCTCTACATTTTTGACGGAATGTTTTAGCATCAATTTTTTGTCCAACTTTACCATGCTTTTTTTCTACCTGAATTTCAATAGGTAATCCATGACAATCCCAACCAGGAACATAAGGAGCTGAGAAACCAGACATCATTTTAGATTTAACAATAATATCTTTTAAAATCTTATTCAGTGCATGTCCAGTATGCAATGAACCATTGGCATAAGGGGGACCGTCATGCAAAATGAATTGTGGCTTGCCCTCATTAGCTTCTTGAAGTTTATGGTATAAATTTTCTTCGTCACACTTTTTCAACCAGTTAGGTTCTTTTTGTGCTAACCCTGCTTTCATTGAAAATTTAGTCTTTGGTAGATTTAATGTCTCTTTGTAATTATTGCTCACGCAACGCTCCATTATTGTTTATATTGTTCTCAAAATATTGACGTGTTTTTATCACATCGTCATTTATATGTCTTTTTAATTCATCTAAGCTGTCGAATTTTACTTCATTTCTGATTTTATGGTAAAAGAAAACTTCAACATTTTGCCCATAAACTTGTTTATTAAAATCCAGAATATGAACTTCCAGAATTTTTGTAGTCCCATTTACCGTTGGTCTGCTTCCAATACTTGCCGCTCCAAGATGTGTTTCACCATTTGAAAAAGCCACTTTTACACAGAATATGCCTTCAAGGACAATGACTTTATTAGCTAGATTAATATTAATCGTTGGGAAATTTAAAGTTCTCCCCAGTTGTTGACCTTTTCTGACACGTCCAGCAATAGAATATCGCCTTCCCAAATATGATTTAACCAAATCAAATTGATTTAAAGATAACGATTCGCGCACAAGAGAACTACTCACCCTATTAGTGTTCCTGACAACCGTATTAATACTATCAACCATAACTCCACTGGATTTACAATATTCTTTTAAATAATTATAGTCGCCTACTCTGTCCTTTCCAAATCGAAAGTCATCTCCAATAATAATGTGTTTAGCATTAACCCCATTAAACAGAATCTTTTCAATAAATTCCTCTGCGCTGAGTTCTGAAAATGATTTATTAAAATTCAAAACACAAAACATATCGACTTTTAGGGTTTTAATTAATTTATATTTGCATTTAAAAGGTGTCAAAATTTCGACCTTATGTTTACCTAAGAAATATTGAGATGCCAATGGTTGCATACTCACTACGACTGACGTTAAACCTTTAACAGATGCCAATTCAACTACTTTATTTATTAATGCTTGATGACCAACGTGTACACCATCAAAATTTCCAATAGTTACTACTGAAGGCTTATGTTGTTGTTTTATATTTGGATATCTAATAAATTTCAATGCAACACCAATAATTTTTTAATCTTTAATTTCATCAAAGTCAATGAAATAAAATATACCAGAACACCCAATCCTACACAGCTAATTAAATAAACAAATTGAATAAGTCCAGACTGAATAGACCAATCTCCTAATTGATTAAGTAATAACATTATTGCACTTGCCATTATTAAGCTGGCAGCTAACATTTTAAAAACTATTGACCACTGAATCACCCTATTGGATATTACACCTTGCTTTCTTAAGCCTCTATATAACAAGAATGTTTGCATCCAACCAGACACCGCGCTCGCTAAAGCCAATCCAACATGCACAGCAAAGAAACTGAAGTAAATTAACAGGCCTACAAATAAGAAATTTAGTAAAATATTAGCAAGCATTGCAATAATACCGATTTTCACAGGAGTCTTAGTATCTTTCCGAGAATAATATGCAGGCAATAATATTTTGTTAATAATAAAAGCAGGCAGTGCCAACATATAAGCCACTAGACTTATTGCTGTCATTTCGCTATCAAAACTTTCAAACTTACCATTCTGAAATAATGTTACCACTACTTCTTTAGCTAATACCCCTAATGCAATGGCTGCAGGTATCGCAATAAAAAACCCTAAATTTAATGCCCAGCGCATGGTTTTAACAAATTTACGTTGATTGTTTGTAGCATACTGCCTAGACAGAGTTGGCAATATCACAGTAGAAATAGCAATCGCAAATACTCCCAACGGAAACTCTAGTAATCTTTCGCTATAATACAAATATGCAACGCTACCTGTAATCAAATGGGTTGCTATTATGGTATCAATCAATAAATTAATTTGTGCAACAGAAGAACCAAATAATGTTGGTATCATTAAATTCATAACTTTTTTCACTTTGCTATCTCTATAACCAAATTTAAACTTTGGCAACAGACCTAATTTAACCAAAGATGGAATTTGAAATAACAACTGAGCAATTCCAGCAATCAGTACGCCAACAGCTAAAGATTTTGCAGGGATCTCAAAAGTGTCATGTAGATAGAACATGCTAGCTATCAATGATATATTTAATAAGATAGGCGTAGCTGCAGGTATCGCGAACTTATTATGAGTGTTGAGTATTCCACCTGCTAATGACACTAACGTTATTAATGGAAAATAAAACAATGTTAATCTTAACATGTCAACAGAACCGTTAAACACGTCAGGTTGTTTTTCAACCCAAGAACTGGCAAAGATAGAAAGTACTTGCGGCGCAAAGATTTCCATTAACATCCAAACAATTAAAACAATAGCAAATAGACTTCCTGCAATCCTATCAATAAATAGTTTTAATTCTTTTTTAGATTGATTAGCTTTGATATCATTTAAAACAGGCACAAAAGCCAATGCAAATGACCCTTCTGCGAAAAGCCTTCGCATGAAATTGGGAATTTTCAAGACAACTAAAAACGCATCAGCCCATGCCGTAGCTCCTAAAAAGCTAGCCATAACCATATCACGAATAAAACCACTTATTCGAGACAGAAAAGTAAAAATACTTACAATAGCAGTTGATTTAAAAAGACTCATTAAGGATAATTATTAAACAGAGCATGAATTCTATTAATAATTGTCATCAAATCCTATGTATAATTGAAAAATAGCTAATTTTATACACTGATTATAATTAAATGCTATTTTCATTGCTTTTGATATTCAAAATATTGACTAAATAGGTGACAAGTGTGAAAATGCGCGGCTTAATTTTAAAATACCGCAAATCGGAGAAATAACTTGGCTAATTCAGCATCTGCAAAAAAACGTGTAAGACAAGCAGCAAAAAGACGTGTTCACAACATGGGAATTCGTACAGAAGCTAGAACATATATCAAAAATGTAATCAACGCAATTGAAGCTGGCGATAAAAAGAAAGCTCAAGAATTATTTAACAAAATGATTCCTGTTGTTGATAAAGTTGCTAACAAAGGCATTTTTCACAAAAATAAAATCGCAAGACATAAAAGTCGCTTAAACAGCAAAATCAAAGCTATGGCATAAAAATAATTTATTGGTGTTCAACAATAATTGATACTGAGCACCTTTATTTTAT
>Ga0209345_10001243_pt1 | contig 30935 bp, 46 predicted proteins | sample Cruoilmetagenom7_FD_187294 | JGI IMG/M metagenome (GOLD analysis project Ga0209345, IMG submission 187294) | Oil polluted marine microbial communities from Coal Oil Point, Santa Barbara, California, USA - Sample 7 (SPAdes) (version 2) | ecosystem: Environmental > Aquatic > Marine > Oil seeps ...
ATGCAATTTGTTTTTTTAACTCTTCGTGGTTGATTAAACTCATGTAAATCCTTTACAAATAATCTACTTGATTATCATATCAAATAAATCTAATTGTTAAGGTTTACACAGTTGTTTTTACACTCTCTATCGAGCACCACTTATATTTACCTCACTCTATACCGTATAATGATACAGATTTAAATTTGTTTTATTAAAGCCTCGTCTATTATAAAATTCTAAGGCATTTGAGTTATCTATATCTGCTGCTAACTGTATCCGCTTATACTCATACTCTTGAGCGATTACTCTCATCTTATTTAGAAGACGACTTCCAACACCCATTTTTCTGTACTCTTCATAGACTACTAAATCTTCTATCTGTCCTATATAGTCACCCTCAGCACTAGAGATTAAACGCTGCATAGTTATCATACCTACAACAGAGTTTTCATATTTAGCTACTAGAAGGTCTGCACCTTCACACTTATATAAGCTCTGTATTCCAGAAAACTGTTTGTCAAAATCTATCTCAAAATCTTTCTCGATTGCAAATAAAACACTCAGTAGTTTTGCCATTTGCGCTAAATCATCTGCACCAGCACGCTCTATAGTAATCCCTGATTTCATATTCAAATCACAGATATTTGGAGAGAGTACATCTATCACTTTTTTTGCATGTTCATTCAATGGATTCCCCTTGGCATAAAAGGTTTGTAGATAGACAAGATTTGCTAAACTATCAGGTAAATCCTCAATCAAGTTCTCATCTATATCTAATTGCGTAAGTTTACTATAGTGACCTATCTCATCAGGTATCGCTTTAATCTCATTTGATGAGTAACATAACATCTCTAAAAACTCTGATGGAGGAAGCAAAAAAGTTTCTAAAGAACAGCTATCACAAGAGAACTCTTTTAGATATGGTGCAAAATAATCTTCAATGCTCAAGTCTTCAAAATCATTCTCATCTAAAGTGAGTTCTTCTAATGATTCTAAAGAGAAGAGGTGTAAGGATTTTAAGTTATTAGCACTTAAGTCTACTATCTCAACTTCTAAATTAAAAAATGCATCATCAATTTTTTCTATCTGGTTTGATGACAGATCCAACTCCTCTATAGATTCGAGATGCTCTATAGAATGTGGTATATTTACAATAACATTGTTACTGAGATTTAGTCTCTCTACACTCGCTAAATTTGGTAAGAACATATCTATATCTTTAATGAGATTTGAGGAGAGATTTAATGTTCTGAGTTCATTTTTGATAGGTAAAAAACTCTCTAAATTTCTTATAGCATTGGAACTAAAGTCAAGCACTCTCAACTCTTTAGAGTTTTTCAACAGGCAAAGACTCTTCAACTGGTTTCCACTTGCGTTAAGTGAACGCAGGGATAAAGATGTAACAACTTCTGGTAGCTCTTCAAAGTTATTTCTGCGAATATCAAGATTTCTCAGAGCTGACAACTCTTTCATTGAGTCAGGGAGGGTGCTCAGTTTATTATTTGATACATTTAACACTATGAGGTTACAAAGTATTCCTATTGACGCAGGAATATCTTTAAGTGATTTTGCACTTAAATCCAAGCGTGTAATCTGCTCTGCTGACGTGATAGACTCATCTATAGCTCCATATTGATCAAGCCAAGTTTTCAATCTATCCCACTCATAATCATACATACTACGCTTCCTCGCTTAATCTTTTTAATCTCTCAAGACGCTGCTCTATAACATAAGCAATTTCATCATAATCAAAACGACCAAAATCTTTCATGTCATATATTTTCATAAGGGCAACACGACAGCAACTTTTATTACACTCAGTAACTAGTTTTTTTGCTTTTTTAAAGGGTAAAGAAGTGTTTTGCATAATCTCTATGGCTTGTGCAACTGTTTTCTCACCGCACTCACAGATTTCCATCTCAAGAACTTCTTCTTTATCTTTCATAATGATATCTATAGATTATTTTCCGCTTTAAACCTGTTTGCCTCTTCTACAGCAACTTTTAGTTTTTCGCTTAACTCTGGCATCTTTACATAATCAGTCCATAAAGTATCTTCAACTATATCGTGAATCTTCGATGCTATCTCTACAGCCATACGTTTGCGTTTTGCTAAACCTTTTTTTAACTCTTTCATATCTTCTGACATTTTTTCTCCTTTATATTTTGTGCACTTCTATTAGTTTTGCTTCATCACGTCTAAGTGCTATGAACGAGCGATTAATCATAATCTGAACCGTACTCTTAAATAATCCAAAATTTTTAATACAGATATGATTATTACGAATCAATCCAAGTGAATTTAAACGCTTTTTTAAATCACTATCAACATTTAAAGCATCTATAGATGCCATCTCTCCAACTTTCATATTTAATAAACACATTTTTCTATCCTTTTATAAAGAAAAAGCATATATATTTTCAAAGTGAACATCGTTATCTTTACCGTACACCATATGTACAAAACGCTGTTTACTTTGAAAATGATACTTTTTATATAAATCCACTATGTGCTTCTGCTCTAGTGGAACATCTGCTATTACCTTTTTAAGTCCCCTAAAATAGAGCACTCCTTTCATCATCTTTTCTGCTTCCTCTTCAAAATCTTCTCTCACTTGCCAAGGTCCTAAGTAGACATAACGGGCATTGACTATACTTGAGTGTTGAAATCCATTTGCAAGCGTCAATTTTAAAGAGCTGTTTCGCTCCATCTCATCAAGTAAAAAGTTCATTCTATTTTCGCCAAATGTCTCTCTATCCACTTTTGCAATAATAGACTCAAAATTACTTCCATCTAACTCTTTTGCATGCGCATTTGTAAAGTTAAATGGTGGCACTTTACCTACATTTATGAAACGACCAATTTCCATTTTTGACTTAAAACCATAATTTTGGAAAAAACCAACTAAATCAGGGTTTGCATGAATATATATCGTCTCATAATCAGCTTTAAGGGTCTCAAAAAGAGTCTCAAAAATTCTTTTGCCAACCCCTTGTTTTTGATACTCTTTTGTAACCATAAAGTATTTTATCATTGCTGATTTTTCAAACTCAACAGCCATAACTACACCAATAAGCTTGCCATCTTCATAAGCGCCATAACAGAGATGAGGAGAGTGCATCATCATAAGTTTTACATGATAACCATCTAGAAGCCAGCCTATATCATCAGAGATTTTTACAAGCTCATTGACATCTGCAAATTTTAGCCATCCTATAAACATATGCTCTCCTTGTAAAGACTTACGAGTTCTCTGTCATTGAGTACCTGTTTACGTGATGTTACGATCTCACGTATAGAAGGTAAAAGATTTTGTAAAGTATGCTTTTCAGCTGTTATTCCGAGCTGTTTAAGATGGTACATAATTGTTCCTGTACCAGAGTGTTTTCCAATAGGAAACTCTCTACTACATCCAACTTCATCCGCATCAAATGGCTCATAAGCGGAACCATTTTTCATCATACCATCTGCATGCACTCCACTCTCATGAGAGAAGATATGCTCACCTACAATCGGAGCAGTTGGGGAGAGTGTAATACCTGCTGCATCTGCAACATTTATAGCTAGGTTGCGCATCTCAAAAGCATCACATTGACGCTTTTGACCATAGAGATGCTTGAGTGCCATTGATATCTGCTCAAAAGAAGCATTACCGGCACGTTCACCTAAACCTATAACTGTAGTATTAATACTGTGTGCACCTGCATCAATACCACTGAGTGCATTTGCGTTTGCAAGACCAAAATCATTATGTGTGTGCATTTCAATCTCTAGGAGATTCAGAGATGTCAATGCTTTTACATCTTCATAAATTCTTGTCGGTGTCATCACTCCAACTGTGTCACAATATCGAAATCTATCGGCTCCGAGTTCATGACCTAAGCTAATCACCTCTTTCATAAACTCTACTGAACCGCGTGAACTATCTTCACCACCAATACAGACATAAAGACCCTCTTGTTTAGCCGCTACAATAACCTTTTCAAGCTCTTGTAACATGGCATCTTTATTGCCTTTAAACTTTACATCGATTAAGATATCTGAAATAGGAATTGATAAATCCACTGCTTGAATGCCACACTCTAAAGAAGCGTCTAAGTCGCTCATCTTTGCGCGATTCCAAGTCATCATACGTGCATCTAATCCTAAAGACAATAACTCTCTTATATCCTCTTGTTCTCGTCTGCCCATTGCAGGTATACCGATTTCAAGTTCGTCTGCACCAGAAGCTACAAGTCCCTGTGCTATTGAGAGTTTTTCTCCAGTATTAAACGCTACGTATGGAGCTTGTTCACCATCACGTAGAGTTGTGTCATTTATCAGTGCCATCTATATGCCTAATTTACTTCTAACTCTTCTGACAAGTTAAAGTATTTTCTTGTTGCTTTTAAAACAGAGGCCTCAATTGGTTCATAGGCATAACTCTGGTCTGCAATTAAACCAGCAGCTTTTAAATCATCTTGTGGACAGCCACCGATTTTTGCTGTTAAAATAAGCTTACAATCTTTAAGTTTTTCAAGTATAGGCTCCATTGGATTCGCTCCATCAGGACCAGCACAATACTCATACTCTAACTTACGGTGGTGGATAAATCTAATACCTTTATCACCCGCTTCATAAATTAAAAACTCTTTAACTGAACCAAAGTGTTGGTTAATCATACCTTCACCTGCTGTTGTAACTGCAACTAAGATAGTCTGACCATCACTTGCTAGCTCCTCTTTCTCTTTTACAACCCTATCATTTGCACGGTCGAGGAAAAATCTAAACTCTTCAATTTTTGCTTGAGCATCTTGACGAGAAGCCACATCATAATGAGTTTCAAGTGAATCAAAACTCATCTCAGAAAATACATCTTTAGTAAACTCTTGACCTCTATCTTCACCGATAAGACCAACAGCATCTGCACGACACTGACGACAGTGTTGCATAAGTTTCATATCCATACCACACTCTTCTTGCACTTCCATCTGTTGTTGGTCAGTTGCACTTGGCACACCATCAAGACCAAACTTAGTACCATGCTCAGGTTCTGAGATAATTGGCATAATATTATGTAAGAAAACACCTATCTCTTTAAGTTTTTTAGAAACTTCTACAAGGTGTTTATCATTAATACCCGGAATTAAAACAGAGTTTGCTTTAATAAGAATTCCATTTTCAACACACTTCTTCATACCTTCTAGTTGACGCTCTAAAAGAATTTTCGATGCTTCTTTACCATATATACGTTTATTGTTATAAAAAATCCATGGATAAATTTGTGAACCAATCTCACCTGTTGTATCAACACTGTTGATTGTTACAGTTACGTGGTCAATGTCATATTTCACCATCTCATCAACAAATGTAGGAAGTTCCAATCCATTCGTGGAGAGACAAAGTTTTAAATCTGGCGCTTTTTCACGTACAAGTTCAAAAGTCTCAAATGTTTTCTTAGGGTTTGCAAGTGCATCACCAGGACCAGCGATACCAAGAACACTTAAGCGCTCTACTTCACCACCAACGTACATTACTTTCTTTGCAGACTCTTCTGGTGTTAGACGTTCACTCGTAACACCCGGACGAGACTCGTTTGAACAGTCATACTTTCTATTACAGTAATTACACTGAATATTACATGCAGGTGCAACCGCAACGTGAATACGTGCATAATGGTGGTGTGCTCCCTCTGAATAACATGGGTGGTTATGAATCTTGTCTTGTATATCCTGCGGAAGTGCTGACTCGGCAGGGTTACTTGAACTACAGCTCATTTTAGCTCCTTATAATTAAGTAGTTTAGGAATTCAAATGATCTCGCATCATGTAGCTATAATCATTTATTACTGAGAGAAATGCAAGATATGTTCTAGTATATTTTTGAAATTTTGCTACAAAAGAGTGACAATTTTGTATTTTTTGAGGATAGAGACTTAAGCCGAATTTCACTAAAATACCAAAAATGAAGGACTCACTATGAAAATTAAAAAGAATATACTTGTAAATATTGACTACCAACTTAAAGATGAGGAAAACAATCTTCTAAACGAAGAGGAGCAAGAACTTATATATTTACATGGTGGATATGGTCATGTATTTGAGGCACTAGAAGATATACTTGAGGGCAAAGAAGCTGGTGACACTTTCAATGTAACGCTAACAGCTAAGCAGGCTTTTGGAGAGTACAAAGAGGAACTCGTTGTAAAAGAGAAACTTAGTGAACTACCTGAAGATGTAGCTGTAGGCATGGAACTCGATGCCACAGATGAATCACAAAAAGCTATCATCTATCTAGTAACAAACATCCAAGACGATTTCGCCATCCTAGATGCAAACCACCCCCTAGCTGGACTTACTCTCACTTTTGATGGAAGAGTAATGGAGTTAGAAGAACTTAGTGATGCAGCAATAAAAGAACTTTTAGAGCATGAGAGGCATGAACATTGATTTTCTTTACTGAAAAATATGGCATAATTAATATTATCATAGAGTTTACTCTCTTATTTTACAAAGTATTTTATATGCCTCCCCAAACAAGATATATTTCGTTTCTAAGATAGATTAATAACATTTTTGTCTCACTTTTGTAATAACTCATCATTTTTGTCTCTCATTGCGTTTTATACCTCTATTCTCTCCTAGAACACTATATGCAAAACTTACATTAAAAATATAGAAAAAAAGGTGTAGATATGAAGATAGCATTACCACTGAATGAAAAAATGTCACTTTATTTTGACAACCCACATACTGCACCGAGGTTCGCTATATATAATATAGAAGGGAATAAAGAGAACATTCACTTTAGCCTATCAAGCATTGTTCAAAATCCATGGCATAGTATTAAATGTAATGACTTTGAAGAAGAACAACTCAAATGTAACTGTTCTGATGAGAGACAAAATAGTATTAAACATAAATGTGAACACTACTCAATTCTTGAAAGCATAAAAGGTTGTACCTATCTTCTTGCTTATCGCTACTGTCTCAATACAAAAGTAAGCTTGAAAAACAGTGGTATTACTGTTTTAAAAGTACCCCCTATCATCAAAAGTATAGATATGGCAATCAAAAATTTCTTAATAGGAGCGTCACTTGCGAGTACAGTTAAACACATCCATCATGCATCTTGAAGATATACCAATTGATATTGGTTATGCATCAGAGAAGGTTACTCTTACTGATGTAAATGGTACTGAATGTACTATTGGTGGTCATAATGGAAATACACAACTCATTATTACCACACCTTTCATCGATGATGATTTTATAAATGAGATGCATCATATAGATGAAATCATTCCTACAGATGGAGAGAATAAAATTGAAGCTTTTTTAGTTGTAGCCAATGACTCTCATAATACAGTAGAGATACCAAAATTTGATTTTCTTATAGATTCAAAAGAGGAGTTGAGAGATTTTTATGGTGTACGTTTAACAGGGAAGCCTTATGATAATGAGTTAACCAAAGCAATTATTTTAATCTCCAAAGATGGCGCTATCTATTACGATCAATTTTGCGATGATTTAACACACCACTTTAACAAAGACATTTTATATAGAAAAATTTTAGCAGCACAACTCTGCTACACAGGTAAAGGATGCCACTAATGAGCGACTTAATACAAACAATAAAAAAAGAGCTAAGAAATCAAACAACTGTACCCTACTTTGGACTTGGAATTTTTAAAGGCGTTACAACAAAAGATGGTGAAGAGATGCCTTACGATTCGGACTCAATGATTTTAAAAATGAATAACGGTCGTCCAATGAGTGAGAGACTTATGTTTGAGTACTCTCGTGCGGCTATGCACTTAGAGCAGCGTCGTGGTGTTGAGTATATCAACCAACTTGTAAACCACATCTACACAAAAGATTTTGCAGCAACTCCACTGCAAAAAGCTATCGTAGATATGTTGCCTCGCTATATCATCGATACAAATCGTGATAGTAAAATTCAAGAGCTTTTAGCGTATGAACCACACTGTCTTATTATCGGTAAGTCGAGAATTATGGCGGATAAAAATCGTTATGAAACATACGAATACGATGTTGAAAATAAAAAATACTTTTTAGTAGAAGATGAAGTGCTAGATAGCGCTGAAAAAATTATCTTTAAACCTATGGGTTCACCTTTACCTGAACCTACTTTTATTATCTCTGATGCTGACTATGTTGACTGGTTGACGGAGGCTATGGGCGGATTTGCTCTACCTCCTATATTAAAAACATACAGAAAGACGAAAAAGTATCTCTTTTTAGGGACTTCTTTTGATAGAGATACTGACAGAATGGTAGCAAACGAGCTTACTCTGGATTTAGAAGGCGGTTATGTTATCACTGACAAAGAGCTAGGAAAGAAAGAGAAAAAGTTTATAGAAAAACATAATCTTGAAGTACTTGATATGTCATTAGAAGACTTTATCAAAGAATTCATTTAATTAAACACATAAAATGAGCAAAGCCCATTTTATTGCGCTAGCCGCTGAGGCACTAAAGCTAGTCCTGACGGACAGAATCAAATTAAGGAGTATAAAATGCCAATGATTCCAACAGTAAAAGATAGGTCACCTCGTGGAGAGAGATACTTTGATCTATTTTCAAAACTTTTAAATGACCGTGTAATTATGATTACAGAACAGATAGACGACCATATGATGGGTGTAATAGTTTCACAACTACTCTACCTTGAAGCTGAAGACTCAGAGGAGCCTATACACATCTACATAAGTTCCCCTGGTGGTTCAGTTATGGCAGGACTTGCAATTCTTGATACGATGCAACTTATCTCTGCCCCTGTACACACTTACGCTATGGGTATGGTCGCTTCTATGGCGGCTGTTATCTTTACTTGTGGTGAGAAGGGTCATCGATACATTCTACCAAATGCAGAAGTGATGATTCACCAACCTCTTGGTGGAACGCAAGGGCAAGCGAGTGATATTGAGATTCAAGCAAATCACATTATCAGTCTTAAAAAAAGACTCTACAAAATCATCTCAAAGGCGACTGGAAAAAATGTTAGAACTATTGAAAAAGAGAGTGACCGTGACAACTATTTTGAAGCGGATAAAGCAATTGAATTCGGATTGGCCGACACAATATTAACTAGTATATTGAAAAAGGATGTGTAATGAGCAAGGAGAAAAGCTGTTCATTTTGTGGACGTAAGCAGAGCGAAGTAAAAAAGATGTTCTCTTCGGAGAAGACTAATATATGTAATGAGTGTGTAACAACCTGTTCAGCTATTTTACAAAAAGAGGTAAACTATGAACAACGCGCACAGATGCATGAAGAGTTACCTAAACCTGAAAAAATTGTTGAACATCTCAACAAACACATTATAGGTCAAGAGGATGCTAAAAAAGTATTGGCAGTTGCACTTTATAACCACTATAAACGTATAGAAAACCCTGTTTATAATGATGTAGAGCTTGAAAAGAGTAACATACTCCTTTTAGGTCCAACTGGTTCTGGTAAGACACTTCTTGCTAAAACACTCTCTAAAATTATGAATGTTCCCTTTGCTGTTGCAGATGCTACAGCACTGACTGAGGCTGGCTATGTTGGTGAAGATGTTGAGAGTATTCTCTCTAGGTTACTTGCATCTGCAAACTACGACATAGAACTTGCACAGCGCGGTATCGTTTACATAGATGAGATAGATAAAATCGCTAGAAAAAGTGAATCCTCTACTATGGGGCGTGATGTCTCTGGTGAGGGTGTACAGCAAGGACTTCTTAAAATCTTAGAGGGCTCAGAAGTCTATGTTCCAGTAAAAGGGAGTCGTAAAAACTCTACAACTGAAACTGTACTTATAGACACAACACATATACTTTTTGTGTGTGGTGGTGCCTTTGTTGGGCTCGTTCCAGATACAAATACGAAAAAAGGGAACAAAGTCGGTTTTGGTTCAGTACAAAAAGCAGAGATGAAAGATTTTAAAGTTGATCAAAAAGCACTTGTACACTATGGAATTATTCCTGAGTTTATCGGTCGTATTCCTGTTATTGCACAGCTTCGTGAACTTACCAATGAGCAGATGATTCAGATACTCAAAGAGCCAGATAATGCACTTATAAAACAGTTTGAAGCACTCTTTGAAATGGATGGGATTGAGCTGAAATTTGAAAGTAATGCACTTGATGCTATTGCTACAAAAGCGACTGAACGTGGTGTTGGAGCTCGTGGGCTTAGAGGTATTATCGAAGAGGTAATGTTACCACTACAGTACTCATGTCCATCAAAAGAGAACTTAGAGAGTTGTACTATAACTGAAGCAGTTGTAGAAGACCCAACTAAAGAACCAATTTTTACATTTAAAGAAGAGAAGGAAGGGTAACTCCTTCCTCATAAATAACATCATCTTTAGAAGCTTAAAAAGAGGGCTAATTCAAGGCAAAAGTACACAGAAGCTACCAGTAGCTTCAAGTGCTTTTAACGAAGCAGTAGCCCTCTTTTTAAACTTCCCTTTTGGCAAAAAGTAAATAGCCTTATTGCGTCGTTAGATTCTCTTGAATTAGATGAACTAATCCTACGAAAATCTGTCTAGCACTAAAGCTATTTACTTGTCGCTAAAGTTGAAGTTATTTATGAGGAAGGAGTTAATATGCGAGTATATTTAGACAATAATGCAACAACAAAGTTAGACCCACTAGTCAAGGTTAAAATGCAACCTTTTTTTGAAGAGCTTTATGGGAATCCAAACTCACTACACCAGTATGGAATGGATATTCGTCCAGCGCTAAACACTGCACTTGGTGAGATGTATGATGCTTTGAATGTTCCTGATGCAGATGACATTTTAATCACTTCATGTGCAACAGAGAGTAACAATACTGTTCTTAAAGGGATATTTTTTAAACATATTTTGAAAAATCCTGAGAAAAACCACATTGTAACAACTGCGGTAGAGCATCCAGCGATACTTGATACACTTATGTATTTAAGTGACTTCGGTGTAGATGTGACTTACGTAGATGTAGATGAAAATGGTGGTATCTCTGCTGATGATATAAAAGCAGCAGTTACAGATAAAACAATCCTTATCTCTATGATGTGGGCGAACAATGAGACTGGAATGATTTTCCCTGTTGAAGAAGTGAGTACTTTTGCAAAAGAGAAAGATATTCTGTTTCACACAGATGCTGTTCAAGCCATAGGGAAACTCAAAGTGGACTTAACTGCTGTTGATGTTGATTATCTTACTTTTTCAGCACATAAATTCCATGGTCCAAAAGGGATTGGTGGTCTTTATGTAAAAAAAGGAAAACAGCTTCCTAACCTGCTTCACGGTGGTGAGCAGATGGGTGGTAAGCGTGCAGGAACTCTTAACGTTGCATACATTGTTGGTATGGGTCTTGCAATTAAGCAAGCTGCAAATCATGTTGAAAAAATGAATAAAGACGTTCGTGCTTTACGTGACAAACTAGAAGATGCACTGGAGAAGATTCCAGACACTATAGTAGTTGGACCGCGTGATACACGCACACCAAATACTATTCTTATCTCACTTCGTGGGATTGAGGGTGAGTCAATGCTATGGGACTTAAACAAATCAGGAATCGCTGCTTCAACTGGTAGTGCATGTGCATCAGAATCACTCGAAGCTAACCCTGTTATGAGTGCAATCGGTGAAGATCCAGAACTTGCTCATACGGCTATGCGTTTAAGTCTTTCGCGTTTTACAACAGAAGCAGAAATTGACTACGTAATCGGTGTATTTACAAGTGCTGCAGAGCGTCTGCGTTCTATCTCTTCAACGTATGCATATACGAATGAAGTAGGATAAACAGCATTAGAATTAAAATTGCATCTAATTGCAAAACACACAACACAAGGAAATATAATGGCAACGATACAAGAGTTTATATACGACAACAATTTACAATGGCAACCTACATTTAATGCAGCTACGGACACTCACGCTTATGGATACAGAGGTTCTTTAGTAATCACACCAGGTACTATTATGTCAGCAGACAAACAGCTTCCACCAAAGGCTACGTGTACACAAAGTATTTTAGTAACTGATAGTGAGAAGATAGACTTTTTAGCATGTGAATTATCAACTCTTGACTTTTTTGAACCTTTTGTAGAGGCATACAAAGATGTACTATCTCCTAATGGTCTTTACATTCTTTTTGTAACTGACTTGGATATAGATGGTAAATTTGTTTACGAAGGTATCACTTTTAACACTTTTGGACTTGATGAGAGCTCAGTTTGGAATGAACTTTTAGAACACGCAGACCTTTCTAAAGGTGACTTGAAAAAATCATCTGCAGCTGAGAAAATAGACACAGTATATGATGAAATCAAAAGAAGTACTCTAAGACTTAGTGACAAAACATACGAAGATATTAAAGCGGCACAAAGTTCTGAAGGTAAAGTTCTTTTTGGAGCAGTTTAATACTCTCTTTCTACTCTCATAAGAGCTAAATAAGTTTAGCTCTTACTCCCGCTTTAAAAGCTTTCATTTTTGGACGTGTAATTGTCTCCATGGCTTCTTCTCGTAGCGTTTTTATATCTGAATATATTTTGGCAGTTGGGTTATTTAGTGCGGTAGAGATTAACTCAAAAACAGCTTCATCAAAGAAGGTGCTACTCTTGTCTGATATGGCATTGTATAAAGCCATAAAAACACTCTTTTCATACTCATCCATCTTACAGGAATCATCTGAGATTTTTAGGGCTACTGTAATCGCACAAAACTTTTCAAAATCATCCAAGTTATTAGCGATTGTATCAATCTTATCTAAACTGTACACGTGTAGATTAACCTACTTCGATATCTTCTGGCTCTTCTTGAACTTCATGTTTCACACCGCGTTTCGTCATAGGAACATCTTCACGGAATTTTTTCTCTTTGTACGCTGGAGATCTTACTACACCATCTTTCTCAGCTAGTTTATAAATCTCATTTTCTGCAAAGTGTGTATCATACTCTTTTGTAAATGGCATATCCCAAGTGATACACCCTATACTTGGACAGATTGCTGCACATTGAGGGTCATCAAAAAGATCAACACACTCAACACATTTTTCAGGTTGTACATAGTAGCGATTCTCTCCAGTTGGATTTTCACTATCATCTACTATCGCATTTACAGGACAGTTTTGTAGACATGCATCACATGTTATACAGCTTTCATCAATTATTACAGACATAATAGTCTCCTTAGTTATATAGTTTTAGCGTCTCACCAACACTTAAATTGGCTTCTCTTGAAGCTATAGAAATACTCTCTCTAAAAGGTCTCGGCGCCGCAAGTGGGGACAGGAGACCTTTTTTCTTATGTACACGAATCACATAATCATCACTCTGTACAAAGTGATCATCAAACGGTTCAGTATATGGCATATCCCAGACTATACATCCTTCTGTTGGACATACATCTGCACATTTTGGTACAGCTGCATCAACACACTCTATGCATTTTTCGGGCTTAACATAGGTAAACTCACCATCTGCTAAAGGTGAATCATCAGCACTTACTATAGCAGTTGCAGGACACTCATCTATACAAGCATCACAATTGATACATGTGTCAGTAATTAATACAGCCATTATGCACTCCTAGCTTCAGCTTTATGATAGATACGAAGCAACCAAGGTGCTGGTGCATCGTTAAGCATATCTTGCAGATTTTTTATAGCATCTGCTATTGGTTCATTTTCTGCAACACGAACAGGGTGAACACCTGCAGCTTGAATCATCTTTGAAGCTGTAGGTCCAATCTGAGTACAGTACATAATATCTGCTTCACTAATTGTCCCTATCTTGTAGTTTAGTTTCTCTTTTTCGCCCTCAGGCTCCTTAGAAGAGTCAATGATACTCAAAAGTTTTGAGTCCTCTTTGCCTACTTCATAAAGATAAAACTGTTTTGACCAACCAAAATGTTGGTCAATCGCTTCTCCGCTAGATGATGCAAACGCAATATTCATAATCTATCTCTTATACCGCTACGTTTTCACGAGCTTCACGTAGATCTATACCTATCTCTTCCATAAAAGCTTGTGCTTTTACCGATGGAAGCATAAGACCTTTTTTCTTGTGCTCACGGATTTTATATGTACCGTCTTCATTTCCAGCTATATAATACTCTTCAAAGTCAGTAGTATAAGGCATATCCCATACAATTGAACCCTCAGTTGGACAAGCTTCTGCACAACGTGGAGCATCTGCATGTCCAACACACTCAACACAAGTTTCAGGTTTTACATAAAAATACTCACCCTCATGTGGGTTTTTCTCATTACCATCTTCTAATATTGCAGCTACTGGACACTCAGGTGCACAATCTCCACAGTTAATACATAAGTCAGTTATCATTACAGCCATTTTTTTCTCCTAAATTTATATATTATTTAATTTGCATCTTTTATTCTAGATAATATTTCTACTGGGGGAACCAAAGATTCTAGATTTATATCTACCCCTCGAAGTAAGATAGTAGCTTCACAATCTTTCTCAAGAGCTAAGTTTTCATATGAATCAGTTGTTATCAAAGAGACAACTACACCTATCTCACTCTCAAATGTCAGTTCACATAAAGATTCGCTCTTTCGCACATCTATGAGAGTTGAAGGGATTCTATTCTCTATAGATATCTTGCCTGGACACTCTTTACTTACACAAACAGAAGCTTCTGGAATTTGACAATAGACTGTATCACCAACAGACAACCACTTCGGTGCTTTAAATTTTATAAGTCTTATCTCAGTCTCTTTTATCGCAACATCGATGTAAGTAACGACATCCATTACCTTGATATCTTTGACTTTACCCACTAACTTATTCATGTTGAAAAAACCTACATTAAATAAAGTACGACATTTTTGTCAATCATTGTTTGAAAATTGTCAAGGAGCATATCCGCTGTTGAAGTTGAACCTAAGTGACAACCAGAACAAGCACCTGTATAACTCATCCAAACTTGTGGTGTATCACCAGGTATGTAGTTTAATAACTCTATTCCTCCATTATCTACTGCTAAAGTTGGACGAATCTTTGTCTCTAATAGATTATCAATTAAAGCTTTCTGCTTAAGCCCATCAAGGCTTCTAAACTCTTCATTGATTGGATTAGATTCAGATGCATTACTTACATAAGTAATAATCCCTTGAGCTTGTGAGTTGTTGTTGTGTGCCGCAGTTATAAGGTAACGCATCGCTTGAAGATTTTTTTCCTGCTCTCTATATAACATTCCAGCCTTCAGTTGTGACTCCACACTTCCTAAATCAGCCGCTCTTTTATAGTACTCTAAAGCTTTCTCAGAGTCTGCATCTGTATCCATCCCTTTTTCATATATAATTGCTAAAGAGCTAAGGGCTTGAAGATTGTCATGCTCTGCTGCTTTTGAGAACCACTCTCTTGCTAGTGAAGGACTTCTCTCACACCCTTGACCTTTCATATGCATAATTGCTAAATTTACCATTGATTTAGGATCTAACTGAGCTGACTCTTCAAAAAGCTCATACGCTCCATTGTAATTTTTCCCCTCAAACGCTTCTAAAGCTCTCTCAAATGTAGCACTCATATTTTTTCCTTTATCTTCTTTTATATATTCGTAAATTTGCATTTTTTATTCTAGAACTAAATTTGCACTAATAGGCTTGTAGTGTGTTAATAAAAAGTTTAAACACAAAAGGAGAAACAATGATTGCTATACCAATCGACTCACAGAGTCTAGATGCCAAATCATCGAAACTTTTTGGTAATGTAAATGCATTTGCTATTTATAAGCCTGAAGAGGGTCTATTTACACTTGTAGAGAATTCAGGCTGTGGTAATGGTATTAAAACTGCTGAGTTTTTAAAGACATTAAATGTTACTGATACTATATACTCTTACATGGGGGATGGTCCATTTAATTTCCTCAATAAAGAGAATATAAACGTTCACTACATTGGAAAAGAGCCTATGGGCTTAGATGAAATTGTACAGAATGTTCAAAAAAATAGCTTTATTAAATTAGATAGTGAGAATGCCTCTAAGTATTTAGATCCAGGAACTGCTACTGATAATTGCGAGTGCTCATGCAGTCACTAACAAATCAGATTATCACTCCAGAAATGGAGGAGATACGAACAATGATAGCAACAGTGGTTACAAAAAGAAATATCTTAAAAGAGGGAATGCAAGAGTGGTACGATAGATATCCACACAAACATTTTCCAAAAATGAAAGAGTTGATTTTAACTGATTCTACTTTGTCAAAATTAGACTCACATTACAAAAAACTATGGGATTACAATAACTCAAAAACAGCATGAGTCGTCCCTATGAAAAAAAAGCTCGTTTACTTGAAGATATTACAAATATCCAACAGTATAAAAACACTTTGGAAAAAGATAATTTTCAAAAAAATGAGCCTCACTGGAGACGTGTTAGTAAAAACACTATAACACTCTTTCAAGTCCTCATAGATCAGGACTTAAAAGATTTGGTAAATGTTTTGAATCATTATCCCCAGTATATAGAGTGGGTCTGTGAACACTTTAGATATGCGTACAGTTATAGTGAAAATGAGGCCGATATTGATGCAGCATCGCAGCTTTTACATCTAGGTGAGCCCTATTTTTCGAAACAGTTTGTAAGAAATGTAGTAAGGAAACTTCCAAAAATGGAAGAGATGAACCTTCAAGGGTTGAGTGATTTCACTCTATATATAGAAAAAAATCATCTTAACTGGCACCCTATTATTACAAACTATTTAGTGACTGCCGTGACTCAAGCTATTGAAAATTCGCAGCTACACCCTTTGCAAGCAATTGTTTTAAAAAAACCTCTCTCACAAATTGAACTTGTTGAGAGTTTTATATATGACGCCCAAGATAGAGATGCGGTACTCGACATACCCTATATGAACTAAAAAAATGGAGAAAAAATGGATTATGAATTAGAAAAAAAAGAGCTACTTAAACACGCAAGAAATGCTTTTGAGATAGCATGTACACTTAGTGAAAAAGAGAGAGTAGAAGTCTATCTAGATAACGGCAAAGCGAAAATGTCAAATGTTATGGATGAGAGTGAAGAGATGCTCTATACACCAAGTAAACTTCTCTGCTATCAAGTGTATGGTCATAACTTTTTAGAAGATGAAATCAAAGCGTGGATAGATTATGCTCGAGTGATACAAGTACCAGCAGAAGGTGAAGTTTTACCTGAACCAACTGATGTTGAGAAGTCGGTTCGTGAACTCATCGAGACTCTTGCTAGACAAAATGGTGTACCGATTGAGAATGTAAGTTCTTACGAAGTATTTGCAAATCTTTCTATGACACTCATTGGAACAATTGAACAAGAGATTATAGAGTACTGGTGGTCTGCTGAAGAAGACGAGAATGGTAAAATTTTAGCCGAAGCTCAGATTGATGAGGCACTTGAGAAATCAGCATAATGAGATTCTAGTAATCTCTTTTGCTTCTCTTTCCATCAACTGCTTTTAAAAAGGCAACTATTTTCTCTATCTCCCTATCGCTAAGGTTTACTCTTCCTTGATGTCTTCCCATAAGTTTTATCACCTCTTCAAGTTTTTTCACACTTCCATTATGAAAATATGGTGCAGTGCTTACAACGTTTCTAAGAAGAGGAACTCTAAAGTATCCCCTTGGCTCAAGTGAGCCTAAAAATCCACCTCTGTTTTCAAATGGAAACGCTACTTTGTGAAGCAGCTCCTCTTTTATACTCTCATCTTCTTTTTCATGGCAAGAAGTACAAGCAGATGTAGTCATAACTTTTAAGAGCTCTTTTTCATCTATCTTATTAAAAAATCCCTCTCTTAATAGGTTTACATTTTTTTCTCCCATTTTTGAGTATAATCTGCTTATTCTCACAAAATCACTCAACTCTTTTTCTTCTGCTAAACCCTCTAAAAATTCACTATACTGTTTTCGTATTTTTTTAATCTCTGTAGGTTTTTCCAGACTCCATATAGCATGATATGACAAAGGAAACTTACGTACTACTTGACCGCCTAGCCCAACACCATTATGACAACCAACGCAACTTTTGGTTATAAATAGATGCAAGCCCTCCTTCTCCTCTCTAGTTAAAGCGTCAAAATAACCTAGTAAAAAGTCATCATATCTACCTCTAGTTACCAAGGTTTTCTCATAAGCTGCAATTGCATTCGCGATTTTGTCAAATGTTACTTCATCACTACCAAATGAGTTTATAAACATCGGTTTGTACTCTCTGTGAGCAGAAATTCTTTTCTCTGCCAACTCTGGAGTTATAGACATCTCAAAAGTTGCTTGAAGTGGTCCTTTGGCTTGGTCTTGAAGGGTATTGCTTCTGCCATCCCAAAAGAATTTTTTAGAAAATGCTGTGTTTAAGATGGTTGGTGTATTAAGGTGAGAGGGGTTTTCTCTGTTTTTATGTCCTATTGCCGTTGGTCTACCATCTGCTCCACCCTTATCAAAGCTGTGACATGAGGCACAACTAATATCTCTACCTAGCGATAAATCCTTATCGAAAAATAGTTTTTTGCCTAGTATTACCTTATCTCCTAAAAGCTCTTTTGAGTTCATAGGTACCGGTTTTAATCCATTTTTGTATGCAAGTTCTACTAGTTTTATATCTTCCTGTGCAAATAGACTTAGTGCTAATACAATTAATATAAAATGTTTCATAATGATTCTCCTGATTCTAATATGACAATCATATTAAATATCTATTTTATTTTATGTGATTAGGGTCACATATAAAAATAGTACTAACTGTTATATTTGTATCATTCATAAAAATAGGAGGGAGTATGAAATATTTAATAGTAGGCGGTTTTGCCTTATTTCTAACAATATTAACATCAAGAGTTCTTATCGCCTTAGAGGTAATAGATTTAAATACATTTTCAACGCAAACAGTAGAACAAGTAGCCCAAACAAGAGTAGAAAAACTAAGACAAATTGGGGAACAGACATATTTTGTTTTTTGTTCTTCATGTCATGGTATGGATGGTAAAGGGAATAATGGAAAAGCACATAACCATACAAAAAGGATTGCTAAAAAGTCAGTTTTAGAGGTTATCAACAATGGCTCTAATAATTTCACTTCTCTCTACCCAGCAGGAATGCCTGCAAACCTTATAGAGGGAGATGATGCTAAAGAAGTAGCCCAATATGTAGCAAGTGGCTTGAAAAAGAAGAAGCCAAAAGCTTGGAAAATTTGCGCAACCTGCCATAATGAAGATGGAGAAGGCATAGCTTATATTGCTCCAAATATTAAAACATATAGTAATGACTTAGTAGCAACTATTTTAAAACATGGTAAAAAAGGTGCAATAGGCACTATGCCATATTTTGGAGATAGACTCTCTGATATGCAGATGAGAGCACTTGCTACTTACATTAGAAGTATCCAAAAATAGTTCTTTTGTGACTATGGTCACAGAAGAGATTTACAGATTATTCTAAACTTCAACTGACATTCATTCAAAGGAGAAAAAAATGAATAACATGAACAAACTTATAGGTGCGATGTTTATCGCTTTAGTGTTAGCTTTTAATCTACAAGCAGGTGATACAGATGCTAAACGCCTGTTTATCTCTCTATCTTCTGGTGACTTTAAACAGAGTGGAACTGCAGTAGCTATTGCAAACGCGATGCAAGATGCTGGAGTAAAAACAACAGTTTTTTTAAATGCAAAGAGTGTTCAACTAGCAGTCAAGAGTGGCTCTCAAGAGAAATTTGGTCCAACGAACACATCTGTAAAAGATATGTTAAAATCATTAATTAAAAAAGGTGGAACTGTAATGGTATGTGGTATGAGTGCTAAATTTCAAGAAGTGAAACAGAGTGATATAATTAAAGGTGCTAGTATTATTACTGGTGCAGAAGTTTATGGTGGACTTTTCGCTCCAAATACACAAACACTGTCGTATTAATAAATAGCTAAGCCTTTGTGCTTAGCTATACAAGGATTTTAAAATGGATTTATTAGAGTATGAATTTTTTCAAGACCTCAGCCAAGACGAACAAAAGATGATTAATTCGAGTGCTAAATACATCTCACTCCCTATCGGCTCAGCACTCTACTACGAGGGCGATGTCAATCAAGATATTTTGTTTTTAAGAAAGGGAAAGGTAAAAGTTTATATAACGCCAGACTCCATTAGTGCTAGCGAAATAGCACTCTACTACATCTCTGCAGGTGAGCAGTGTTTAGTGAACACATTTAGCACTATTACCCAAAGTAAAACCTTAGCTTCAGCTGTTGCAGACGAGTCCATAGAGGGGTGGTTAATTCCTAGAGAGAGCATACTCTGGCTGATAAACAACTCCCCAACTTATCGTAACTTCAAGATAGAACTCTGTGGAGAGCGACTTCATAATGTACTTGAGCTTATAAAAGCTATTAAATTTAACCAACTAGATCAAAGGCTACTTAATTGGCTCTACGTACAAGGAAAAGAGAGCATCAAAATCACTCATGAGAAGATAGCATCAATATTAGGTGTTTCAAGAGAGGCTATCAGCAGAAACCTCAAAAAACTCGAACAAGCAGGTTCACTCAAACTCTCTCGAGGTTGTATTACACTTTTATAATGCTAATATCTACTCATCTATGATAAAATTTCTAAAAAACAAAGAGAGTTACTTAGATGAGCATGCAACTACAATGGGTATATGAGATTGACAACGTCAACTGGGACGCACTCTCAAACCTCTACAAAATAGCTCCTCTCGGAGATAAAAAAGCAGAAAATCTAAAAACAGTTTTTACAAACAGCAGATACAGATGTTTTGTCTATGACAATACAAAAATAATCGGTGTAGGCAGAGCCTTAGCCGATGGTCTAGATGCCTCATACATCTGTGACGTTGCAATTCACCCAGAGTACCAAGGACAAGGAATTGGCAAAGCAATAATCAGTAAACTTGTAGAATCTAGCAAAAACCACAACAAAATAATCCTCTATGCCAACATAGGAAAAGAACCATTTTATGCAAAACTAGGATTTGCAAAGATGAACACTGCAATGGCTATTTTTAAAAATCAAGAACAGGCTTTTGAGGTTGGGTTGGTTGGTGAGATGAAGTGATGACAAAAATGGAGAAAAAATAATCATGCCAATTCATATTAAAAATGTATTTGAAAAATTTGAACGAGATGTTCATGAATTAGCTTTTAATGCGGACATAGTTAAGGAAAGTTATGGCAAATATTTATCTGAGATTGAAGAAAATAAAAAAAATAATTTAAGGATAGACTTTTATTCATCTAAAAGACCTGTTTATTTTGATGTGTTAAGCAATAATAAAAAAATTAGTAGTGATTTGAGAGTCGATAAAACGCTTGAACAGACATATGATGATATATTTTTTCACTACAACAAGCAAATGCAATGGTTTTTGGTAGAAGCTTATGAAATGTATGAAGATTTTGTTGAAAAATTATATGCTGTTATGGGATATTTAGATAATGATTTTTGGTATGCCTCAGATTTTGGAGAAATACAGCTTAGTAAAATTGGAAAAAGTGAAGATTGGTTTTTTGAAAAGATAAAAAAGAAAAAGGATAAGCCATATAGTATTCTCGAAGTTTTTGAGAAAAGATTAAGTCTTACAAAATATTTTGATAAGAAAGTTCCTGAAACGAATTATAATTTTATAATGCAATTTATTGCAGAGTTTAGACATGCAATAGTACATGAACGAGGATTTTTAGATAAAACAGTTTTGAGAGATAAATTGATTGGTAAAAAAGGTATTAACGGAAAAGAATTAGTACAAAAATATGAAGAATATATAGATTTTTATTATGGGAAAGATGAATATAAGAGTTTAATTTGTTTAACTACAATTAGTGTGAATGATATTCCAGTACTACCTATAATCCTAGATAGAAGATCAATATTAACTCAATATATATTGTCTTTTGCATATTTACTTACTCAACTATCCATTAAATATTTAGAGGAAAATAAAAAATGTACGAAACAAAATTCTGTAAAATAGAATATCTACAAAAACACAACGCCATATTTTGCCAATGGAAACAGTTCTGCAAAGGGGATAACTATAGAAATTTATTTGAGTATGGGTTAAAACTCATTAATGAAAAGAATGCGACTGTTTGGATAAGCAACACAATCAATGGTTTTAAAAATGAGAGTGAAGACACTGTGTGGTTACTTGAAAGTTTTATGCCAAAAATTATAGAGAGTTCTTATGATACTATTGTCTTTATTATCAAAAAAGATAGCCCTTTAAAAGATGAAATAGATGAACAAATAAAGGCACTATCCCAATACTTTAATGTTAAACAAATTGAAAAATTAGAAGATTTACAAACATTAGAAGAACTAACCGGGATGGAGTTTTTAATTGATAGCACAAGAGTTAAAAAGGAAATATTATGCGACTAAAAATCTACCAAATAGACGCCTTCGCAAAAAATGTTTTTGAGGGAAATCCTGCGGCGGTTATTCCATTGGAAAGTTGGTTAGATGATACTTTAATGCAAAAAATCGCACTAGAAAACAACCTGAGCGAAACGGCTTTTTTTGTAAAAGAAGATGAAATATTTCACATACGCTGGTTTACTCCCACAAGTGAAGTAGATATGTGCGGGCATGCAACTTTGGCAAGTGCATTTGTATTGTTTGAGATTTTGAACTTTCAAGCTGAAACAATAATATTTAGTTCAAAAAGTGGCAACTTGCATGTAAAGAGAGATGAGGATATGTTAGTGATGGATTTTCCAGCTCAGAAAATTTCTACATGCAAAGCTTTAGATTCTCTACTCGAAGCATTTGAAGTAAAACCAATCGCATGCTATAAGTCTATGGATTACCTTTTGGTTTTTGAGAATGAAAAAGATGTTCTATATGCAAAACCAAATCTTGAAAAACTAAAAGATATCGATACAAGAGGCGTAATCATTACTACTAGAAGCAAAGAGTATGATTTTATTTGCAGGTTTTTTGCTCCAAAATACGGCGTTGATGAAGACCCTGTGACAGGTTCTGCTTTTACTCAGTTAGTTCCATACTGGAGTAAAATTTTGAATAAAGATGAGTTGAGAGCCAAACAAGTTTCACAAAGAGGTGGAGAAGTGTTTTGCAAGCTCAAAGATGAAAGAGTCGAGATAGCAGGCTACGGTGTAAAATACCTTGAAGGAAACATAGAAATATAACACACAGCAATGTTTTCTTTCATCCTAGTAAATTTATGATACGCTATTTAAAATAAAAATTATGTGGAGTTTACGATGATAGAAAAAGAACTTATCCATAGTCTAACTCAAAATTTTGAAGATTATGCGAATCAAACGGATGATAAAGTTGAATTTTGGTTGGCTAGAGACTTGCAACATCTACTCGGTTATTCTGAATGGCGTAATTTCCAAAATGTAATTTCCAAAGCGAAAACAGCTTGTGAAGTCTCGGGGCAAAGTGTTTTAGACCATTTTGTTGATGTCAACAAAATGGTTGAAATAGGCTTAGGTATACCAAAAGAAGTCGATGATATTATGCTTACCCGTTATGCTTGTTATCTTATAGCTCAGAATGGAGACAGTAAAAAAGAGCAAATTGCTTTTGCACAAACTTATTTCGCTCTTCAAACACGAAAAGCTGAACTCATCGAACAAAGATTATTAGAAAACGAGAGATTAGAAGCTAGACTCAAGTTAGCTCAAACAGAAAAAGAACTCTCTAAAGTGATTTATGAGCAGACAGGAGGTAATAATGATTTTGCATATATCAGGAGCAAAGGTGACCAAGCACTTTTCAACCGAACTACAGCACAAATGAAAGAGAAGTAGAATATCAAAAACAAGCCATTAGCCGACTTTATGCCAACAATCTTACTCAAAGCAAAAGACTTTGCAACGGAAATAACTATCTACAATGCAAGAGAAAACAAGATGTTAAGTGAGAATCAAATCTCAAATGAACACATAACAAACAATAAAGCAGTACGAGAAACACTCATCTCACGTGGTATCACTCCTGAAAATGTAAAACCTGAAGAAGATATAAAAAAAGTGGAAAGAAAACTTACTAGCGAGAAGAAAAAGACTTTAAATAGCAAAGATAGCTTGAAATAAAACCCTCTCCACTAAGCAGAGAGAGAGAATGTTTTACAGCTATGTGTTTCACACTTCATAGATGGGTTATGTGGTAGTTTTTTATCTAGGAGTTTTTCAACAAACCATTTGTTAAAACCACAAAGTTTTTTATTTCTCATAACCATTAACGGTCTTCTTATTAAGATTGGATTCTCCATAAGCATTTTTAGTGCTGTCTCTTTATCTAAAGTAACTGGATTAATCTCACCTTTTTTTATCTGCGGAGCGCTTGGGTTAAACCATTTTGTTACAGGCATATTTTTAAAAAACTCATGTAACTCAACATCACTCATACCATGGTTTAAGATATCACGCTCAATGACCTTACAGCCAGCATCACGAAAAGATTGTTTCTGTTTTTCATTTGTTTTACAGCCAGGTTTTTCATAAAAGATTATAAAATTCATCCAACTTCAACCAAATCTATTGCTTTGTCAGTCAAACAGTATGTCTGTATACCATCATCATGAAGATTCATACATTCACTCACAAACCTACCTTCAACAAGTGTTTCTAATGTTTGCTCAATAATCTCTAGTTTCAATCCTAGATACTCAGCCATATCCTCTGAGTCGTAAAGGTTATAGTTATCTTCATCACTCAAATTGTAAATAGCTTTCATTACACTTTTGATAATACTTGGCATCAATTTTCCTTTAATTTATCTATATTTTTTTGCCAAAGTATTTTTTGGAGTGGATGGAGACTATTTTTCCCTAACCACGCTTCAAATTCTTGGACATAATGTTCTTTTATTAGGATATGCAAATTTTGTGCTTGATTTTTCAAACTCTCAAGATAGCTCTTCGCCTCTTCATCTGAAAACTCCTCTACAGGTTGTAGTCTACGCTTAACTCCAGAGATAAGAGCCTCATCAAGCTTAGAAGATGCAAACTCCAAAAAGAGTGATGCACAGCTTGGTTTAGCATAGTTTTCGTTCCAGATACGCCCATTTATCATCTGATCATACGCTAAATCAAAAAAGACAGGATACTTCTGCAAAACCTGCATCAAATCTTCGAAGTCATTATCTATCATCGCACGAAAAAGCATACGACTCCGATTGCGTATCTTGTTTCTAAGTCTCTCATCGTTTATAATTTCAGAACTCAGAAGATTAAAACGCTCTAGCGCACTTAAACGAGAGTGATTAAACGCCATAATAGCGACTAGGTGGTTTGGGTCTTGTATCTGTTTAGGGTGTGAGCCAGATGGTCTGTAAAACGCCCACTCTAACCTCGCCTCATCATCTTCGTGATTCATATACAAAGCATCACCACGAGCCTCAAAATCACTCTCACCTTGCAGTGCTTCTATCTCATCTTTGTAACTCAATTCATTCATACAAAATCCTACAAATCAAAATAAAAAACGTCGCCAAAGGCTTCAAGTTTTTTCATATTTTTTTTCTCACTTACTAAAAAGAGTGTATTTAGTTCTGGGGCTTTATCTATTTTAAAAAGTCCATCACTTAAAACCATCAAGGTAGCTTCCATCTCTGCATTTTTTCTCAAGTACTCCACAACTGGCTCAAAAAGTGTTCCCCCATTTCCTTTTTCAAAAGAGAGATTCGGTCGTGTCTGTTGTGCATTATACGTGACAATTTTGTTCACATCCACACTCTCATCAAAAGGGATGACACTTACTACAAAATCACTACTCATTCGTAGAACTGAGTCTATGATTCCTAAAAATTTTGAGAAGGTGTCTCTTGAGATACTCATCGATCTATCAAGTGCGATGTAGAGTGTTAAACGATTTCGCTCATGCTTGTAACCAGGCAGATAGATACCTTGATGGATAAATCTACGGTTTGGATGAGAGAAGTTTATCTGCTTATCAAAGAAGCTCTCAGTCATGTATGTGTGCAATAGAGTTTCTAAGTCTATCTTTGGACGGATAACCTCTTTGATAACCTCTAAAAATGAAGAGGGAATATTTCCCTGTTTACTCGCCGCTCCCATCGCCTGAACAATGAGCGTATCAATCTCCTCCATCACAGCAGAAGAGTCCCCTTCATTTTCTATGAGGTCGAGTTTCTCCTCTTTTGGATTCTCTTCGTCTGGTGTCCCCTCTCCATCTTCATTCTCTTCATAGAGAATATTGTAGACCTCTTCTACACTTTTATCGCGGAACTTCTCTAGCATCACTTCATGCTCAGGTCTCTGCCCTACTCGCTCAAAATCACTCAGCAAAAGGTTAATGACAATGTCACTACTTCGATTCCAAGTGCCATGGTCACGATTACTCATTCTAAAAGGGTGTTTGAGAAGTATATGCAGAAGCGTATGAGCATAAATGTACTTTAACTCTTCATCTACTATATGCTCACAAAGTGAAGGGTCAATATAGATAGAGATTCCATTTGTCTCAAATGCTTCATGTTCGTTTTTACGATACTCCATAGGTAAAGAGAGTGCAAGCACACTCAAAAATGGGTGGTCAAATAGGAATTGAACACGGATTTTCTCTAGTTTAGTGAGAAAATCAGATGATGTATTCACCATATTTTTCCACCCATGCGTTAAATGCCTCGTGAAGTGCTAAAGATTCATCTTTTACGATAACGTCTTTTACGAGCATTATTCCAAACTCAGTTGGTATGGTCTCACTAAAAGCAAATAGGTATTCTTTATCACTTTCGCTTCCTTTGTAGTACTCAACAAGAGCAGAAACAAGAGCATAAAGCAGTGCTGGTTGATTTGGTATCTCAGGATAATTTCCCTCATAAATTGCTTCTATGTCAGGTAACTCTTCATAGACTTTCACATAAGAGGTAAACTCTATTCCAGCGCTGTAGCCTATAGTTCCGTAGATAATAGCCGCTATAGTGTTTAAATCATTCGTCTTTTTTAAAATATTTGAGAGCATATGATAACTCCTAGGGGTCGCAAATGCAGGGTTAGCATCATCTTCTAAAACTGGCTCACTTGAGAGTAAATCTGGACGAAAGCCTAAAAAACCTATGACAAAATGGTGCAGATTCTCTTTTAGAGCAAAAAGTTTAAAGTCCTCAAACCTTGCTTCTACATGAAGATGCACCATACGGTTTACAAGTGGTGATGGAAGACGAAAAACGACCCCTCTATCACTCACACGATTTCCAGCACAAATTATGCGCCAACCTGATGGGAGTTCGTATTCTCCCATCTGTCGATTTAAAACGAGTTGATAAATAGCAGCTTGAACTGAAGGTGGAGCAGAGTTAAGCTCATCTAAAAACAAAATACCTTCAGACTCTTTATCTTTAGGAAAAAATACAGGTGGCATCCAAACCGTCTGATCATCTTTAATAGAGGGTACACCACGTAAATCTACAGGATCCATTTGTGAGAGACGAACATCCACTAACTCTAAACCCTTTTTTTGAGCCACATCAGCAACTATGTAAGATTTTCCTATGCCGGGGCTTCCATGAATGAAAAGTGGCGTATCTGTATCGAGTAGTATGTCAATGTTATTGTAGAGCTGTGTTGTAGAGATTGAAGGTGTTATCATGCGCTCATCTCACTCGCTACACATTTAAAACAGTTAAATTGATCATCGCAGCTAATACATGCCGGAGCAACTTTTCCAATCTTATCATAGAGAAATTTTTTCCACAGTTTCTCTTTTGGTTTTTGCTCTGCTAAACGCGGATAGTTTTTTTTCATAAAACGACCCATTTCAGTTCTACTTTTAAAACCCAAATCTTCATAAAGATGATTCATCTTGAGTGATTCGTATGCTATCCACTTTCCTAAAATAGTCTGTGCGTAAGCATTTACACCGTAATGATGTAAAAGTGCAGCTATATCTTTTTCCATAATTTCTAATTCACTCATATCTCCATCTCCACCATTTTACCCATCGTAATTTCAGCTACTTCTTTACCAAAGGCAAAACACTCGTCAAGTTCCTCTTCTGTTGGTATTAGCTTTATTTTTATAGGCTTTATTGGAAGTCGAAACTTCAACCATCGCATTCTGTCATGCAGCATCTCTGGTGCTTCTCCAGTCCAGCCATAAGAGCCAAATGCAGCACCAATTTTGCCTTGTGATTCTAAAAACGCCATACATGAGAGTAAGTCCCAAGCTGGCTTGACCGCGTCACCATTGATGGTAGGTGAGCCTACTATGATGGCGTCACTCTCTTCGAGTAAATCAATCATATTTTTTTCATCTAAAGAGGCCAAATCATACATACTTGCAACTATGCCTTCTATAGTATCAGCACCCTCCATGATAACCTCTGCCATCTTATGTGTGTTGTCATAACTCGACATATAAAAGACTGAGAGCATTTTTTTGCCAAAGGTGTTTTTTCTAAACTTCTCTTCACTACTCCACTCTTCATACTTGTCAAGATAGTATTGAGGGTTTGTTCTTAAAATCGGGCCATGCAGTGGTGCTATTGTTTTAATCTCAAAACGGTTGTAAAGATTAAGGGCTTGTAAGACATACTGTTTAAAGGGACGCATAATATGTTCATAGTAATACTTAAAAGCATAAGAGAAATCTCCCACCTCATCATCAAACAGACGCTCATCATAGTAGTGAGAACCAAAAACATCTCCACTAAAGAGTATCTTCTCTTCATGTAGATAAGAGCTCATCGTGTCTGGCCAGTGCAAAAATGGTGTGCTTAAAAACTCTATGGTTTTATCGCCTAAAGAGATCTGTTTGCCTGTATTTGCAGTCTCAAAAGGTATGTCCGCTTTGATGATACCTTTGAGCATCATTACAGCACGACCTGAGATGATAAGCTTCGCTTGAGGGGAACGTTTCATTAACTCTTCAAGCGCGCCTGAGTGGTCAGGTTCAAGGTGATGAAGCACTATGTATTTTATCTCCTCGTAGTTACACAGAGACTCTAGTCTGACAAAAAACTCCGCACTAAACTCTTTTTTTACCGTGTCCATAATGGCAACACCCTCAGAACCACGTACAATATAGCTGTTGTAAGAGCTACCATTTGCTGTTTTCATGATGATGTCAAAAGTACGGATTTTGGGATCAAACGCCCCTATGAAATGGACGCTATCAGAGACCTGTGCAGCGAGAGCGCTCATCTTAAAAAAAGTACGAGATCTCTATCTCGCCCTCCTCTGCTTCGACACTGCATTGACACATCAAACGCAAAGAGTCATCTTCTGTACCAACAGCCGCTAAAACAAGAAGCTCTTTATCGTTTATGGGGCTTAGTAGCTCTTTTCCTTTGAGCACTTTAGCTATACACGTAGAGCAATCTCCAACACGACAACCAAACTCCATAGAAGCACCACTTTTGCGTGCAACTTCTCTAAGGCTTTTACCAACAGAGGTGTGAGCGATTATATTGTCATCTTTTAAACTTACCGTTACCATAAAATATATCCTTGATATTATTTATAATAATTGCATTTTTTGTTCTACAAGAAAGGTTTCAACTTGTTTTTTACATAAAAATCAACTAATAAGTTGTAAAAATTTCTCTTTTCTCTCCTTTGGAGCTTCTTCTAAAATTTTCATATGTTTTTGTAAAATAGCTTTGTATTTTTCATCTTTATCTTCACTTTTTATAGAGCGATTAAATACCTCAATAAATTGTTCTAACTCATCTAATATCTGTTCAACTTTATGTTGATAGTCTGTACCACCTATAGTCCGTATTTCAACATAATTTGCTTGGTTCTGCTCTCTTCTTTTTTCAAGATTCCAAACTCTTCCTTTTTTGTTTTTGAGTTTTTTTGCTTCTTCCATATCGAGAACAGTCAAAACATCCATAACATTTAAACAATGTGCGTTTCGATTTCCCCAATTCTTGAGTAGTGAAAATTCATTGCATAAAAGCATAAACTTATAAAAATCTACTTCTATGCTTTCATCGATGGTTGAAATATGAATATGAAACCCTGTGCTTTCATTCGTTGAGCCATATTGACTAATGATTTTTGCAATTTTACTAATATATATTTTCAAGTCTTTATATGCACAGATAGGTGTAGTAATCTCTTTACCTCCCATAGCACTAAGGGATGGTTCATTTTTATAGTTCATATTCTTATCATCATTACTTTGAAGGTTTTGCTTTAACTCAATTCCTTCTTTTAAAATATCCTCAAGAGCATCAATCATCTCATCTTCTAAATTTTTATTCGGACAAAATTCAAATTCACAGCCAAACTGTAAGTGATTATATGGCATTAAATATCTCCGTCCATAATTGACTTATAATAAGCATCCATATCAAAGAGCTCACGTTTTTTCCATTCTCTAATAGGCTGTTTCTTTTTATGGTCTTTTTTATTTATATAAAAATAAGTAAAAGCTCTTTTATTGGTTTCAAAACTTCGACTCTTAATTTCTATTGATTCTCGAGTATAATAATCAGGACTTCCCTCAAAGATATCTATTTTTTTCAATAAGTCTTTTCGTGCTATTTTGTATAGCTCACCTTCTATATTATTTAAAGGTTTATCTTTTAATAGATAAGGATATTCTCCTCCCTTTGCTGTATACATTGCAAACTTTCTGACAGTAGTGGCTTTTGAAATATATTTAGCTTTATCAAGCAGATGCTCATTTTCAAATCCTTTTTTTAGTGATCCATACACAAATAGGTACACCTCAAAGAATTCATCCTCTCTAGAAAAAATAGCTTTATCTTTAATAGTAATTGTTCCGTTGTCATGAAGTCTATGTAGATTAACTCGTACGACGTCAGTAGATAAATCAGGTAAATTCTCACGAACATGTTTAAAAGTAAAATCCTTATGCAAAGGGAGCTTCTTTATAAATCTTTTAACTTGTTCTGATTTTGTCACTTTACAAGACCTTTTTTCTACAAATTTGTGTTACGATTTTTATTATTATAGCAGAAAATATTTTAAATTAATATTATTAGTATATTTTCCTATATTATTGTAATT
>Ga0209345_10001244_pt1 | contig 30934 bp, 24 predicted proteins | sample Cruoilmetagenom7_FD_187294 | JGI IMG/M metagenome (GOLD analysis project Ga0209345, IMG submission 187294) | Oil polluted marine microbial communities from Coal Oil Point, Santa Barbara, California, USA - Sample 7 (SPAdes) (version 2) | ecosystem: Environmental > Aquatic > Marine > Oil seeps ...
TGTACTTGTACTTCCCTTGTAATCAATACCATCGTATAGCCCTCGATTTCCCTCTATCACTGCAATATCACTATTTTCCATATGTACCACAAAAGAATGAATTATCTGCTTTTCCGGTATCAGAAACGTATCCAGATTAATACATGACCTGCCAGCAGCAAGTGAAAGCCAGCCAGCATCTATATAGTCAGGACCTTTCTTATAAGGCGCAATTTTTTTTCCGATTTTTGTTAAGGCAGCGATGATGCCAATAGATACTACTGTTTTCCCTGATCCGCCGCGCAAGGCAGCGATGGCTATTCTTGGAAGTTTCATGGATAGTGTTTTGTTCTTCGAAAAACTCAATGTTAATAGATTCTTTAGTTTATGTATGGTAAGAATACATGACAATATGATTTTATTTATAAAGAGGCGACAGGCAGGAGGGAAACTTTGGCCTATCGCCCGGCAAACAATAAAGTTAACCAAAAAAATAGTTTTAGTTTTAGTTTTAGTTTTAATGGCTTAATTCTATTCAATCTCCCTGAAGCTTAAATATTAACAAAACCAAGAATTGATTGTCAATATTTTTTCAATTAATTGTTATTATCTATAACATTATAACTGTTATGCTTCATCTTCTGCTTCTGCTTGTTTGCCTGTACCTTTTAGCCCATACATGGACGTGCTTCCACTTGACCAAAATTCCAAAACCTCATCTTCAATCATCTGGGTTACAAATTTTTTTGCTGCCCTTGGCTTTTCTCCCAATATTTTAGCCAAATCACTAAAGTAAAATTTGGATTTTGTTTTTTGTTTTTTTGTTAGAGCGTCAACTATTTTTTTTGTTGCTTCTGCTTGATCCATAATAAAACCTTTTTTTTATGTGTGCAGGGGATAAAATATTTTATCCCCTTTTGTATTTAATACTCTACTTATAAAAAAAATTAAAACTTGAAATTTGTTGTCTGACGCCATGTATAATAAGCAGAATCGCGGAAATCATCTATAAGATGATGAGTAAACTCAAGTTCACATTTTTCAAAAAACCTTTCCCATCCAATTCTTTCTGCCCATTCACCTAATCGTTCATACTTGTTTGCATCTTTGGCATACGTTTCAACAATTTTTTTGATGCAGTCTGTTGTCTTTGGCCAGCGCGGAGGTTCATTTGGAATAAAAGCAACAGCAACCTTGGAAAACTTGGGATCACTGATTCTGTTGGACACCTTTCCGCCAACCATAATTACAATTCCATCACCTTCTTTATCAGCAAGAGGCATAGATGGACACATTGTATAACAGTTGCCGCAGAACATGCACCTTTCATTTTTTACTGCAACAGAGTTAAGTTTTTCCCCTTTAAATTCAACCTTGGAAGGCTTAATTGCTGCTGTAGGACAAGCAGCAATAGCAAGAGGAATTTCGCACATTTTATCCAGATATTCATGATCTAAAAGCGGTGGTTTGCGGTGATAACCTAAAATCGCTATATCAGAGCAATGAACAGCTCCGCACATGTTCAGACAGCATGCAAGTGAAACACGCAGATGTGCAGGAAGCCTCATATTTTTAAAATCATCAAAAAGAACATCCATTGCTGCTTTAACAGGTCCTGATGCATCAGTAGCTGGTGTATGACAGTGAATCCAGCCCTGGGTATGAATAATATTTGTTATTCCAGCTCCAGTACCGCCAACAGGAAATTTATAACTGCCTCCGGCAAATTTTCTGCTATCCAGATCCTTTTTCAAAGCCATTGCCTTGTCTTTTGTATCCACCATATATTCTATATTATTTCTTGTGGTGAATCTTAAGTAACCATTGCAATGCTTATCAGCTATTTCACACATTTCACGGATATGAGTTACACTCATGAAACGGCAGCCACCTACTCTTACAGTATAAACTTCATCACCTGTTTCTGAAACATGTACTAAAACACCTGGTTCCAGAATTTCATGATACAGCCATTTACCCTTGTTTTTTGCAATAACCGGAGGATAAAATTCATCATATTTTCTTGGACCGATGTCAGTTATTCGGTTTTCCATCGGTTTAGCAGGATTATAACCTGATGATATAAATGCCATTTTATTACCCCCTATCTTTTATGATCTTTTCTAAATTCTTCAATATCGCGAGTAAAACCGCCCTCTACTTCATCTTCCTTCCAGAAAATGTATGGGTTAGTTCGCGGTGCCTGAACATGCTGTGGTACAGGTTTAATATTTGTAACCTCAAGCAGTTTCTGAAAACCCTGTCTTCTAATCAGTTCGCCAAGCCGTTCACGGTTTTTACCCTCTTCCATCCACCAATCCCAAATGTTCTCAATTACCTCTTTAATTTCATCATATGGTTCTTCAACTTTGATAAAAGGTACCAGTAAAGAACCCATCTGTGCTCCATCAAGAATCGGAGCCTTAGCGCCAACAAGTATTGAAAGACCTCTGTCATTTCCAATTCTTAAAGCTCTTGGCATAACATTAATACAATGCATACATCTTGTGCATTCTTTGTTGTTAATCTCAAGCTTTCCACCTTCATAACGCATGCAGCTTGTAGGACAAAGATCCACAACCTCTTTATTAATATCAAAAGCGCCCCAGTCACGTCCTGCATGAGCACCTGCATTTGGCATAAGCTCTCCGCCTACATACGCCTTTACAGCTGCCTGATCAATACGGATTTCATCACGCCAGGTACCGATAAAAGACATATCAGAACGAGCAATAGATGCAACACAGCAGTTTGGACAACCATCAAACTTAAATTTAAATTTATATGGAAAAGCAGGCCGATGCAACTCATCCTGATATTCTTGGGTAAACGTATGGCAAATGGCCTGAGTATCATAACATGCATATTCACAGCGCGCCTGACCAATACAGTCAGCAGGAGTTCTAAGGTTTGAACCTGATCCGCCAAGATCCTGATTAAAATTATGAGTCAGCTCATAAAATACCTCTTCAAGCTGAGGTGTTGTTGTACCAAGAAGAATAATATCCCCTGTGGATCCATGCATATTTGTAAGTCCACTGCCGCGCAATTCCCATAAATCACAGATTTTTTTCAAATAGTCTGTCTTATAAAATTTTCCAGCTGGCTGGTTAACACGCATAGTATGAAAATGGGCAACACCTGGAAATGCTTCGGGCTGATCACAATATCTTCCTATAACGCCGCCACCATAACCAAATACACCTACAATACCGCCATGTTTCCAATGAGTTTTTCCATGTTTGAATGAAAGTTCAAGGACACCTAAAAGATCATCACAAACATCAGCAGGAATCTGATATTCTATATTGTTTTCGTTCTTTGCCCTTGCCTCAGCCTCTTGTTTTAAATCAGATACAAAACTTGGCCATGGCCCGGATTCAAGCTGATCCAGTAAAGGGGTTTTGTGTTTTGCCATTCTTGTAACCTCCGTTTAATTGATAAATTACTATCTTAATAATACTAACATTTTGCTTTAAGGGATTTCTTAATGTCACCTCCTCTTAATTTTATCTTTTACTACATTCTATATATCCATAACAAATATTTATTTTCAAAGCATATAATTTTAATCGTTTTACATAAGACTAATCTTTATTTTTGTCAATAAATTTAATATAAAGCTGCAAAATTAAGGTGTAACAAGTCAATCACTTATTTTTTGTTAATCATGCTTTTTAAAGCCATTAGCTTTGACTTGTTATTAGCATTGACATAACAACATAAAAAATTTACATCTTATCTTTAAGATAGGCTTTCATCTTATCATTTGACAAAGCCAAATCAAGAGAAACATGCTTTCCATTTACAAAAACATTTGTAGAGCTTTTGATTTCAAATTCTTTGGCTTCCCTGGAATCATTGGTATAAATGTTTAAATCAATTGAATCTTCAAAATCCCTCTTCATACTTTCAGCCACACCTATGGCAGTTTGACAATTTCTTCAGGCAGGATTTCCACTATGGAAAACAACAAGTTTAATCATTTAATCTCCTTATTATGGATTGTTTTTTAAAAAAAACATATAGATGAGTCTGTTGATTTACTACCAAACACACACGCAACCCACAACATGTAGCATAATTCGACACCGGAATACACCGTATGATCTGGATCAATTTTAAAAAAATCGACTAAATCAACAGACTCATAGATACGAGCATAGCACAAAAAACCAACCAACGTTGATAAACGAAAAAAGTAATTATGCATAGAAATGTAATATAGAATAAAATTAGGATAAAACGAAATATAAATCAAATATATATTGTTTTAAACTTAACAAACAGATATATTTATATATAGTAAAAAAATATCATAAACAAGTTTTTTGATTTATACAAACAATTGCAGAATTATTTTTATTATAACAAGTTGTTTTTATGAAATATGATGCAAGAAGAACTGCATTAAATATATTAAATAAATTTGACAAAAATCCTGAACCGATAGATAAAATTATATCAAATGAAATTGACGCATGCGCCTGTTTTTCAAAAAAGGATATGGCTTTGCTTCATGCTCTTGTATATGGGATTTTAAGGTGGCAAAAAAGGCTTGACTGGATAATCAAGCATTTCTCCAACACCAGACTGCGTAAAATTAACCCTTTAGTGTTAAACATTTTAAGATTGGGAATATTTCAGCTATGTTTTTTAAATAAGATACCATCTTCTGCAGCAGTCAATACATCTGTTGAAATGGCTAAAACCTTTGCACCCCCCTGGGTTGTCAAATATGTAAACGGTCTTTTAAGAAATTGTTCAAGAAGACATGATAAAGTTACTTTTCCCAATATAAACGAAAATCCAGTTGCGGCCCTGGCAACAAGCAAATCATTTCCCGAATGGTTAATTCAAAGGTGGCTTAATAGTTTCGGTATTAACAAAACCTCAACTCTTTGTGACGTTATAAATAATATTCCCCCCATAACTGTTCGTTCAAACACTCTCAAAACAACACGATTGCAACTTATAAAATCCCTTGAGCCTGATGTTGAAAATATCGAAAAAACAAAATATGCACCAGATGGTATATGTTTTTACAAACCTAAAAAGTCAATTGACGCTCTTGAAACATTTCAAAAGGGGTGGTTTCAAGTTCAGGATGAAGCCGCTCAAATAGTAACATTACTGTTAAACCCCAAACCAGGGGAAACTGTTTTAGATGCATGCGCTGGCCTTGGTGGTAAAACAAGCCATATTGCCCAGGCTATGAAAAATCAGGGCAATATTGTTGCCTTGGACATAGACAGTAAAAAACTTTTGCAACTTTCCAATGCAATGAACAGATTGGGAATTTCAATTGTCAACACCTATGCACATGATTTGTCTTTCCCGTTGCAAAAAACGCTATCTAATAAATTTCCTGCACTTTTTGATCGAATTTTATTGGACTCTCCGTGTTCAGGCTTAGGAGTTATTCGCAGAAATCCAGATACAAAATGGTTGTTGTCAAAAAAAAATTTAATCTATTATAGCAAAAGAGAAAAAACTTTTCTGGATAATCTGGCACACCTTGTAAAACCATCAGGCATATTAGCTTATGCTGTATGCAGTTTTGAACAAGAAGAAAATGAAGAGGTGGTAAATTATTTTTTGGAAAAGCATTCTGAATTTGAAGTAAATTTAAACTTTACCGGACTTTCTCAAAAAGTACGGTCTCTTTTAAACAAAAATGGATATTTTAAATCAATACCTCACATAAACAATATGGACGGTTTTTTTACAGTATGTTTTAAAAGGTTCAAATAATAATTCAGAGAATCTGATTTTTAACATAAAAAGCTTTGTTGTAATACTATTTGTCAGAAAAAGTATTGCAACAAAGCCAAATTTACTTACATAAGGTATACGGTTTTTATGCCTGTATATGAATATACTGCTTTAGACAAAAAAGGTAAAACTACTTCAGGAATTATTAATGCGGAAAGTCAGCTAATGGCTCGTCAGCAAATGCGCCTGAATAATATTTTTCCCATATCATTTAAAGAAATATCTGATACACCCCCTGAAAATAAAAGCAAATTTTCCATACCAATTTCATTTACACATATCAGATCATCTGAAATATCATTAATGACCAGACAACTGGCCACTTTGGTTGGTGCCGGCTTTCCACTTGTGTCAGCCATTAATGCACTTATATCTCAAACAAAAACAAATGCATTAAAAAAAATATTAGCTAAAATTAAAGATTCTATTGTACAAGGCAACAGCTTTGCCAATTCTTTGTCTCTTTACCCAACTGTTTTTTCAGCAATTTACATTAATATGGTTCATGCCGGAGAAACATCTGGAACTCTTGAAATTGTTTTAGACAGGCTAGCTGATATCTCAGAAAAACAACAGGCATTATCAAGTAAAATAAGAGCTGCTCTGGCATATCCAATTTTAATGGCTTTTTTTGGTGCACTTGTTTTATTTATTTTATTAACATTTATTGTTCCTAGTATTACCTCAATTTTTTCTGACATGAATCAGGCACTACCCAGGCCCACTGTTTTTCTGATTGCATTAAGTGGACTATTTAAATCTTACTGGTGGGTATTATTTATTATAATAATTGCACTTGTTATTATTTTTTTGCGTTTGAAAAAAACGAAAATTGGACGATATTACCATGACAAAATAGTTCTATCATTACCACTTACTGGTGCCTTATCCCAAAAAATCAATGTAGCACGATTTTCAAGAACCCTTGGGTCACTTCTTGAAAACGGTGTTTCAACACTTCATGCACTTGAAATTGTAAAAAATATTATAAACAATGTTCTTATTTCTGATGCGGTAGATAAAGCTGTAAAGGATGTTGGGAAAGGTCAGGAAATAGGTGATGCACTTGCAACATCCAATGTTTTTCCAGCTCTTTCAATCCAGATGATTCAGGTTGGAGAGCAAAGCGGCCAGCTTGAAACCATGTTAAATAAAATTGCAGACGTTTATGAAAATGAGGTCGAATCAAGCATAATGAGCATCACCTCTTTAATAGAACCATTAATGATACTTATTATGGGCACAATCGTAGGCTTTATTGTTCTTTCGATTTGTCTTCCAATATTTGAAATGAATCAACTTATAAAATAAACTGTTAACGTTTTTTATTCCTTAACCCATTTTTTCGAATAAAAAAAAATAAGTTCTAATAATTACACATAATACTGTTTTAAAATCTCTGTTATGGCACTACTTTTGTTTATTTTCCTGATAGTTCTTTCGATTATTCTGCCAGGGAGAGAGCATAACCCTAAAGCAGAATATATTCAGCAATGATACCCGTAGAGAGATCTTCAGCTATATTGAATTATTTTATAATCGACAGGTTGTTACGGAATGAAAATTTTTTCAAGTTCAAGGCGGAAAATTAATTTGACCGCAGGCATACAGATAGTATTTCGAGGATCAAATTGATTTTCTAACGCAGAAATTGGATAAATTGCGTTTTGTAACAGCCTGTCGAGTGCGACTCCACAGTTCTATTGACTATTGTGCTCCGGATGAGTATTAAAGGAATAAAATGAGCAAAGTCGCTTAATTAACTGTCAACAAATTCAGGCCTCGTCCATGAAATTAGTGAATGAAGAGCCAGTATAAAATACAGGTGAACTCAAATGTTCGCCAAATATAATTATTCAGAGGATATAGATGTTTTTTTGGCTATATCCATGAATTCAGCCATGCAACTGTGTTATAATCTATCTGAAATAAAATCAGATTTAGTATCCAGCATCATTTCTTTTATTTTTTCTTTTATAATAGGAGACAAAAACTTCCATTTAGGTTTAAATGCCTTATTCTCTCGCCATGAGAATTCAACACTGTCAAACCTTTCAGGTATAATATGTTCATTTTTCAGTAAATATTTAATAGGTGGATAATATTCGATCCAGTTCATGCGACGAGGATCTATCTTAAAATGACTAACAACTTTCGTTGCGATCTGGGCTGCACAGTTTCTGACAGATACTTTGGCATCTTTAAGATCTGAAACCAATATAAAAATAGGCTTGAGATATACAAAACTTTTTTCATTTCTCTTTTTCAAATCCCACATACAAAGCATACATTTTCTTTTTTCTACGCTTTGAATTTCATCATTATCCCAGGAAAAAATATCATTGTGAATTAACATATTTAACCATACTCACATTTTTATGTTTTTATGTTTTTTAGTATAAAATATATTTAAGCATATCATAATTTAGTTAATGCGCTATATATTTCGAGCAGCTTGCCTGGAAGATCATTAATATCAGATATAACACTATGATGCAAACTGCCGTACATATCATCTAATTTGGAATCAGAAGAAAGATTAACAGTTATAGCTTTAGTATGTATATTTTTTGAACGTGCTTCCAGAATGGCTTTTTTTGTATCCTCAATAGCATATTTTCTCTTGTAATCAATATCATTAGGAAAACCATCACTTAAAATAATCATTAACCGAATTTTTGCCGGTATCTTCTCAAGATTAAAACTTGCGTGACGAATTGCAGATCCCATTCTTGTGTTTTGCTGTGGAGCAATTGAATCTATTTTTTTTTTTATTTCAAAATTTAATGGTTCATGAAAGTCTTTAATCGTAAAATAGTCCACTTTATGTCTGCTGCTGCCTGAAAAACCTGATATTGCAAAAGAATCTCCTACGACTTTAAGTGCTTCGCAAAAAAGAACTATAGCCTCTTTTTCAATTTCAATGATACTTTTTTGCAAGCCAGATATTTTATTTGAAGTGGATCTTGAAAAGTCCACAAGCAACAGTGCTGCAAAATCTCTTACCTGCTTTGTCCTTTTAATATAAATTCGATCAGACAGACTTACCCCTATCTTTTTATTAATAACATTATCTAAAAGCGCTCTGTAATCAAACTCATCTCCTTCCGGCCAATTTCTTAATATGGACAATCCCTCGGGTTTCAGCAATTCAAAAGTATTTCTAATTTTTTTTATAAGACCAAAATGGTTTGAAAGGGTTAATTTATAAAAATCACTTTCAGAACCTGAACATATTTTTTCAACAACCCTTGTATGATCAGCAAGATAGTCTTTAATACAAAAATCCCACTCCTTATACCAAAAAACCTGGCATCTTGTAATGTCATTTTCAGGTAAAAGAGAATTATTATTATTGCTTAAAATCCCTGAAAGCTCATTTTCTATACCATCTATGTCATAATTTATCTGATCATATGTCTCTAAATCAGAAAAATTTTTGCAGTAATCAGCTAAAATTTGTTTTAAACTGTCATAATCTAAAGCCCCATCATTTTGCTGCAAGACTTTTCGTATATCAGATTTGTAGACCTTATATCCTTTTGCCTTTATTTTTTTTTGCAGTGTTTTTACTATTTTTTCGTGAGATCTATATGTATTAAAATATAAATCCGGCCTTATCTTTCTGTCAAATGGAATTTTTATCGGCGTATAAAAATCCTTATTACCCATATCTGATTTATTAATAAAATCTGCAATCATGAAATAAGTTTCAATTACAAGAGCAGCGCTTGCTTCTACTTTTTTGTCTGCCTTGATATGTTTTTCAAAAAGCCTTACAACATTTCCTGTAATTTTTTTTTCATCTGCACACATCTGAATGCAATCATTAAAGTCTATGTCTAAAGCAATTTTTAAATATAACTTAAAAATTGTGCCAAAAATTGTTTTTGCACCATACATTTGCTTTGCTCTATTTTGAAGCAGTGGAAGATAATTTTTTACAAGTCCGATAATTTTTTTTTTTAATAAAAATAAAATACGTCCATGTTCAAAAATAGTAAACAGGTCTGATGCTAACTCTTTTATTGGAAAAAAATCAAAAAAAAGTTCAAGGTCAGCAATGTTATCATCAAAATTATTATCCACTAAAATATTGTGTATTACAGGACAGTTAAAATTGCTTTCAATTATTTTTTCAAAATCAAAGTCAAATGTTTTAAATTCATAATAGGCTGCCTCAAACTTCGCAAGACAGCAATACAGCGTAATATTTCCATTTTTAGTATCGCATAAACCTATTTCATCAGGCAGATATATAAATCTGCCGTCAGATAATACTGTCAACACAGCTTCATTGTCTTTTTGATTTAAAATTGATTTGCTCAGGTCAGAAAAAGGGCGAACTGTTATATTCAAACCTGTTCTTGCACAAATATAATTATTTAATCGGTATTGGACTTGAGATACCGGCACAGCTACCTGAAGATCTTCATATTTTTTAAATCCCAGCTCAGATTTTAGTGATAAATAATTTATACCATATAAATTGTTTTGTCTGAATTTTTCTATAGCCAATAACACAAATTTTATTAAAGCTTTTTCAGAAAGAAGAAAAAGACCTCTATTCATTCCATCTAAAAAAGGATCTGCAAGAGTAATATCTTCTTTTACAACTTTGCAAAACTGTTTGATTTGATAATTTCGTCTTTGAAGTGAAAAAGAACTTATTACATTTGGAAGAATAGATAAAAAATATCTGCTTTGATTATATGTCAAATCTTTTACAAAAACAGTGCTAAGAAGCTCAAGATAGCTATATCCGAAATCAAAATCATCTGACTCTAATATTGATGAAAGAATTTCAAATGAAGTTTTTAACGTGTATGTGCCTTTTTGCATTAAAATGTTTACTGTTTTTAAAAAAAAGAGATAGAATTTATTATCATTAAGCCTTATTACAGGAACAAGCATTTTTGCCATCAGCTTCCCAAACGTAGGCCCTATTTTGCCGGCATGGTACATATTGCTTTGATATTTTTTCAGCTGTTTTTCATCCACTTCTCCCAATAATTTTGCATAGCCTACAGCTATTTTATAACCAAACATCAGCTCAACAGAAAGTCCCCATATGGCATCTTCAACAAGCATGTCTACGTTTTCAGTCGAAACATTACCCATTTTATCCTTAAGACAATCCAGAACAATTTCAGATAGTTTTGAATCAGCAATTGCAAGCTTTTTGAACAAATCATCTGCTAAAATCATTAAATCAATCCGTTTCCCTACTAAAGCTTTAAAAAAAACTATACGACAAGCTAACCGTATTTACTTAAAATAGTTGAATGTTTAGCACAATAAATATATACTGTAAAATTATCTGTCATATTAAAGCAAATAATTGCTTTACTTTTAAATATTCATATGAAACAAATATTTAAAAGTATATAAAAAAATCTGTTTGTAAGCTTTTTTTGTGTCATATAAGTTTACACTGTATACTTAAATGTTCTAAGATGTAAGATCTTAACAAAATTATTTGTAATGTTTTTTTTATTATGTCTATTCGCGAAGTATTTGAAAAACGTGAAAAAGGTTTTCTTTCCCCTTATGGATGCTTGAGTTCTGAAACAAAAGGACGCCAAAACAAAGAAGAACCATGTTCTATTCGTACTGCCTTTCAACTTGATAGAGATAGAATTGTTTATTCTAATGCATTTCGCAGGTTAAAATTTAAAACTCAGGTTTTTTTATCTCCCCTGGGTGATGATTATAGAACTCGCCTGACCCACACATTGGAAGTTGCGCAAATAGCAAGAACAATAGCAAGAGCTTTATCTTTAAATGAAGATTTAACAGAAGCTATTGCACTTGGTCATGACTTGGGTCACCCCCCATTTGGCCATAGTGGAGAAGCAGCCTTGCAGGAAATAAATCTTTATAATTTTTTCCATAGTGAACAAAGTGTGCGCATAGTTGATGTGCTGGAAAATGGTGGTAAAGGGCTCAATTTAACGTATGAAGTCAGGGATGGAATATTAAAACATTCTAAAGGATTCGGTAATATTATGCCAACTGATCCTAAAGATAAGCCATGTACTGCTGAAGGAGAAATAGTTCGGATAGCTGATTTAATGGCATACCTGAACCATGATCTGGATGATGCGATTCGAAGCAAAGTTATAAGCCTTAATCAGGTGCCAGCCTCATGTATGAAAAATATCGGGGATACACACTCTAAAAGAGCAACAACCATGATAGAAGATATTATTTCCTTTACAAAAGTATCAAACAAAAAGCTTAACTTCAACTTCAGTGATAAAGTCTACTCTTCCATGACAACACTTAGAGAGTTTCTTTATAAAAACGTTTATCGTTCAGAGCATGTTCACAAAGAATTTTTAAAAGCAAAAAGAGTTATGTCTGAACTTTACACATATTTTTTAAACAACCATAATGCACTGCAAAAAGAACTGGAAGCTATGGGAATCGGCTGGCACATATTTGAAAATCAAAGCATTGAAAGAACTGTCTGCGACTTTGTTGCAAGCATGACAGACAGGCATGCTTTAAACTTATATACCAAAATTTTTTTCCCATGTCCCATTGTATAAAATGTAATTTCCATGAACTTTATATTTAAAAAAGATACTTTTTCCAATCAAACTGTTGATCCCTATTTGGCTGAACTAACTAAAATATTTGCTGAAATTGATCTGAAATATAATGAAGCTGCCAAATATTATGGATTCAACTGTAACAGCTGTCAGGATAACTGCTGCAAGACTAAGTTTTATCACCATACATTCATAGAGTTTTTTTATATCCAAAAAGGGTTTGAAAATTTAAAAAGTGGGGAAAAAATAGAAATCAAAGTAAGAGCCTTGCTAAACTTAAAAGAATATGCTGAAGCTGAAAAAAAAAATAAAAAAATTCAAGTTATGTGTCCGTTTAATTCCAAAGGTATGTGCGTGATATATTTCTTTCGTCCACTGATATGCAGATTACACGGCATTTCCCACGAACTTGTTCAACCATATCATAATATTGTGTATGGGCAGGGATGTGAATGTTTTATAAGCAAATGCGGAGAAAAAAAATATTATAAATTTGACAGGACTCCATTTTATTTAAAAATATCACAATTGGAAAAAGGTTTAAAAAATCAGTTAGGTTTTACTCAAAAATTTAAAATGACTTTATCACAAATGATAGCTGCTTTATAATATATATTCAGTTTAAAAAAAAGGCTATTAAAATACAGTTTTTATGATTAGATGTTAAAATGAAATATATTAATAGTGACAACTTGCCAGACAAAAAGATAGAGACAAATGATACTTTCAGGTTCCTTTGTCATGATAAACTCGCATGCTTTAACAAATGCTGCCGAAATCTTAACCTGTTTCTTTATCCGTATGATATATTGCGCATAAAAAACAGACTGGAAATATCTTCTGATCTTTTTCTTGATAAATATGTGGACATAGTATTGCGACCTTCAAATTTTTTTCCGGAAGTACTATTAAGCATGTCTGATAACAAGGACAAAACATGTCCGTTTTTATCAGAATATGGGTGCCTGATCTATCAAGATCGCCCGGATACATGCAGAACATTTCCAGTTGAACAAGGAATGTTTTTTGATGCTGAAAATGACAACACAGTACCCGTGTATTTTTTCAGACCTCCTGATTTTTGTCTGGGACAGCATGAAAACAAATCCTGGACAGTTGCAACCTGGGCAAAAGATCAAAATGCAAGCTTATATAATCAAATGACAGCATTATGGGCAGAATTAAAAAGTCTGTTTCAAACAGATCCTTTTAACGGGATGGGCCTGCACTGCCAAAAAGGTAAAATGGCATTTATGGCAACATATAACATTGACATTTTTAGAAGCTTTGTATTTCAAAGCAGTTTTTTAAAAAGATATAAAATAAATTCTGTTATTAAAAAAAAAATTAAAAAAAACGATGTAGAACTTATGAAAATGGGATTTGAGTGGGTAAAACTTTTTCTCTGGGGAATTAAAAGCAGCTCTTTGAAAATCAGATAGTTATACTTAATGTGCAGCTATATCAGGATAAGGCATTTGCTGCATACAGCCTTTTTTTATATTAAGTAAATAAAATGGCCTTAGGCCGTATTTGTCCGATTTTCAATGAAAAGCCCTCAAAACAGCTTGCTGTTCTTAAGGCTTTTTAATTTCAGCTCAAATCAATTCAGCCTGATTCAACCGCCTGCTTTTGAAAGTTACTTTGCCCTGTTTACTTAAAATAAAAAATAGATCACTTTTCATGGGCAGGCTTGTTAAAAACTTTTTTGTAGGATCTGCAGGCAGGGCAAATATTTTCCTCTATTTTTACCATATTATATAAAAAACCCTCTCCTTTTTCCCGCCCTCTTGTGCATACGGGACATGTTTTTCTACAAAACTCAGCCATTTTTACTGTTATTTTACTGTGTTTCATGAAAAAATCCTCCAACCATTAACAAGAAAACTAAAAGTTTATTTAATTAAAAGTCACTATTATCCATTGTTGGGTTGCACATCCTGTAAGCTTTTTCATGATAAAAGATAAGAACATCCCAAACTTATTTTTTTATTTAAATATATAAACGGCTGCTTCCTGCATGTCAATCAGAAACATATACTTGTCTTAGATTTTTCTTCTCAACCTGCTCATGTAACTTACTTGATCTTGACACACAGTCCTATTTTTGTCATACTTTACTATACAAAAGTACTTCCCTGTTATTTATAATACCATCCTATCTTAATGCTATAAGGTGCCTTTTTGAACGCTGCTTCAAAAATTTATAACTCAAGTAGAAGACAATTCATAAAAAGAGTATGCAAATCTGTTTTTTGTGCGGCATCTGTCTGTTTTGTGGGATATAGATTCCATGACTCAAAAGGCCTTTTGGTTTCAACAGATCAAGCAGATGCTGTAACACTACCAGATTTTTCAATTCCTGAACAAAAAAATAAACTTTGTATTGTAAAAGGCTCTAACAGAGTTAAAACAATAAATCTTGCCTTAAAGTCCATGGGAGGTATTGAAAGTTTTATAAAGAAAAATGACAGAGTATTAATCAAGGTTAATGCTGCTTTTGCCACCATGCCTGAGCTTTCAGCCACAACTAATCCTTTGCTTTTATCCGAAGTTATAAAGCTTTGTTATAAAGCCGGTGCTAAAAGTGTCATAGTCATAGACAATCCCATTAATGATCCTGCAAGTTGTTTTAAATTAACAGGCATAGCAAAAGCGGCCCAGGAATCAGGGGCAAATATCATTATGCCACGTAAACATTTATTTAAAAAAATCAGTGTAAAAAATGCATCCCTTATTGTTAACTGGCCTGTTTTTTACACCCCCTTTGAGAAAACAGATAAAGTTATTAATATTGCTCCTGTAAAAAATCATCACAGAAGCGGCGCATCAATGACTATGAAAAACTGGTATGGTCTTTTGGGTGGGCATAGGAATATTTTCCATCAGGATATACATAACCTTATTAAAGAACTGGCTATGATGATAACCCCCACTCTTGCAATCTTAGACGGCACAACAACCATGATGAGAAATGGTCCCACAGGAGGATCATTTTCAGACCTTAAATCAACAAATACTATTATTGCAGGCACAGATCAAGTAGCTGTTGATGCATTTGGAGCAACACTTTTAGGCAAAAGTTTAAATGAACTTGTCTTTATTGAAAAAGCTCAGAATGCAGGAGCTGGAAAAGCAAACTACAAGCTTTTGGATCCAGAGATCATTTCAATATAAATGTAAAAAACCTTTTATATCAAAAATGCAATATGAGAATAATAACTGCCAGAAGAATTTCACAAATTTTCTTTTTTCTGCTTTTTTTGTGGTTTTGCACTATATGCACAATAGGAGAAAAATGGTGGGAGCTTCGCGGATGGCCGGTAAACCTGTTTTTATACCTTGATCCTTTAGCCTGCCTTGGCATGCTTTTAACAACAGGTTCTATTTATTTATCAATGCTGTCTGGCGTTGCAACAGCCGTATTAACAATTTTTCTCGGAAGATTTTTTTGCGGATGGATCTGCCCTTTTGGAACAATGCATCATTTTGCAGGCTATATATTCAACCGTAAAAGCAAAAAAAACAAACAAATACAAAACAATCAGTTTAAAAACAGCCAGAAAATAAAATATTTGATTTTACTTTTTATCCTTGCAACATCATTTATTGGTCTTGTTTTCAAAACCAACACCAATTTTATTTCAGGATCACTTCAAACCGGTCTGCTTGACCCAATTCCACTGGCATACAGATCCATAAACCTTATTGTCCAACCGTTTTTTTCCGATTCGCGTTATTACAGGTTATCATTTTTAACAGGCAGTATATTTATCACAACTTTATTGTTAAATTTTATTACTACTAGATTTTACTGTAAAATTTTATGCCCTCTGGGCGCTCTTTTAGCCATTTTAAGCAGATTTTCCATATGGCGTATAGGAAAAACTGTGCCAAAATGTACAAATTGTCTTGAATGTGAAAAACATTGCGCAGGTGGATGCAATCCATCAGGAACAATCAGAATTAGTGAGTGTATTTTATGCATGAACTGTATTGATGCTTGCTATGAAAGATTAATCAAATACCGCATACATCCTTCAGAATCAGGCGAGATATTGCTCCCTGAAATCTCAAAACGTAAATTTATTATATCAGCTGCAACAGGAGTATTGGCAATACCAATTCTCAGGCTGGATGCAACAAGTATAGGTCCTGACTGGAATCCATACCTTATAAGGCCTCCTGGAGCCTTACCTGAAAAAAAGTTTTTACAAAGATGTATCAAATGCGGTCAGTGCATGCGAATATGTCCGACTAATGTGATTCAGCCATCAGGTCTTAAATTTGGTATTGAAAGGCTATGGACACCTGTATTAAATTATAAAATAGGTACAAGCGGATGCCAGCAGGCTTGCATCGCCTGCGGTCATATCTGTCCCACAGGAGCTATTGCGCCTCTTTCTGTTAAAGACAGGTTCAACCATTTTTCCGAAAAAAAGAAAAAAGCTGTAAAAATTGGAACCGCGTTTATCAACAAAAGCCGATGCCTTCCCTGGGCAATGGATAAACCATGCCTTGTATGCGAAGAAAACTGTCCTGTAAGTCCTAAGGCAATTTTTACAAGAAAAAAATATATAACCATCAAAAACGGCTTTAACATAAATATCAAAAAAGCTGGTAACAATATAATTGAACTTGAAAAGTCATCTTTAATGCCCAATCAACTTTCAAGCGGTGATTTTTATCTGCAAACTAAAAACATTAACACTGTTAAACGAGTAGTTATTTTGGGAAACACAGAAAATATAATTTTTATTCACAAAAAGCACGATTTTAAAACTAAATTAAACTTACAAGCTGAGATAAACATCCAAATTCTTCTTTTTCAGCCGTTTATAGATCCTGCAAATTGTATAGGCTGCGGTATATGTGAGCATGAATGCCCTGTCAGTGGAAAAACAGCAATAAAGGTTACAGCTGAAAATGAATCAAGGGATAAATCCCACTCATTTTTATTATAAATAAAAAAATAGGAGAAATATATGCCATCTAAAAATAAACTTTCAAGAAGAAATTTTATTAAAACAGCAGGAGCTGCAGGAGCAGGGGTAGTGCTTTCAACCAAAGGATACCAGGCTTTTGCGAATAATGAATTAAAAGTAAAAAGCAGCAATGAGAAAAAAGTTCCAACCCGCCTTTTCGGTAAAACCGGAGTCAATGTTTCAAGCCTTGCCCTTGGAGGGATGTTTGATATTCCATCTTCCCAGCTTTTGTTGAAACAGGCCTTAAAATGGGGAGTAACTTACTGGGATACTGCTGCCCGTTACGGTGGAGGGCGAAGTGAAAAAGGAATAGGTATCTATTTTAAGAAAAATCCACAAGACAGGAAAAAAATTTTTCTTGTTACAAAATCTGACGCAAGAGATCCAGAAGGGATGACAAAGCTTCTTAACAGATCACTAAAAAGAATGAATACATCCTATATTGATCTTTATTTAGTCCACAGCCTAAAAAGGATAGACGAAATAAATGATCAAACAAAAAGATGGGCACATCAAGCAAAAGCAGAGAAAAAAATACGTTTTTTTGGATTCAGTACCCATAAAAATATGGTAGAATTACTTTCTGAAGCTGCAAAGCTTGACTGGATAGATGGAATCATGACAACTTACAATTTTAGGCTGATGCAAAATCCTAAAATGAAAGCAGCTGTAAATGCCTGTGTTAACGCCGGAATCGGTCTTACCGCGATGAAAACGCAAGGAGGTGGCTCTATTTACTCAGGTTCCAAGGCTGAATTAAAACTGGCAGAACATTTTTTAAAGACAGGGTTTACAGACAAGCAGGCAAAACTAAAAGCTGTATGGGATAATAGATACATTTCGAGCATCTGCTCCCAGATGCCAAATATCACTATTTTAATGTCAAATGTATCAGCAGCGTTTGATAAAACTAAACTTGCCAAAACAGAACTTGATCTTTTCAGACATTATGCTGAAAAAACAAAATCTTTCTATTGCGAAGGATGTCATAAACTATGTGAATCCACAATTGCTGCAAACATTCCAATAAGTGATATAATGCGTTATCTAATGTACTATAACAGCTACAATGATAAAACCCGGGCTATCAGAAAATTTAATAAAATACCATCAGAAATTCGTGATCAAATTAAAAAAACAGAGTATGAAAAAGCTGAAAAAAAATGTCCAAATCAAATTGCAATAAGCAAATTCATGCACATGGCTAAAGATATTCTTGCTTAAAGGTTTAATAAAATTGTTTGTTTTTTTTTCTACCAATAAAAAGCCCAAAAATTATACCAAGAAATAGAACGCACGCACCTATTATAACAATTTCTGTGTAAAAAGAGGTTAAAAGCCTCTCATTTTCTATTTCAAGCAATCGTATTTTTTTTTGTAAGGCTTTGCAGCCATAATCTGTTTTTTCGCAATTACTTTTTCTCAATTTTAATGACTCGCACTCATTTTCTATTTCTCTTAGAAGACTTTCATATTTAATTGATTTTATGTTAATTTCCTGCTGGCGAATAATCGACTCCTTAAGTTTTTTATCATTTTCCACAGCTTGTTCTTTGAGTTTTGCTATTTTATTTTTCAATTGCAAAATCTGATTCTTCCATGGCTTGCGTGTAATTATGTATCGGCTCAATACCCACCCTTGTATGGATTTATTTCCTTCTTCTATAACTTTAACAAAACTCCAGCCCTCGCTGGATTCCAAAATTTCCAAAGCAGAACCTGAAGGGATAAATTTGAGAATTTTATTTTCAAGACTCGGGCCTATACGAAGACTTATTCTAAATGAATCAGCAACATAAGCTTGCAAAGCCCAAGCTTGTTGCGACAACAACAAGTAAAATCCATATATTATTAAAACAAAAACCTGTTTTTTTTTCATGAGCGCACTTGGAGATACTAAAAAGCTTAAAGAAACATATTGATAAATCAGGGCTTATGTTTTACATAATCTTTTGCTGTTTTTTAGAAAAGGTAATTTTTTTTTATGATTCGTATGTATTTTATTATAAATATAACACAATAAGTGGCAGAAAAATGTAGGAATTGCTAAATTTTATAAATTTGGTACCATTAACCTATTGATTTTAAGATTGGACTCCCATATAAGTTAATTTTTTAATTAAGAGTAAGTAACTATTTTAATATCATAATAATTAAAAAGAATAAAGAAAATTGTTTCTATTTTTGTTGCTTAATAATTAATTATGGGAGTTTATATGCAAAAAGCATTATACGAAGCACTAATATTGATTTTTTTTTCATTGATTGTCGCTTTTGTTTTTAATGAAATCCGGCCAAATGGAATTAATCTTTTAAAAGATGACACAAAAGCTTATACCAAAAATGGCACTTCAGGTCTAAGAGAAATATCCATTAAAAATGCTGTAAAAAACTATAAAAAACAAAAAGTTTTATTTATTGATGCGCGGCCTGAAGAGTTTTTTATAAATGGTCATATCAAAGGCGCATTAAATCTTCCTGATAGTCAATTTGAGCAATGGATTGAACCATTTATTGAACAAACAGATCCGGAACAACTGATAATTACATACTGCGATGGGATTGATTGTGATCTGGCGGAAAATTTGGCTGAAAAACTTTATTCAACTGGTTTTGAAAATATTTTTTATATACAAAATGGATGGAGTGTTTGGAAAGCAAACATGCCAGGCGAGATAAAAAAAAACCCATCTGATAATAAAACCAGATGAGGTTTTGTCAATTTTTGATTTAAACTTCAAGCCATGAATCAGAATAAAGTGACTTTCCAAGAATAACATTTGTTGTTTTTACATAATCCTGCAACTCTTTTGAAAGAGTGGCCATATCCGGATCATTGTTATCCATCGTAGCATAAATAGCATCCTCAATGTCTTGACGTTTGCCTTTTGCTATGTCTGTAAGGGTATCATCAAGAGGGTCTGATATTACTGAATACATACCATATTTCTGAAGCATAACCATATATGTCTGGTTAAGTATAGGCCTTAAATGAACAGGAGGGCCATTTGATATATTTGATAATCCGCATGTACTTTTTGCTCCAGGAGCAATATCCTGAATCATTGCCTGAAACTCCATCAAACTTATAGCCTGAGGCTGTTGAATATTAACTGGAGTTACAATTCCGTCAACCCAGATTCTTTCATTATCAATACCTGCTTCATTTGCTGCATATAAAAGCTCTACACAAAGTGCAGCACGTTCATTTTCATCACGGGGCAGGCCATCTGGTCCCCACATAAGTGCAATAAAATCTGCATTATATTCAGCTGCTAAAGGAATCATCTTTTCATATCTTTCTGGACGACACATGATAGAATTAACAAGAGGAGTAAGTTTACAAACCTTTAGAGCTGCTTCGATCGCATTAATATTTGATGTATCCAGAACAAGGGGAATATCATCAACAACTTCCTGAACAACCTCGACTACCCAGGGCATGAGCTCAACCCCATCTTTTTTAGCAGGTCCTAAATTAATGTCAATATAATCCATACCCTTTTCTTTTTGGAAAAGAGCCTCTTCCTGAATTGGCTTAGGATCACGTTCTTTAAATGCCTTACCAATTTTTTTGGAAATTACATTTAAGCTTTCACCAATAAGTAACATATACCCTCCCTGATATTACAGTGTTTGTCCGGCTCTAATTTCAAGATCAGCCGGACATTTTTTTATTTATTATTTTGATTTAAGGAAAGCCGGTAAATGAGCTGCTTCTCTTGGCCCTACTGTAACTGTCCAGCCAGGCAATTCTTCTTCAACATCTCCTGCTATTGCAGCAGCATATCCGGGAAGTACAAGTTCTGTGTGTTTAACCTTGTCTGTAATACCACTTTTTTTTACAAACAAACCCACATCATCACCTGCAAATTTTCCTGCAGCCCATGCAGTCATAACTGACAGGCCTTCGGAATCTTTAATTAACAGCCATGTTGGTACCCTGCTTCCCTCGATTTCACCTGATACTATAAAATAAGTTAAGGCAAAATTAGTTGTAACAAGCACTGGCGAGTTCTCATCAGGGTTTCCTATCTCATAAATTCCTTCAGTTACAGTCATCGGGCGCTGAGGATCTGTAAATATGTTTAACCTTTCAAGAAGCAACGGAAAAAGAGCTTCAGAAGCAAAATCAGAAAAAACCGCAATACCTCCATACTTGGCAACAAAAACACTTGCAATAAGAGCTTCCACGTCAAGGTTAGAAGCCATTTCACAGGGAAATGTAATTGTTGGAAAACCAAGGGCCTTGTTCCCTGCTTTTAGTGCTGCGCGCCTTATAACAATCTGATCTTGAAGAGCCTGTTTGATCTCTCTTGATCCGGAATCAATAACAAGATCTTTAATTCCCATACCAGACAGTTTTTCTGTTAAAGGAATAAGTGATTCAACAGAATCCGTCTTAACTGCAAGAGGAAGATCATTATCTTTTGCCAATAAACCAAAATCATCAGCATTTGACTCGGTTGCAGCATATATTAAGGGTCGTTTGAATTTAGTAGCTTCAATACCTGCCTTCATTACATCAGCATTATCAGCGCATAAAATCAAATTGAACTCAGATGTTTGTGCAATCTGGTTTGCCCTGTCTGCAAAAGCACCTTTGTCTCCATTTACATCAGTTATCGCAACAAGCTCAGGCCTAAGGTTTAATCCTACCCTTTCGTACTGAAAAGCATTCCATTTTTTAAGTTTGGCGGCAAGATCTGATTCTGAAATATCCGATACGACTTTTGCGGCAAGCACAGTTGGATTAAAAAAAGTTTTCTCATGCCTGTACTGAACAGTTTCTCCTCCTGTTTTACATGCACGAACACCTTTTCCTAAAGCAACCGGACGAATAGGAGGCGCTGATGCCTCAGATAATTTTTCCTTTGCCTCATCAGATACATATGGACAACTATCAAGCTCTGCCTTGCCGGATGCCAGGTTCATAGCAAAAGCAAGACATGTGGGAACCCCACACTCCTTGCAATTGGTTTTTGGCAGAAGTTTAAATATCTGGATGCCGGTTAACGCCATTTTTATCTCCTTCTTCAAATTGCTAAACAATGTGAAGAAACAAGCTTTAAAAGCTCTCATCTTCACATTGCAAATAAAATATATCTTTTTTTCACTAACTGTGTTTATTTTTTATCCAATAATAGAATCCATTGAAAGTGCGGGATGTCCTTTTTCCTGGAGAAACGGCAATATTTCTTCCTCTGTAATACCAACTGTCTCATCTGCTATTTTATCATACAGATCTGGTTCTCCGAGTTCTGCGCCCCGTTTTTCAATTCTTTCTTTAAGTTCTTCTTTTAATGTTTTAGGCAGCCAGACAAGACGAAGAAGTCCGCCATCGCCAATTATAAACTTTTTCTGGGTAATGTTAAATTTAGAATGCCCCACAAAACCAGGTGATGAAGCACCTCCACCCATAACACCGGCCAGGGTTGTAAACTTCATTCCACAAGGTGTTTCACCAGCATAATCTCTACCAACTGACATAACACCGTTACATGAAGGAAGCATAGCAGCAATACATTCGCAGCAACCGCATGTGGTCATGGGATCTGTCAGCATGGAATAAAAATTATAATGTGTAACGGCTCCACGGGATGCCTTGTATACAAAATCATTTACACCTTTCCATTGTCCCAGCTTAGGATCAATACATTCACCTTTTTCAATTGGCTGGTTAGGACCTGTGGGATTAATTTCATAAGATGCTTTGCAGTCCATCCAGTTATATGCGCCACATAGCCCTGTTCTTTCAGGACTTACCGAACAAACATGGTTTGGAGCAAAAGACTGACATAAAGTGCATGAGTAATAGGTTTCAACATCTTCATCTGACATCTTGTCAACGCGTGCGTCTCTTGTTTTATATTCTTTTTTTGCTCTTTGAGTAAGTTGATCCACATCTCCCTGCTTAGTGTACAAAGTAATCTGAACCTTGTCTACTATCTTGGTAAAATCCTGGTGAAACTTGGCATGCAAAACAACACCTATGTCTTTAAGGCTAAATCCTTTTTCAACAGCGGCCTTGCTAACACGTATCCATGCTATGTCACGCTGGCCTATATGCATGACACCTTGTATATAGTTTACAAGGTGATGGATTTGTCTTTCTATGATTGGTTCAAAATCTGCCTGGAACTCACGTCCGGCAATCTGAACAAATATTCCAAGGGGAAGAGTTTCGCCTTCTTTTAAGTCCTTTATATCAGGACCTATAACTTCGACTTTACCGTCTTCTATTTCATTCATCTCAGCCATTTTTGTAAGTTCTGTAGCCTGAGTTTTTCCACCGCCCATCTGGCAAAAAAGATCTGCACCTCTTACACGCTCACCTTCAAATGCAGGCCCAAATGAACAGGGAATCTTTATTTCAGAAACAGTAACTTTAAGACCTCTTACCTCAACAGATCTCTGACACATATCCTCATGAGATACAGGAGCTACAACATGTTCGTAGGTACAAAGACCTGTAGGTAAAATAGAAGGAATAGGCGTATCAGCTAGAGTAGGAAATCCCCAGTTTACACAGCCTGCAGCAGCAGCAGCCCATTCAGCTCCCACATCACCTAGTGCATTAACAAAAGCAAAAATTCTTTCTTTGTTATATAAAAGCATTTTTTTATAGTCACCTGGCTGAACACCGCCAAATGCCATAGCTGCTCTATTTGCAAAACCGAGTGCAAATATGGCTGATGATATATCAGGGCCAAAAGGAACAATTCTTGTATTCCAACCGACCTGCATACCGGCTTCTATGCACTGTTCAATAACAGTTGTACCATTGTGGCTTGCAGCACAGAAAATATACAGACTTTTCTTCTGATAATCCTCTACGATCATTTTTGCTGTCTCAGCATCAGGAGCAGCGCCAACTATTGCAGCAAAACCAGGCGCAGAGCCATCAACAAATTCCACACCTCTTTTTCTTAATACGGTGTCATCTGCTGCACCTACCCAAAGTTTTCCTGCATCAAGATCAGGATCTTCAGTTTGCACATAAAAATCAGGTTCATTAAGATATCTTAATGCCTCTTTTATCTCAAAAGCAATCAAAGCTGCCATTCCTGCATCCAGAAGAGGGCCCAGGTATGGAAGCCAGTGTTTTAATTTTAGATGAGGGGGCAGAAGTCCGCGAGCAAATTCTAAAGGTATTTTTATATCTTCAAGGGTTTCAACCTGTACACCAAGAAGCGAATAAATTACAGGCAGATAGTATGCAGTATTGGGAAAGCCCACCTTTGTATCAGCATTGAAAGTATCAAGAGCTTTTTTATATTCTCCTTCAACTGCTGAAACGATTTTATAGCCACCCTGAATGCCTGCAAAAGCTACTAATTTCGACATTTTTTCCTCCTTCGTTGAGGATTTATACTCACTTATTTTATAAATCTGGAAATTATTGAAAATACATTGCCAGATATTTTTTTAATAAACAAAATTTTAGTCAATAAAAACGATTTACTCTTCTAATGCCTGGCGACTGGCCATATCCATCAGGACTCTTTCTCTGGCCTTGTCAATTCCAAGTTCCTTACGTTTTTTATCAATGTGGGCAATCATCAGTTGAGCATGCTTGATAGGATCAGGTTCTATATCCCACATTCCTCCATAGATTTTTTCAAACTCTTTGCAAAGATAGTTATGAAATACAGGAGCGCCTGATGTCGGAAAAGTTACGCCAAACACAGTATAAATACCTGATGCAACTACATATTGACCAATACTGATAGCTTTTTCACTCATCCATTCAGGAGCGCTTCCTGCAACAGGAAAATCGCATATATCTTTGCCAAGCCCACCAGCTTTAACAACTTCTGTTGCCGCTAAAAGAATACGGCTGTTATCAACACAAGAACCCAGATGCAGCACAGGAGGAATACCTACAACCTCACAAATTTCAGCCAGCCCAGGGCCGCAAAAAGCAGCCGCAGATTCTGGAGCCAAAAGGCCTTCCATTGCACAGGCAATTCCATTACATCCTGTTGTAAGAACAATTACATCATTTTTAATAAGCTCTTTAACAACCGTTATATGGCCCTCATTATGTCTTGTCCTGGCATTGTTACAGCCAACAACTCCTGCAACACCCCTTATACGTCCATTAATAATATTGTCGTTTAAAGTATAAAATGTACCTCGGAATGTTCCACCAAGATGATATTCAATGGCCTCAACTCCGAATCCTGCTACCTGAGTTGCCTTGACATTGGGAATCATAACCTCTGTGCCACGGTTTTCAAAATTATCAATGGCCATTTTTACAATACGTTTTGCATCTTCCAGTGCATAATGTTCATCAAACTCAATGTGAATAACATTATCCTGTTCCATTTTAGCAATTGGATGGGTTGTAATAAGCTTTGTATGGAAACATTTTGCAACATTTGCAAGATTCTGGAAAATACACTGAATATCAACCACCATAGCATCACAGGCCCCTGTGATTATGGCAAGTTCCTGTTGCAGAAATGTTCCCACTGGAGCCACTCCATGTCTTTGAAGCATTTCATTGGCTGTACAGCAGATTCCGCCCAGCTGAATACCCTTTGCACCTTTTGAAATAGCATAATCGATCATTTCCCTGGATTGAGTAACAGCTATAATCATTTCTGAAAGAACCGGCTCATGGCCATGAACGATTATATTCACATGATCTTCTTTCATTACACCCAAGTTAGCCTCTGCTTCAACAGGTGCTGGTGTTCCAAAAAGAATATCCTGCAAATCAGTAGCCAGCATACTTCCGCCCCATCCGTCTGCCAAAGCAGCTCTTGTGCCCTGTTTGATCAGGTTTTTATAATCCTGGTCAACTCCCATATGGGTTCTGTGCATTATTTCAACAATTTCTCTGTCGATATTCCTGGGCAGCACACCTTCTTTTTTCCACAACTCATATCGCGCTTCAGGAGCACGTTTTAAATACAAAAGTTCCCCTTCAGGCTTACCCCATTCATTTAATGCAACTTCAGCTACTTCTACTGCTATCTCATCTGTATCTCTGTCTTGTGTCTCGCCGTCAACTTCCACAGTTGTTGCAACTCCTAAATCAGGTGCAACAGCTAAAAGTTTATTGATATCTTTAATTTTATATGCCTCTGTCTCTTTTTTAGCCGCAGACATAAAAACTTCAGCAACACAGCGCCCATGATCTGAATGTGCAGCTGCACCGCCTGCAACCATTCTGATAAAATTTCGAGCGGCAATTGTGTTTGCTGTAGCCCCACAAAGGCCTTTTCTTTCATCTTCTCCATCTATACCTCCTTTAGGAAGAGGTAGTCGGCATGGTCCCATTGAACAGTTTTTACAACAAGTACCCTGAACGCCTATAGCACAGGGTTTCATGTTTTCAGCTCTGTCAAAAACTGTTTCAATACCTAATTCATGGGAACGGACTATCATCTGTTGTGTTGCAATATCAATAGAAGCCTTTATCGGATCCGCAAGTTTCGGAGCCTTAGAGACCTTCTTTTTTTCATCTGCCATTAGAGGTTCCTCCTCATATTATATCTTTTACGGTTATAGTTTTAATTGCAGACATTTTTTTCGAAATAACTGCTCATAAAACTGCCGAAATTATTTTTAAAACCATCTGTTTATTATTATCGTTTATTTGCGCTTACCAGCAAGTTTCTGCAACATGGTTTTTTGAACTGCTGCCGGTTTTTTTGGAGAACCAGGCTTTTTGCCTGATGCCGGTGTTGAAGAACCAGGCTTTTTACCTGATGCAGCTTTTTTTGCTGCAAGCGCTTCACGTTCGGCAGCTCTTTTTTGCCTGATTTCCTCTTCTGCTGATTCACGTTCGGCTACTGCTTTTGCCTTTGCTTCGTTTTCAGCCTTTGCTCTGGCTTCATTTTCAGCTTTTGCTTTTGCCTCTTGCTCAGCCTTTGCCTTTGCTTCATTTTCAGCTTTTGCTTTTACCTCTTGCTCAGCTTTTGCTTTTACCTCTTGCTCAGCTTTTGCCTTTGCTTCATTTTCAGCTTTTGCTTTTACCTCTTGCTCAGCTTTTGCCTTGGCTTCAGCATCTACCTTTGGAGCAGCCTTAGCTGCAGGAACGGCCTTTTTAACAGGAGCAGCCTTTAGCTCAGCCTTTGGAGCTGCTTTTTTAACAGGAGCAGCCTTTTTAGCTTTATCCTCAGTAATTGTTAAATCAGGTTCCGGAGAAAGTGAAGCATAGTCTATATCTGCATCATCAAGCTTTTTCGATATTGGAGCAATATCTAGTGCTTGTCCGCCATCAATGATAAGATCAATAAATGATTTTACAAGACGAATAGCTTCTGGATGTCTCATTATAAGAATATCTGATCCAGCTATAAGATATGTTACAGCTCCAACAGCCTCCATGAGAATGCCACGCCTTTCCGGATCACCAAGTACCGGTGCATCTTCTACAGTCTGCTTTGCTTCTTTGCATTTCCATACTTCATTTCCCAGGTTGTTAATTATCGGAAACTGAAGCTTATCATCACCCTGGGCCATAGCAGCCATTCTAAGACGTTCCATCACTGAATATGAATATTCCATCCCGTAGCCAAGGCCACCTGTAGTAGGATCAATCAATATTTTATCCATGGGAACTCCAAGATTTTCAAGTAGAATATTGACCTGCTTGGCCAGATTTACATCAATAGGAGATGATGAAATAACTGTATGGCCATATCCCATGGCACTTGCGCCAATGCTTTTATGGTTTTTGTCCTCAACAGGCCCTATGGTCAGGTTTTCGCCCTGGCAATCTTCGGAAATTTTCTTTAAAACATCTTCATCTTTTTGCGGACTTGCACAACCCCATACAACCAAAGGTACATTAATCGCGCCAAGTACTTTTTTCACAACATCCGCAGCCTCTTCAGGGCTTGCATCTTTACCATTTGGATCAATGCTTTTAAGCTGAAGCACAATCATTTCAGCGCCATACTCATCAACACATTTTTTAGCCCATGCAGCCGGATCAGCTACAACATCCTTAAAATTGCACAGCACAGATTCAGGCCAATCTTCAGGTTCAATATCCCAAATTTCCATTGCAACTTTTGGCTTGTTGGGCATCTCTCCTTCGAACTGATAAAATGGATAACATGTCTCACCGCCTACAGTAATTGCATTATCGCCCTTACCAATAGCAATTTCTTTTATACCGCCGGCATAAGATTCTTTATTAATTTCGAAACCCAATGTTACCTCCTTAATCGACATTATCAAAAAAAATTATGCTTGAGGTTATTGAACTTAAATTATGTTCATTTTTATAAAAATCTGCTGCCCGCCTAAATTATTATCTAACTAATTTAATCAACATATTTTTTTGGCAAACATCAGGTTTAACCCCAAAGCACTTCTTAAAAATATAAGGAAATACATCTCCTCAATTATTGAACAGTTCCTCCTTTCATACAATTTAATTTTTTCCATTCACAATCTAAAAACATTTTTAACTAACCCAATATCTTCATTTACATTTAATTTATTTTATATAGTTCAAATATATTTAATTAAAAAACAGCTAATTGAATAACAAATTACAACTTATTAAGATCATAGTACTATCAAATTGCAATATATACAGTACAAAAGGATAATTTGTCAATAAATAAGATGTGATTCAAACGCATGTAAAACTTATGGTATGATATGATATTTATTTAATTGGGGTGTTAGTGTTACAAAAAAATAGGGATATGCTATCTTTGTACAATATTAATGGGGGAAAAATAAAAGATTGGTTTACGAAACAGGTTAAAAAATAAGCGTTTTAATGTTAATAGTTCGTAAGTTTGCTTAAAGTCTGAATATCTCATAGACACTATTTATCAGATTTTGCTCGATAATAAACACTTGTTCCCTGTTGAACTACACTGATTTTACATTTTTTTATCAATAAATTTATAGAATTATATATCAAATCATTTCCAACATTCAAACCGCATGAAATGTCTTCTAATGTGCATGGGCGCCTTTTAATCATATTCAATATATCTTCTTCAACATATTTTACCTGGCTTTTTTTTATTAATTTATTGAAAGGCACAATAACTTGTGCCTTTTTGCCTAGTATCTCACAAAACCTGTTCATCTGAGCATAGGTTGCTGGCTGCACATTTTTTTCAGCTGAAGGTCTCATAACAGTATTTATATGGATCTTATGGGGAGCAATAATATCAGTTAACTGCTTAAATTTTATTGCATCAGCTTCATTTGCATTAATTCCGTTAATAATAAAAATTTCAAGCCATATAGCATTTTTATACTCATTTTTGAAAGAAACTATTCCTTCAAGCATGGTATCAAACAAAATATCTTTATGCGGCCGATTTATTTTTTCAAACATTGATTGATTATAAGCATCAAGTGATGGAAGGATAACATCGGCCTCCATCATTGACTCGCGAACATGTTTCCAAGAAAAAAACGAACTGTTTGTAATCACAGCAACAGGTATTTTAGTATGCTTTTTAATATTGCCGATTATTAATCCTATCTTACTATTCAAAGCAGGTTCACCTGAACCTGCAAGAGTTATATAATCTGCATTTATACCCTCATCCAACTTGTCGTACAACTGCCTTAAAATCAATTCAGCACAAACGTAGGGTTTACGTTTGAAAGTTTTTTTTAAGGTTCTCCCTAACTGACAATAAATGCAATCATAGGAGCAGGTGTTGTTCAATATAGTATCAACACCAAGTGAAAGGCCGAGCCTTCTAGATGGCACTGGCCCATAAATAAATTTACCTTTTTTTTTATCGCTTTTTTTTAAGATCATACAAATTTAGGACAATAAAATTTAGTTTTATGAATTTTTTCGCATTATTACAGGTAAACCTAAAGAAATTTCTACTGGAAATTTTATGTCAGATATTTTTATATTACATACTTTTCCTTGACTGTTTCCAGCAAGAACAAAATCGCTCAATACATTATTTAATAAATATTTTTTAGGATTGACTTTAACTCCGTAAAGTCGAATTTCATAATGAAGATGTGGCCCGGCACTTCGCCCAGTACTGCCGACTTTAGCTATAATATCACCCTTTTTAACCACATCGCCGCATTTTTTTAAAATTTTCCAAAGATGAGCATAGCAGGTCATAACTCCATATCCATGGTCAATTATAACTGTTTTCCCAAATGAACCTTTTCGATATGCATATGTTACGATTCCATCTGCAGTGCTCAAAACTGCAGTCCTTCTCGGTGCAGCGATATCAAGGCCTTTATGAAATTCTCTTTTCCCTGTGAATGGTGATTTACGATATCCAAAATCGGAGGTTACTACTCCTTTAACCGGATAAATCAATGGTGTAGCTGCCACCTAATTTTGTTGCTCTTTAATATGTGTTAAAAGCGTTTTAAAACAACTCTTTTGTTTTTTTGCCGACAGGGTTAGCACTTCTATCTGATTTTGCATCTCCGCGAAAAGTTTTACACGCAAGGCAAATTTTTTGTGAGAGTTAAAATCATCACAGGGATTAACTGGTATTGGCCACCTATCCCGCTGTAAATATATTGCTTCTTACTTTCATCAATATTAAGACATTTTCTAACTTGTCTTTCAAAACTGTTTAAATCGGCCAAAGACAAACTGATAAAATTAATTTGAGATAAAATATTTTTTACAATTTCCCTTTGCCAGAT
>Ga0209345_10001246_pt1 | contig 30891 bp, 47 predicted proteins | sample Cruoilmetagenom7_FD_187294 | JGI IMG/M metagenome (GOLD analysis project Ga0209345, IMG submission 187294) | Oil polluted marine microbial communities from Coal Oil Point, Santa Barbara, California, USA - Sample 7 (SPAdes) (version 2) | ecosystem: Environmental > Aquatic > Marine > Oil seeps ...
CTTAATATCCGTCTTGAATACGTAACACCGCAGTTTTGGAAAAAAGCAGTCCTTAGAGGGACAGATAAATCAAAATTAGCTGCTCTGACGTATGTTCAAAACAGGTACGGAATCTCTTTGAAAAAAAACGAGGAGGGTTCGGCAGAAGCGATATGCATAGCCCTTTCTTATGGTTGATGCGGCTTCCCGTTGGACGGATCGGGTTGGATTGTCTAATGGCTCGGTGTGGAATGGACTGTCGGATGGGTTGAACATGGTTTGGTTTGGATTGGTTTGGATAGTCTCTAAGATATGGCTCGGATTGGATTGGACTGTCGGATTGGATTGGACTGTCGGACCGGACTGGTATGGATTGTCGGCTTGGTATGGATCGGAATGGATTGTCAGATGGGTCGGCATGGATTGGGTCGGTGTGGTAAGTCCTTCAGGTGCGGCTTGGTGTGGTAAGTCCTATGGGGCGGGATTGGTCTATTGTGGTCGGGTGGGATAAGGTTTGGACTGTCGAATTGGGTGGCCCGGTGTGGAATGGACTGTCGGATGGGTCGGATTGGATCGGAATGGATTGTCAGATGGGGTGGCCCGATATGGAATGGACTGTCGGATAGGATTGGTTTGGTTGGGCATGGTTTGGCTAGTCCATAAGATATGGATTGGGAGGGAGGGGTGTGTCAGGTCGGCAGGGTTAGATATGGATTGGGCTGGGATGTCTGTTTGGCTAAGCATGGATTGGGTTGTCGGATCGGACAGGATAGGGTAGGCTTGGACCGTCACACTCCTGTCGCAAGGAAGCTCCTCGCTTTAGCGATGGGGAGGAATTGCGACCCTACAGTATATATGTATTGAATGGTAATATCTATATTATGCTTCAGACTTTGATGGTTAAACTTGCACCTTCCCAGGCGCAACATGCCGATCTTCTTGAAACCGTGCATCAATTTAATCATGCCTGTAATTATATTTCTGAAGTGGCCTTTGAACATAGATGTGCTAACAAGATAGCACTTCAAAAGATTGTTTATTATGATGTTCGTGAGAAATTTGACCTTTCTGCTCAAATGGCTGTAAGAGCGATCTCTAAAGCAGTTGAAGCTTATAAGCGGGATAAGTCGATTAAACCAACTTTCAAGCCTGAAGGAGCGATGGTTTATGATCAAAGAATCCTCTCCTGGAAGAGGGCCGATACAGTCTCTATACTGACACTCAGTGGCAGACAAAGAGTTCCTATCCGTGTTGGAGAGTACCAGAAGGCACGCATGGACCGAATCAGAGGGCAGGCTGACCTTATTTATCGTAAAGGTATATTTTATCTTGCTATTGTTGTTGATGCTCCAGAACCATCTGAGTTTGATCCTGTGGGTGTTATTGGTGTGGATCTGGGAATTGTTAATCTCGCTGTTGATTCCGATGGGGAAAGTTATAGTGGAGAAAAGGTTGATACTGTTCGGCAGAAGAACACCAAACTCAAAGCAGGGCTCCAGAAGGTTGGAACTAAAAGTGCTAAGAGACACCTGAAAAAACTCTCTGGAAAAGTAAATAGGTTTAATCGTGATGTCAACCATATTATCTCTAAGAATATTGTGGCTAAAGCCAAACGCACTGGCAAGGCAATCGCTCTTGAAGACCTCAAGGGCATCCGAAGCCAGATAAGGGTTAGAAAGGGTCAGCGCAACCGACAACATTCTTGGGGTTTCTACCAACTGAGAAGCTTCATTGAGTACAAAGCAGTACTCTCTGGAGTGCCAGTTATCTTCGTGGATCCAAGAGGGACATCTCATATTTGTCCCGAATGTGGAATTAATGAAAGAAGGAATAGACCAAATAGAGATACCTTCAAGTGTGTTCAGTGCGGATTCGCTGGTCCTGCCGACCACATTGCAGCTATCAATATAGCTGCCAGGGCTGCCGTCAACCAGCCTATTGTAGCATGTGTTTAGCATAGTTACAAGCTCCTGACTTTAGTCATGGAGAAGTTGACACGATATGGTTTGGTTTGGATTAGTTTGGACAGTCTTGTTGTGTTGCATATTTAACACACAAAAGAGTTTGTGTGTCTTCAAACCTAAAATATGAAACGGTTCGAATTGGTTTGGTGTGGAATGTCAAATTGGATGGCTCGGTGTGGGTCGGTTGGGTTTGGACTGTCAGATGGTTTGGGTTGGATTGGCTCAATATGGATAGTCAGATTGGCTTGGTTTGGGTTGTCAGATAGGGTCGGGTTTGGTTTGGCTTGGACTGTCGGATCGGTATGGGCCGGATTGGATCGGAATGGATTGTCAAATGGGATGGCTCGGTGTGGAATGGACTGTCACATGGCAAGGTTTGGCTTGGCTTGTCAGATGGGGCTTGGATTGGGTTGGTCTGTCTGTTTGGTTGGGCATGGATTGGTATGGATTGTCGGTTTGGCTCAGGTTGGTCTGGATTGGGTTGTCAGATGGGCCTGGACCGGATTGGCTCGGTTTGGACTGTCGGATAGGTCGGGTTGGGCTTGGAATGTCGAATTGGGTTGGTTTGGTGTGGACTGTCACATGGCACGGGCAGATGTGTTCTGGTTTTGATAGTCTACAGAGCGTGGCTCGATATAGGTTGTCGAATTGGGTTGGGTTGGGCTTGGAATGTCTGGTTGGCATGGTGAGGATTGGATTGTCTGGTTGGATGGGATTGGATCGGTATGGTTGGCTCGGCGTGGTTTGTCGGGTGGGTCTGGTTGGTTAGGTGGGGAGTGTCGGATCGGGTTGGTGTGGAATGTCAGACGGGTCCGGTTTGGCTTGGTTTGTCAATGCGGAAGCTTGGATTGGTTTTGATCAGAGTTCTGAAAACGAAGTTAGCTTAAATTGTCCAAAACACTGACTTCTACTACCTCCAAGGCCAATATTTTGCCCTAAATCCATCATATCTTTAATATGGCCTTTTGTTAGGTTTGCGTCTTTTTTGTTGTACGGTATTATGATTTTGATGGAAAAATTCATTTCGGCCCCAACGTCGATGAAGTCTTCCCGCTTGATGCTATCTCGCGGTCCCATGCGTGTCATGACATGGATCATCCTTTCTTGTTGGCCGTCTGGTTGCTTGATTATCTTTCCACCTCGTTCGAAATAAATTTTTGAGGGTTCTATGAATAGGGCATGTTGAAAAGCTTGTTTTCTTGCTACGCTACCTACGCCCTTAAACAACTCAAGGCTTGTGCCCGATTCCCTAAGCATAGCCTGTATGTTCCTGTCTTCAATATATATTCCTTTTTCGTCAGATTTGAAGCAAACCCATTTCTTATCAGCTTCCACCTGTGCCATTACTTCATAGCTGATTTTTTCAGCCATGTCGTCTGCTTTCTTATCGTCGTTTTTTATTCGGCTTTTCACCCATGCTTGTATCATGTCAGGGTTTTTTGGCAAAGTCCCAACGACTCTCTTCTCAAATTGTATTTCTACTTTATATCTCTTCCATTCTACCATTTTCTTCAACCTCTTTTTTTCTAATTTTTGAATTTTTACACTTAGGATCCTGACAATACACACGCCAATCCTCTGAGTTTGGCGATGTTTTCTCGCAATAACTGTCATCCCCACATTCAACACATAATAGTACTGGCTTCGTCAAACCAAGTTCTTCTTCCCAACCCCAATAAAACTCATCTTCCGAGTATGTTAATGAAGGTCTCGCCTGCTGAAATATTATATCGTCCTGTAGCTTTAGCCTTTTTTCTTCTTCTCGTTCTCTTAGCCATTTGTAGAGACAGTCAGTTGCTATGTTCTTAATACTCGTGTATTTGACCCCGTCTATATATTTACTCACCTCATTCGCCAGTTCTATAGGAACGCCGACCTGTCTAAAATTATGTTGTTTACTTTGTTGCGACACTTTTTTTACCCTCTTTTTTCTTTATTGGTATCTGATTGATGATATCATATAAACATTTTGTTTTTAAAAAAAGGGATTAATAGAATCATGGAAAAATGAAAAAATAATAAAATTATGGAAAAAATAATAAAATTATGGAAAAAATAATAAAATTATGGAAAAAATAAAATGATGTGGGATAAACCTAAAATGATGTGGGATAAACCTAAAATGATGTGGGATAAACCTAAAATGATGTGGGATAAACCTAAAATGATGTGGGATAAAATTATGGAAAAAATAATAAAATTATGGAAAAAATAAAATGATGTGGGATAAAATGATGGGAAAATAATAAAACAATGGAAGAAAATGAAATATTAATTTTCAAAATGATGAAAAAACGCTAATTCTTTCCAATTTTTCAGATTTTCCCCAATTTTCCCCAATTTCCCCCAATTTCCGTAGACGTTAGTTACTTTGTTTTCTTTGTTTTCCAAAAAAAAAAAATGATTTTTAAATAGGACAGGGACAGGAAAAACATAGGAAAAAACCTGTCCCTGTCCTATTGTCGTTTCCGCTTTTAACTTAACAAGTCTAATATACCATCAATCCGTTGGTTATATTGTAAGAAACCATTTAATCCACCTCTACTTATTTTCATCCCCTTGATAGTTCTTAGGGTATTGGATTGGTGGTTTTTTACAGATATACCACTTAACCCCACTTAACCTATAGCTTAAGTATTATTAATAAAATGTTAAAGAGGGTTAATAATGAAGAAAAAAGAAATAAAATTAATTATGAACATGGAAGAGATAATCGTCGAAGGACTGCCCACTTTAAAGATTAACTGCAGGTTCACGCGTGAACGTAGCGATACTGAAATAATAATCAAGCCTGTGGATTATTATATACTTAAAAACTTCATCGAAAAATCAAGTTCTTTCGGGAGCGAAAAAACAAAAGAAGTTCAGAGGGGTGTAGGCCCTGCTAAAATATAGGGATGTGAAACACAGGGCCTACTATATAACCAAATGTTTTTCCCAATCTTAAGTTTATGGGTGAAATATTGCTACCATCCCCCTTTTTGGTCGGCAAATTTAATCGATTAGATAAGCGATGGCTAACAGTGTTTCTACTTGAGACTTTACAATACCGTATTCTTCCAAAAGATATACCTCTCGTTGCCTCTTGTTTTTTAACTCTTTGTACCGCATATCTTTTGATAGTCTTTCTGCGATTGGCCTCATTATTTCAATTTCTGCCCTTTCATTTTCTAATTCATTAAGGGTCTCGTCCTCACTCCCTTCTTCCCAAGTCACCAGAATTGGATTATATATATTTACACCACCTCCATCTTCGTGAGGTATCGTTTCCGCTATCATACCACACGGCTTGACAGAGGTTGGTTGTATCGTTTCCAAAAAAGCGTTTATTTCGGAGTCCGATTCTGTTATAAACCTTTTTATTTTCCTCATTTCATCACCTCTATGCCTAATTTTTCTTCCACTTTTTGCCACCAACCGTTTTCTGTTGAATATTTTTTATAAGCCTTTACCTCGACAGGAAAACCCAACTCAAGTTTTGCCATGTTAAGCATATCTGCCCGCATTATCGCCGTTATGAGAGCCGCTTTAAAATCTCCCTGCATACCCAAACGCCATTTCGCTATAAAGCGTTCTTCCTCCGATAATTGATCAAGTTCCATTTGTACAACCTCCCTTTTTTAATGGGTGGGAAGAGAGTGATAGGGAACAAAAATTAAACACCCTCCCCCCATACTGTATTTAATAATTTACTCCTGCAACCTCTGCTTCTTCCGCCGCGATTTCTTCATACTCACGGTACTCTTTGTTGAGTAGTTTTAATTGTGCTCTTCTTGTTGCTTTTGTAACCGCATCACGTAGACTAAAATTTTTAAATCTTGTGAATCTGATATACAACTCCTGTTGCGCTTGTGGCACTAAAATGGGTTTGCCGTATTCATCGTACCCGTCGATCATGCGTTCACCTCTTCGCTTATACTCCTGTATCATATCCAGCATCATGACCTCTTTTGTCGTTTCAAAGTCATGAAACACCTCATCTTCAACATATTGCCCATCTGGGGCAATAACTCTAACCTTTGCCCATGCCCATTTTTGATTTTGCTCAGATTCATTGATCATGGTTGATAATTTCGCGTAATTTGCGAATTGTTGAGTAGTCCATGCATCCTCAATTTCTTTTCCACGTACTCTATAAACACCACCGATAACCTTATGTGAGACTTCGCCCACCTCTCTCATTCCCATATTCGATCCTTTTTCATGGGTTGGTGTATTATTTTCCCGTTTTGCGGGTAGTTCTTGTTGTTTTTCAGGTTTTTTGTTACCCCTTTTACTCATATCAGCTTGTTTGTTGCACTCCATGCACAACTTCATTCCATGTTTGCGTTCAGTCGTTGCTAATACGCCTATTGCAACTTCTTTTCCGCAATTTTCACAAATTCCTTTTGAGGGTGGTTTTGGTTTGTCGGCCTCTTTTTCACCAGAAACTTTTTGTTTTTCTGGTTGTTCCAACAAATTGTCGTCTTCTTTTTGCCCGAAAACCAAATCATAAGCTTCTTTGAAGGGTTTAGTGTTTTCTATTATCCCCCCAGCAAGTTCCCCCATTATGATAATGTTTTCATCATTTATCAGGTCGAATAAAGGTTCTTTCTGCAAATTGATACGCATTTGCATACCCGACGGAGCAGTTCGTTCCATTACAAACCGCATTCCTTCTTTCCACCCCATTTCTTCAAGCTTCTTCTTTAATATCTGTAATTCTTCTTTTTTCATTAAACTTACCTCCTTTTTTTTTATTTTAGGCATTGGGCGATTTTTGCCATCATATCGCCCCAACTGTTTGCTTTGAAGCGGCCTTTCAGCATGACTAACTGAAAATAGACATCATCCTCAACTTTTATGTGAATTATTTTAGTCATTTTCACACACGTCCTCTTCCAGTTCCCATTCGATAGTGTAATCTATCTCATGCACCTTTACATGATACCCGTACTGTTTCAAAAAGTCAATAAACCCCTTAGGGTTTGGGTGCTTTTCTTTTTCTCTGTACTCTTTATATCGTTTTTCAACTTCCTCTGGTGCTTCAAGTCCAAACGTTGACGAACTCACCGAAAAAGCTAAATCGTCAAACACGCGATCCTCGAAACTAAATCTATATCTCCACATTTTTTTCACCTCTTTTTTAGACTATTTAGTCCATAATAAAATATGCTTTCAAAGTATATAAAACCTTCTATGTTAACAAAATTTACAATGTAAAATTTTTTGTTTTTTTTAACCTTTTCGCTAAGAAGTCGCCTTGCGTAAGCTGGGGATGAGAAGTGATATATTTATATGGTTTGTCTAATAATATATCATTGGAAGATTGCGACAGGGACTGTCGTTTGTGTAAAGCACATTCAGTCCGAGTGCGTATCTTTCCGCTATACTCGAAATTGGTGATTGATGGCAAGAAGCTACTTGCGAAAGCTGGTAGTAGTTCACGAAACGAGGATCATAGCCAATCCCATTAAATCTGAATCGTCTCTGATCATATCTTTCGCCTGTTCAGTCGTATAACCGCCTTCATTTTCTATATAAGCAATGAAAGCAGGGATATAATCTCCGTGCCGATCAGGTTTCAGTTCCAGATTTTTCACAACTGTATATTTTGCACTTCTTGATACAGTTGTATCGTCAGACATCGCGAATGTCAATAGTCTAAAAACCGCAATCTTCATCTTTTCACCTCTTTTATTATATCTTCGACTGTTTTTACTAAACTTGGATATTTATTTTTCAGTTCATCAAAAGATGAATTTTCCACTTCTTTGATTTTTTCCAACCATTTTCGATTTGGGTTAAAGTCACTCGCTAAATCACTCAAGACATCGATATGTCTCTCAGGTAACGAAAAATAAAAAGTTGCATATGTACAGTCAAAGTCATCGTCTTTGTCATACAAGTAGTTTGAATGCGATTGTAGTTTTTTAATGTCTTCTTGATAACAGTAATGCTTTGTTCCTTCCTTACTACAGCAACATTCACGATTGCCCCCGCCTAATCGTGTATAGATTGCAATCTTGTCTCCAGCCACAAAACAGTCCCTAAACCTTGCCACATCATTTTGTTGTAGTCCCAACGAACCCAGTATTATATCCGAGAACGGGTTTTTTCCAAACAGTATATTATACATTGACATTTTTTACACCTCTTTTTTAATTTTTTTTTGCTTACTTTAGATCATTATTTTAATGAAATAATGAGATCCTCCTTTTTACGTATCTCATCTTTCAAATAGGAGATAGATTTCTCAATCTCCTTTATTTTAAGTTCCTTTGTTCTAATGTCAATTTTCTCAAATGATGGATAGCCAAAATCTTTTTGACATCTTGATCTCACAAAAAAAGGTGTCTTAGACACCTTAAAAATTCATAAATACTTTTCTGCCCCACTGCGGGCTGCCCCGTACCAGGTTTTCCATTACCTCGTCTTCTGAAATGACGGAAAACACGGGGTAACATTCGCTCATGTTTTCTGCCCCTTCCTCACTGTATGTGTAAGCGCCCCAGCGCTTGTCATCCTCATCCCAAGAAATTTCACGTTGTCTGCGCTTTCCCTCGACCACCACCCCCTTGCAGGTGACAGTTCTTTCATTTTTCTTCATCTCAGTCAAAAATCTTTTTGCTATTTCTTCTGTGTTCATCATGTTAGTCACTTCCTTCATATCCATCCTCGGCGCATTCATCCATACAGGTATTGCAAATCCACCCAAAATTTTTGTCGAAGGTCATCTTGTGACCAAAACTACATTTTACATCTGACTTTATTTCATATTTCATTTTTTACACCTCTTTTTTTAGATTTTTGCTTACACCCCTTAACGATTTTAACGTTTTAGGGATGAAGAAAATATTTGGGATTTGAACCCACTGTTTTTTTTCTTATTTTTTAGGTTCTTTTATACCAATGTTTGATAGTCCTATTCCACGCTTCCTGAAATGATCCTCACACAAACATTCCCGCGGACCGAACATCGTTTTTATGTCATATTTTGCGATGGTATTTACGCCTCTCTGTTTGCATCTTTCACAATATATTGGTTCTTTTTCCATTTTATTCACCTCTTTTTTTATAATTTGGATTTTTTTGTTTCTATACTTAATATATGTTTGTAAAGTATAAAAAGTTTGCTATGTTCACAAAATACGCATAGCAAACTTTTTTATTTTAGAGATCCTTTGCCCCTATTATTATTTTTCCTGCAACCATATTTGTTACACCTTCTTTTCTTTCACAATCCTGCATACCAGCAATTTTTTCAATGTCCTCAACACTAAAGTCTAACTCCTCATCCTCTGCAATTTTTTTATACTTATCTTCACATTTCCACCCCATAGATTCCAAAAAACCCCGTGGATCATGCTCAAACTCTTCAATTTCTCTTGATATCATATCTCTTGATATCTCATAGTTTATTTCTGTCTTATTCATCTTTCAACACCTCTTTTTTTACTCTTCTACAATCTCTTCAAGATTCTGTACTGCACTCGAAATATAATCAGTAACCTCCTCAAGAGATGATATTTCATCTCCTAACTTTTCCCCCAGCTCTGGAAAGTATTCCTCAACGTTGGCCTGTTTTTCTTCAAGTTCCGACGTTAATTCCGATATTCTACCGTTTACCTCCTCCAGAGCTTCATTGATTGCACTAATCTCTTTCCTGTCTTTTTTATTCATCCTTTTTACACCTCTTTTTATAAAAGCAACCCTTCAAGAGCTTTTTTTACTCTTTTATCATTCTCATTTTTAATTTCTTGCAAGATAGTCTTTTCATGTTCGATCCACCGGGGGCTTTCATAATAGTTCTCTCCACTTGCGGAAACTTCATTAATGAGAATTTCTTGCATGTGAGAGTATGGATTTTTGTCTTTACTTGCCTTTCTTGCCATTTTGATTAATTCCTTAGTTGATAACATTCTTTCAACACCTCTTTTTATAGATCTCTTCATCTCTTTTTTTTAAAAAATAACATAGAAGTGAACGTTTAAGCGTTCACAACTTCAACACTACTTTGCATAGATAAAGGGGTTGATGTCGTTTCTATCTCATCAACTTTTATCTGTTCAGCACACTCAAAGACTCTATTGAGTGCTTTTTCAACCTCTTTTAGTACGCTTAAACATGCTTTTGCTACAGATGTTTGGGTTGGTTCTTTATTTCCAGAATTTGCCCAACTCTGGATATATTTGAAGGTATAACCGGTGTTGGGTGTTTCAATTCCAATCATTCTTTGTAAAACCTCCGCACCTAATTGGGCTATTACCTCCATTCTCGCACGTACCTCTTTGGTCGGTTCCTTATCTGTTTTTAGTCTCTTGTTTGCGTTTATGTCGGCTATGTGCATTAGTTCATGAAAGAACGTTTGCTCGTCGGCTGTTGCCAATCTCATTTTTTTGCAATCATGGGTAACATAGCCGTAATAATTATGGTTTCCCGCGATGGGTTTTACATCAACACCCCATGCTTTAGCCACGTCCATAAGTGGATGATCCGGTAAAACGAGATCAAGCCTATCTATATCCTTACCGTCCGTATCTTCAAATCTAAAAACGGGTACGGGTTTAAAACCAGAGATAAAAGTTTTTTGCTCTGGGTTACCGTCCGTATCTTCTACTGTATACTTTTTTATCATAGGTGCTAAGATATAAATTGCCTTAGAACCCTTTTTTACATGACGCCCAACTTGATTCCATTGTTTAAATCCCCGTGCGTCGTCTGTACCGGATATTAACATTATTATTCTATTCGATAAGCTCCATTTAGATGATGGCAACCCATCCGGTGGAAACATTACCTTTGATATCACATCCGGTACATCTCCTTTTTCAAAAAGTTCTACTATTTTGTTTAAGACTACGTCTACTTTTTCTGACATTTTTATTCACCTACTTTTTTAATTACGGGGTTTAACCCCATGTCGAAATATCTATTTTTTAAATCTCCTTTTCAATATCTTTATTTTTCTTAAAATAAAAATCATCATCAGACCCATAAACCGTCCCTATTGCAGGATAATTTTTTTCAGAATCGTATAGTATTGCCGTGTCTGGAATTGTGAATAAACTGTTATCCCAATACCAGCCATTTGATCCAAATTCACTATCCAATGTTTCTTCAATTTCTTCTATTTCCATATTTTCACCTACTTATTTTAAATAAGATTCAATCCTGTAGATATCTTTTTCAAGGTGCGGTATAATGCTGTATATACCGTATATTTCTGTATAATCGCCACCAACAACCTTAACAAAGAAAGCCGCAAACTCATCTATTTCATCAGTTCTACCGATGATGGTTTTAATACTATCTACTTCATAATCATCGGACACATAACATAGATCTTTTCTATTGTCTAAGTCCTTAACCGTACCTGATTTTTTAATCTCTACTACATGCTCCATGTTATTCACCTATCACTAAAAAATACCTGTTAATGCTGTATGTGCTTGTTTTATAGTCGTCGTAAAACTCATCTATGATGGCTTTTTGTGTATCATATCCTTCATGCTCTTTTGCCCATCTCTTAACGAATTTATCTTTGCTTACCTTCATGTTATTCACCTACTTTTTTTTAGATTTTAGAGATTCTTTACCGCCATCCTTATTTTTTCTGCAACCATATTTGTTACAGCCTCTTTTCTTTCACAATCAGACATATCAACGATTTTTTGAACATCTTCATGATCAAATTTTACTCGCATTCTATCGGCAATTATTATATGTTTCTCAATATATCTCCAGCCCATAGATTCCACAAAACCGCGCGGGTAGAAATTGAACTCTTCAATTTCTTTTGATATCATATCTCTTGATATCTCATACTCTGTTTTTGTCTTATTCATGTTATCCACCTACTTTTTTGCAAACTCGGACGTTTTGGTTTTTTTCGTCCAAAACTATACTTAGTTTAAAAGTATATAAGTGTTCCTATTTTGTGTTATGTATAAAACAAGTAACATAAGGTACATGAACGAAATAAACAAGTTTGGGGGATAGTGATTTTTTTTTTGTGGGGGGGGGATATATATAAATGCATAGACCAAATAATCCAAATAATCCAAATAGTCCAGTCCTGCCGATAGCGTTTTTAGCTAATTAACTTCTTATACCTTTCTTATCGTTTAATCCAAATAGTCCAGCCTTACCGGTAGCGTTTTTGCCTTGATCCATACAAAACACTTAATTCAAAGAGTAACTAATGTAATTAAAGTCTACAATATACCTATAGTGCATAACAACAACATAGCTAACAATTATTGTTTCATAAGGTTTACCTTCCGAAACAAAACACCTATATAGCTTCTACTGTTAACGATTTTTGCGAACCCGTACAAAACCGCAACCAGTAGCCCATAAAATCCCATGTACAAACGCCAAAACCGATACCTACCAGAGCACGCACAAACAACAAAACGATTTATTATATTTGCTATCCTACAAAACACATTAGCTCGATGCTTATTTTTTAAAACCGTCATCAATCGCCATTGGTTATACTGATGTTCTTTTTTTAAAACCGTTACCAATTGACACAGCTTATACAGATATCGAAAAAAGTTTATGCTTTCTATTTTTACTTAGTCGGTTGATACCGGTTTTTGCAAACCGTCATCTATTGCCATTGCTTATGCTGTTATCCTTTTTTCAAAACCGTCACCAATTGACTATGCTTATACTGTTATCCTTTTTTCAAAACCGTTACCAGTCGCCATACGTTCACCCGTTATCCTTTTTCCAAAACCGCAAACCGTTAACCATGTTTATAAAAACTTTCACGATTAAACATTTATAAAATAATGCTCGCCAAATCAAAGATTAGAGTTTTACGTTTCGGATCATACGGTTATCATGCGGGTATCATGCGGGTTAACGAACGAACCGGAGAAGAACGAAACCGGAAAAAGAAAGAGAGAGAGAGAGTAGTAGTAGTAAAATCCATTTCCATCGTTCATCCGTTCAACCGGTTCCTTCTTCCACCACCCACAATAAACATGTTCAATGATCTGACTGTTTGGCCATCTTCCATCCACCCTGTAGGTTTCACACTGAATCCCTCTAATCCTTTCATTTCTGCACTTTCTGACAAAACACTATGGAAACTACACAAACATCTGTGAATGATGGAAATACGGCAAATCACAAATCCTGATATTACTGGTCGGTACCATTTGCTGTATATCCCCTCACCGTTTTCCATTCCCCATTCACTATTTTTTATTTATCATTTTCCATTCCCCATTTTTATCTGCTATCTTCCAATCCCATCTTACCTTCTTATCTGCTATTTTCCAATTCCCATTCCCGGCCACCATTTCACATTCCCCACTTTTATTTACTATTCACCATTTATTATTTACCAATCCCATCCCACATTATTCCTATTTTTTTTCTTTTTTTTATCCCCCCCCCCTCCACACACATTTTTTTTCCTGTCACCAACTCATGTACATTGTTCACATTATACATATTTATAGTTTTTTATATATCCTTTATTTCTATTCCGTTGTTTTACTTCTGGCTCGCTTTTTTTACTCCTCTGTACACTTAGATAATCTATTTTAAATGGCTGTGAACAGTTTGCACAGCTTTTTAATTAGGTTTTTGCACTTTTAAAGGAATTAACAGTTAGTACACTATATTATGCTATTTTACAAACACTTATTCGATAGCAGTCAAGTACACAAAGATGCGGTTACATTTGTTACACTTTGTTCCCGATACTCTCTATACCCTTTTTTTTGCTAAAAACGATAACAATAGACCCTAAAATGCCTCTTTTCAGTACCTACTAAGCTTTTTTAGTATACCCATATCGGTTTTAGCACTTTTTCGATAACAACACCTCCATTTTTTAACGTTTTTACTTTTCACAAAGTAGGAGAAAAAAAGTGTAACAGTGTAACGGTTCTTATCCTGTTGTCGAAAAACGGTATACACATATATGCGTACTACGCTATAAAGTGTACAAAAAGTGTACAAACCCTCCACAGACCTCCTTTCTCTCCGCAAAACTTTTATATCGAATATTGTAAATGTAACCAAAAATAACATGAGTTTACAACGTTTACTTGTAACCGATAGACTAAAAAATAGGCTAAAACTGACGAATTTAACCAATCAAAAAACATACATTTAATGTGTCAAAACTCTAAAATATAAAAGAAAGAGAGTATAAGAAAACCACCTATCTCTAACAAGAAGGGGGTAAGGAGAGGAGTTGTTTTTTTAGAAAAAGAGGTGAAAAGAGCAATGCCTATAAATGAATCAAGAAACGCAACCATACACAAAGAGCTTGTCCCGCTCGTAATGAACCATATAAATGAAGTATATGCAAAAACCTTCGATGAAGTTGTCAACCAAATGATAAAAGAGTGGTTGCTGGAGCACGGGCTTGATCCTCTTGATACAGGGGAGGATGATGAAAAGACCATGTTCTACAAACAACAAATAGTTAACTATTTGTCGGGATCAACACCACTGAACAAGTGTCATCCTGAGTTTCAGGTTGTGGTGGGTAAAGCAGAAAAGGAGTTGGACAGACGGCGAGAGGAACGAAGAAAAAGCCGTTCCTATTGACTGAATATTGGCCACCGGTGAGGTAAAATATAATGGCGTTTGAAATTAAGGATGTAACATTTAATAATCTTGAAGAGTTTTTAAATGATTTCTTCAAAAACGACAGCATAGATGATGTTAAAGAGTTGCTTGGGCTTGCCAATATCAAAGGATCTTTAAACAATCAGTTTATCCGTATATTTAAAAAGATTGATGAGTTCCAGATCGTTGCGGGTGAGATTGTAGAATTTTTTGAATGTTATGATTGCGGAGAGTGCTGTAAATGGCCCGTGTACCTTGAAGATGAGGATTTGGAAAGATTATATGCTAAAGTTGGAAAAGATGTCGTGGACAATGTCACCAAGGATGAAAACGGTGCTCCCATGCTCAAACATCCGTGTCCGTATAGATCAGACACAGAAAGATGCACGGTGTATGAACACCGTCCAACGGTTTGTAGGTACTATCCATTTTCGGCTGAATTCATGTTACCTGGGTTGTGCCTATGTAAAATGGGTAAAGATATTATGGCAGCCTATGAGGAATTTGCGGGTATCGATATCTTGACAGATGATATGGTTGCTACGGAATATTTACAGGAATACGTTGACAATATCGATAGCAAATTAAACGAAATAAATAAAGCGGTAAATTCGGGAGAAAGAATGAGGAGAGCCATCATTCCGCTAAACGACATTATTTGTTTCAAAGATCATCTAAAACGCCTCAAATAGAAAAAACGTCCTGGTGGTTTTTTCCACCATTAACTTTTTTGTCTTTATCTTGGCCGTCAGATTTCATTTTTATACCTTCCCAGACTCTTTTTGCCTTTCCATCAAATTTTGCAATTCCACCTGAGCAGTTACAATAAGTCGGGAGATTTCTACTGAGCTGAGTCTTTGACCATACACCTAACTTGTTTTTACGAGCGTACAGTTTGTATGCCTCGTACACTTCGTCTTTTGAAACCGTACCGTGTACATCCTCTACAAGATAATCTTCCACGAATTGTACTAGAGGTTCGGATTTGCGTATATAATCATCTTGTACATCGTCGTAACTCATCGCATTTGTGAAAGTCCTACGTTCTATCACACCTTCAAGAGCTTTTATAGCGAGGTTGAAAAGACCGGACAGTTCTTCGGGCGTTGTTAGCTTATCGATCAAAAATATATCCTGTTCATGAGGTTCGAACCTGTGTGGGAAGTTGATAACAATAAAACGTTTGTACATAGCGGCAGAATCGTCAGAAACATTTACTGGTGGTAATCTGTTTGCGGCAAAAATTAGTTTTGCATAGTTATTAAATTCGATCTTGCCTTTGTATTTTACATCTGCCGATATTGAGTCGCCAGATGTTAAAGACTTAAAAATCCCGACGTTTTTTAGTTCCCTTGCCGATAAATCGGCGTAAGCGTTTGCTTGTTTGGCATAGAGTTCTGATATCGAAAATCCGTTTTCCACAATGTCCTGTAATGGCATGGACGAACAGTTCCCCCTCCCCAAAAATTTATGGATCAGTTTTATCATAACGGATTTTCCATTATCGACTTCGCCAAAAAAAATGAAGCCTTTTGGTATTGGGTACTGACAATAAAGCGTGTAACCGACAATTTCAAGCAGCAGTTGTACGCCGTCCTCGTCGTCTTCCATCACTTCGTTTAGGAATTTTAGGATTTTGGGACATTTTGCGTCCGGGTCATACAGGACGGGTATTTGACGAGTAAATTTATGGGCCGCGTCATGTTCAATAAAAATGTTTTCGACAACGTCGTAGATCCCGTTTTTCATATTAACGTAATTCCACGGGCTGTTTAGTTCATCACGCCGGGTAAACGTTTTTCGCCTAACTTCCGTCACAACTTCTGAAACAAACTTTGAGTCGCATCTGTTTCCCTGGCCTGCTGCGTCCATAAGCCTATCGACGGTTTCTTCCACCAGACACTCCCCATATTGATGATATATCCCATTTTCATAATATAACATCTCATGCGTATCACGCATAGTTAAAAATTTATATTTTTCCAACACCATAAGAACCATCATACCCTGAGATATTTTATCGGTTTGCTCATCTTTATGTAATACATCATTAGATGAGTTTTTATTTGGTCCGTTCGATGAACGGTTGTTATTGGGCGGTGGGTTTCGGGTTAAGTTTGGTTTAATCCCCAGATCACTGTCAGGAATCCCGTAATCCTCTTGTAATTGAAGAACAGCTTCCCAAGTTGATATTTTTTCCTTTTGCATTACGTAATTAATAACGTCGCCATATTTTTGACATGAAAAACAATAGTAATGATCCTCGTAAACGGTAAAACTTGGAGACTTCCCGGTCCGATCATCGTGAAATGGGCAGAACCCCTGCCAAAAACCTTTACCAGTATTTTCTTTTTTAACATCCCTTAAAATATGATCAGAGACGTTTACACGGTCTTTTAAACGTTCAATGATATCAGCTACAGTGGCTCCTCTCGTATCTGGCTGAGGAAGCGCCTTTTTTATATCTTGGACAATATCTTCTGTTTCTGCAATATCTTTATCGTTTATAATCTCGTAGCGGACATTGTCGATAACAGAAGGAGGCATCAAGGCATAACTTTTTTCTCCCTGTACGTCTATAGCCCATCCCTGGAAGTGGGTCTCTTTGTTTGGGATTATTTTTGAAAAATAGTACATATGATAACCGCCACTTGGAGTTCTGACGGTTAAAGTGGGACGCATTGAAAAAAAAGTGTAATACAGTTTTGGATCATCAAAATCAATGATGACCAAACCACCGCTTATTTTGCCACATATTACAGCAAAATTCTGTTCATCTGATACAACATCGGTTCTTGGATACGTTTTTTCCTGATAGGATCTCCATTTTATAAGCGGGATTTTACTATTTTCTTTTATTGGGATTATATTTAACCTTTCATCATCAAACAATTTTCTAAAATCGGCCCCTTGTGAAGTACCGCTACAATCGCATTTTTCCAATTCCATCCAATCGAAAACCTTATGATCTGTTGAGTCTATCTTCATTTAAATCTCCGTGCTCCGACGCTAACTAATCGTGTTGCGCCGGGGCATGTTTCTACATTCTTTTTAAATGGCGATTTCCTCAACTCACAGAGTTTACAATGGGAAATTCCACCACCCTTGATTTTAATGGTTAGTCAACTACCCATTAGTTTTTCCAATTCTCCGTTCCTGGATATAGACGATATTTGTTAATTTTGTTAATTTGTATAATGTCGGCAGTTTTATATATAATCCAGACTATTCTTTATATTGTTATGTCAGAAACGAATGTGGAGAAGTTGAATAGAGAAAAAGAGCAATGGTTGAAAGAGCGTAAAGAATTATATTCAAATATTGACATGGAATTTGCCGAAATTGAAAGTTTCATCATTAAGTTCTTGAAGAAGGCAGAAAAAGAGGGCAAAACCGTGTTTGTTGGAGATCTTGCCGACGCGGTGAACGGTGAATTTAGTACTGGTTTTACCCCCCGGAAAATAGGTGTCATTTTACATGACAACCTCAATGTTAGGAGAAAGATTATCCGTGAAGGTAAAAGGACAGGACGAGCTATTATTTCCAGAAAACAGATGATAATGCCCACAAAAAAAGAAAAAACCGATCCTGTTAAAGACAAGTCGGACAAGGATCCTTCCGGTGGATCAGAAAAAAGGAGTTAAAAAGAAAAAACTAAGACCCTCTGCAATAGTCCTTGTCAGGCTGTTCAGATCGTCTTCTAATTGTATCAGAGGACAAGGCACTCTTATAAACACGAATGTTATCAATAATACCATCAAAATATTGCATATCAAGATGCCCTCTTCTACCTGCCGAATATAAAACAATTGAGTTGTTTATAGCAGTAAAGATAGTATCTGTATCATTTTCATCTGCTCCATCAATATATAACCTCACTTTATCTCCTGTTTTCCACGTACCCGCTACATTAAAACTCTGATCAACAGATAAAGCATTTATAGACCCTGTTTTCTGGTTAGCATGTGGAGCACCTGGGTAGAAAAAGAAATATAGCCGTCCATCAACACGGAAGTGTATACCATATTTCCCTTCCCCATGATACATGTACTGTTCGGCAGAGGGTACAGCAGAAATAGCTATAGACATAATTACCGAAAGACCATCCAACAGATTAAAAATAGCACTATTCCCAAAGTCAACATAGTTACTTACTCCATCAAAATCTAAACACACACCTTTTCCATCACCCTTCCATCCAGCACCAATTATGCTACCATGATTATCATTTCCTGACACATCTAACGCCTTAGATCCCGAACCTTCAAAAAAAGGTATATCCAAGACAAGCCCAGGGGCTGTTGGATACCTCTGTGTGTATTTTGTCCGTAATTTCACTTATCCCCCATATTCACGTTGTTACCGTCGCTTTTACAGTTACACCTGATACGGTCTTTGCTGCATCATCATTTAATACTTTTATCCTCATGAAATTGGCATCCGGGTCTATGTATACCGGTTTATATGTGTCATTACCTGTGATAGCTCCTGGCCCTTTTGGTTGAAATGACGTAAGTTCGCTTGCATCCGTACCGGTAGACCAGTTTTCATCTACTTCGTTTGTATAAATATATACTGTCACACCATCTGTCGCAGCACCATCATATGTACATGCTATGGAAAGTGCCAATCTCAGAGCATTTCTCATATCGAGTGTATTTGACACAGAATTCCCACTGGCTGTTATTGTAACACTGTCTATTAGTGTCGTGACTGTTTTCTGATTTGAAAAGGCGGGTACATATCGTGTCATTAATCCTCTTCCTCTTCCTCTTCTTCTTCTTCAGCTACATCTGGCAGTTCACATGTTACCTCGACCCCTTCGCCAGCTACAGATGCCATTGCCCATATACTGTCACAGTTTTTGACACCGTAAGAAACCACGTCGTTATTACGTAAACTAGTCCCCTGATTTTTAGCCTGTGCGTTTGATCCACCTATATAGATCGTACCCATATTGGTAAACAGAGCTTTTACAACGATATCGAAACCATCGGCGTTTTCCTGACTGGGTAAAGGTTCCGGTGTATTTGCGGATCCCATCACGTGCTTGAATGTGTAGATGTTGGTAACGTTTTTTCTTGGCCGGTTGATAAGGTAAGCAAGATATTCCAATTGATCGTCATCTATTCTCATAAATCACACCTATTTCTCCTTTAGTATATGAAACGTTAAAAACTCTCGTGATGCGAGATCCGGAGCTTCCTTAGATTTCATGCCACCCATCCAACAGTTGTCCGGTTGCTGTGATAGATGGTACCCGTCCCTGCGTCGTTATAATCTCCTGTCCGCCCTGCCTGGTAAAGGTCGTTTCCAATCACGAACGTCCCGTCACAGTTCGCATTGGTAATGTTAATCCCATATCTTTGATTTGTCCCTGCAACGGTAACATAGCACAAATTACCGGTGACATGATTATAATCACTGTCATTATCGATACCTATCCCATCATATGTGTTTGTATTGTTAAAATCATTATCAATACAAGAATTGTTGGCTATAAGGTTACGGTTGCTTACATCAGTGACAAGTATGCCATACCGTGTATTTTCCAAACATGAATTTGAACTGACAACGTTTCCGGATGACTGATAGACATAGATGCCGTTATATGAGGGAGCGGCCCGGCACGAGTTACCGGTTATGGTATTGTAATCGGAATTGTTGAGGCAAATACCATTATATTGATTTTGCTGACATGTATTGCCGATTATGGAACTATAATCGCTCTCTTCCAGAATAATCCCATGTTGAGTGTTGCCGTATAAACTGTTACCGGAAACGACAACGGAATCTGCACGGTGTACATAGATCCCGAACAAACTGTTATTAGTGACTGTGTTATCTGCTATTATACATCTATCTGCGTCGGCCTCAACTCGTATGCCATTTTCCGTATTATCAACACATCTGTTTGAAGTGATGATGTTTTCAGTAGCATCCAGTGCAGCAAGAATCCCGTGGTGTCCGTTTGAACTGCAAACACAGTTGACAACTTTATTGTTAGTTGAACCGATGTATAGATTGATCCCATAACCTTTATTTTCGGTTGATACGCAGTTGGATATCACGCTTTTTTTACACACATCGAGGAATACCCCATTCTGAGTCTGATTTGGTAAACTACCATCTTCGTCGGAGGTGGTCGTCCCATCAATGTATAAACCATCTATGAATATGTGGTCAGAATTGACGACATGAATGAGGTTTGACTGCACACCGTTTGAAAGGGCAAAAACCGTGCTTCCTCCCTGACCAAGTAAAGAGACCTCTGAAAGACTATCGATTTTTAACGGTTTCCTGAATGTTGAACAGTAATATGTCCCTTCGAGAAAAGCAATGGACCCCCCACTTGTGGGTAATTCCGGGATAACCTCTGTCGTTATAAAATCAAGGCTGTCTACTTCGGGACAGACGAAATCAGCCCTCCCGGCATCAGATGAGTTATAGGCCGCAACTATATACGTTGGTGCGGTCCGTACCATTGGATTTGAAAGCGGCAATCGATTCAACCCTCCATCAGAGTTACATTACAGTTACCGAAAGCTGAAACAGCCGTCACCTCACCCCTGTAAAGGTTCAGTGCCGTTATTTCATAACCACCGCCTCCACTGTTCAACCTTATCCCTTCGTTAACACGAGCAGTAGATCCAAGAGCGAGGTAGATTGTATGAGCAGAATCATTCACAATGATTGCGTACCGTCTATTTTCATTTGATGAAAGAAGAGTGGATGAGGTCTTGCCAACAGTAACCGATTGTCCGGGCATCGAAGGCAGAACCTCACCAAAACCGTCTGCTATTTTACGCAGATATTCCAGCTCTGCGTCAATATCTTCCCTTTCAACCAACATAAATATCCAAAGTGTTAGTAGCCTTGACCCACTACGAGCGCGACACGGTCCGGTCTTTCCTCCATTACCTTTCCAACCATCCTGTAACCCCAGAAAATCACTCTTGACTCTGAAAGTGTAACAGTTGTTGGGTTTCTTACAACAAAGTATGGGTAGTCGTCTTCACTAACGAACAATTCGGTCGTCTTCATGCCCGGATCAAACATTTGTGTGTATTTATCTACCCTCACCCTTGTATTTTTATTTGAAAATCTCGTGATTGACTTTGGCTGTTTAACCTCTATCTGGATATCGTCGAGTGGGTAGAATCTGAACTGCCCAACCTCATCGCTCTCCATTTCCAACATATCGACAACAGTATCACTTGTACTTATAGTCGTTGCCAATGAACCGAAGTCTTTCAGAAGATCATATGAAGGCGGCATAGGCTCAATGTAGAATATTTCCAAATATTTCCATGTCTTATCGACGTATACGCCTAAATTTTCACCGATTTTTACTCTGGGTTCGAACATTTCCATGTTTTTTGTCCTCCTCTATCTATCTGTTGGACAATTTTTAATTTAAAAAAGCCCTAATTTTAATGATGGGAATGCTACATATTAAGTACGTGTGGCACAAAAAATATATTAATTTTACAAGGAGGTGATAATTAATGGAGTTAAAACTTGAAGTTAAAAAGCTTGAAGAAAGGGACACAAAAAATTCTTGCGAATATGTTGGGGTCTGTTTTGAAACCAGAATTGCCCTTTGCGATGGTTGTTTGTGATTGAAAAAATAGTTAGAAACAAGCGATTTGGGGAAGTTCTGGAAATTAAAGAGTGGATTAAACCGAATACGTATATGGTCCAAGAAATATCCAACATTCTTGGACTATATTATGATGATCGTCCAATTTCAGAGCGAGTTTGGGCCGCATGGAGACATGTGGTTAAAAATGTAGATTATCCTCTTTTATTTGGAATAATCCCAATCGATGCTCATTTTGTTACCGACTATGCCTATAAAAGCCGAAGTAACGCCTTTGATTTTTGGTATTATCCCGAAGAAACAATATCGGACGGAACAGGTGATTGTGAAGATGCCGGTTTTCTTATTGCTTCTTTACTAAGAGCGTTTTTGAGTGAGTTTAATGCTTTAGCAGTTATAGGAAAGGTACTTGATGCAAACGGCAAACTACTTGGGTATCATGCATGGGCAGAAGCCCAATTTACAGTAACACAGGATGGAAAAACCAATTGGTACGTACTGGAAGGAACGCTGGATAAAATGCCAGAAGATTGGATTAAAAGAGAGGATGCATACGCCAGCGGACAGGAATTTTGGTATTCGCCCATGATCTACTTCAACGATGTAACTCTGGAGATCTTTGAAGATTTTGATACTTCAAAGCGGCACAAAAAATTCATTCACCCGGACGTGGCGAAAAAATTAGGTATCTTGAACAAGATAAAGAACCTGCTGAGGAAAGAAAAGTGAATGTACAAAATATTGGAAGAAAAAAATTAGATCAAAGCCAGTTATGCATATGTCCGATGTGCGGGCACGAGACCCGCCACGACATGGGCGTTCCATGCCACAACATCACATGTCCTAAATGCGACATGAAAATGATCAGGAAAAACGAGCAGGTCCCTGAATCAGGGCCATTATGATGGTGTTGTAGTATCTCCCATTTCTATAAAAACTGTCTACCAAAAGCCCTTCGTGTTGAAAACCAACTTTTTCAAACATCTTAATTGATTTTCGGTTATCCACCTGTATCTCGGTGGCGATGCGATGTAAATTGGCCTGATTAAAACCGTAATCTGCCAACATCTTTAACGCTTCCGTACCAAAACCACGGTTTTGATATTTCGGAGCGATATATATTCCCACTTCTGCACTTCTTTTTTGCCAATCGATGTAAGAGAGCCTGCACTCGCCTATAAGGCAGGATCTACATTGAAGATATATGCCAAAGACGATGTGTTTGTCACTCATTATGAAATTTTGAAAGAAGTTTTCCTGATTTTCCATGTTGAGTTGCTTCCATGTCCTGAAATATTGATTTTGACTAACATCGTTTCGCATATCACGCAGTAACGGCAAGTCTTCCCTTTCAATTGCTCTCAAATTGACTTTTTTTCCTCGAATCACTATTTTACCTCACTTCACCAAAATCGCTGCAAACCCCACCATTTAGATATCCCTTCACAGAACCGGAATCTATGGCCTTTCGAAGAAATAAGAGGACATCGTAACAAATATCGATTGTTTTATCAACCTGACTTTTTGTATGGGTGGTAGGATACACAACATTTCCGAAAAGTAACCCTCGTTTGGCGGTTTCCTGCAAAAATAATGACTTCAAATTATTATCAGGGAATTTAAAAACCATACGGGGTGGGAGACCATACAACTCTGCATCAATAGCAAGTTCGTTTGCTATTGTATTGAACTGGTATTTAAGATTTTCACCAATTTTCCAGATGTTTGCCACAACCTTATCCCGTTCTATAATTTCAATCGCCTTCAAAGCGGCGACGATGCCAATGGTCTCTCCAAGAAATGTACCGGAATAAAAAACCTCTCCACGCCCGATCTGGTCCATAATTTCTGTTGGACCGGTGAGGGAGGCGAAAGAAAAACCTCCCCCAAGTCCTTTACCGATGGTGGCTATGGTTGGAACCACATCATATAGTTTCTGTGCGCCAGAGAGATGGAATCGTGGACAAGTAACCATTTCATCGAATATTAAAGCAGTTTTGGAGTCGTGGCAGAGACTTGACACCTTGTTCAAAAACCCTGGTGCAGGCGGTTCATATATGACGGGTTCCATTGCAACACATGCGATTTGATCTGTGTTGTCCTCGAATATTTGTTCGAGGCTGTGTATATTGTTGTACTCAAATGGAAATATAAGTTTTCTTAAGCATTTGGGAATACCTGCGTTTATTTTCGTGTGAGCAGCCAAACTATCCGACCAACCAGAATAACCCGAAATTGCAATTTTCTCTTTACCAGTGTACGCTCGTGCAAGCCTCACAGCGGCAGAGGTAACTTCTGACCCTGTCTTTCCAAACCGTACCATCTCTGCTGCAGGGATAAGTTTAACAAGTTTTTCTGCAAGATCAACCTCGACTTCTGTTGGTAAACTGAAATTTGCCCCACCAAACCCACCAATCATGCGTAAAGAGTCGGTCACAGCCTTGTTTACCTCCGGGTTGTAGCCAAGAATAGTTGGTCCAAGGGCACTTGACCAGTCGAGATAGACGTTATTATCCACGTCTACAACGTATTCATAACAACCGTTCTTCAAAAACAACGGATACACCCCAACGGGGAATCTACGATAGCTTTTTGAGTTTGTTTGGGCAGCACCCGGAATGACCTTTTTTGCCCTTTCAAGGATTCTTAAAGATTCTTCGTACAATTTTTAAATCCCCCGCTTAATCAATACTGTTCCATCCTCCTGACATGGACAATCAAGTCTGAAAGTTCAAGCATCGAAATTGAAACACACATATCAGGCGATTTACCGATAATATCAGACCCGTAATAGGCGTGCTTTTCAATGATGTAATTTTTCTTACCTTTCGCAATAGCAAGCGATGCGGCAATCATAGACATTTCGATACCTTTTGTATGGTCTGAAAAACCGTCTTCTTCAACCATCCAAGCGAAGTTTAGACTATGGAACGGGGTTGGATATAATGATCTTGAATACAGGATTTTAAGATCTTTAAAAACCCCACGATAGAACCGATTGCTGTTTTCTGAAAAATGGTCAACACTTCGTGACATGATAGGTAGTTTTTGTGTGTCTGATATGGCGAGTTGTAAATTCATATCGTTTATACTTCGGGCAGCGATTTTATACCGTTCCACCCCGATTCTTTCACACCATCCAACCCGGTCAGTATCATAGACACTAAAAAAAACTTCAAGTTCTATTTTTTTTCCGTAGTTAAAAATCTCCTTCGCCTGTTCATACGTCAGTTCGTGACTTTTCTGCCACTCATAAAATGGATTATTTTCAGGCGAGTACAGGTCATCACATTCCCAAAGCTGCGGTTTAAAATAAGTTGCACCAGCTTCTTTACACCTTCGCATCAAAGATTTTAAGTCGCCTATTGACGTGAAATTACAACCCGGATCAACAATAAATTCAATCATACCAATCCCCCAATAAAGTATTTTGAAAAACGCTCTTTCATCTCATATTCTGTAAATTCGTCGGCTTCTAATGATGTATACCTAGGAAAAGATGGATGTGGATACTGTTTATACACACCACTCTTAAGATTATAGGCATCTATATATTCGTCGTTTGGTATTATGACATATCCGCCGCCAAAATCATAAGTGTCCCTAATTTCATTTTCACCAATCAATGTTTCAAACATCTTTTCTCCTGAGCGGATGCCGATTTTTTTAATATCCACATCGTAAATATCGATCAGAACTTTTAATAATCCTCCCAACGTGTACGTTTTCATTACAGGAACGAAAATCTCACCACCTTGACACTGTGTTGTGGTTAAATAAATGAAGTCCAACGCCTCATCCATTGAGATCGAAAACCTACGCATGTTCAAATCAGTAACAGATATCCTTCCCTTTTTAACTTGCTCTTTCCATACAGGAATCACTGACCCTAGGGACGCATCGACGTTCCCGTATCTACAAACACCGATCTTTGTTCTTTTACTACCTTTGTAGTAATTAGCGCAAACAGCAACACTTTCTGCCAGACTCTTTGTTTTTCCGTAGACATTTAATGCTTCGACTCCCTTGTCGGTTGAAATAACAATAACAGTTCCCACATCTGCATCTATAGCAGCATCAACGACCACCATCGTCCCTAATACGTTAACATTGACGTATGCCCACGGAGAATTATTCGAATAAGGGACCTGTTTAAGAGCGGCAGTATGAAAGACATAATCAACACCATCCATAGCACGCTTGACCCTATCCTTATCAGTCACGTCGCCGACAAAGTAACGCATAGTCCCGGCATTTTCAGATAGTTCCTGCTCTATATTATAGAGTGTTGATTCGTGGTTATCAAGTAGACGGATCGTCTTGGGTTCCATTCCCAGAAGACGTAGTGTAAGGGCCTTTCCCAGACTCCCCGCTCCCGTTATCAGTATCGTCTTGTTTTTGAACAACTAATTCTACCTCCTTTGGCTTGTTATCATCATGATCCTTGAGGCATTTCCATGAACAGAAATAGTGATCGACTTGACCACCATTTATCCACTGAGACCCCCAACACCCCCCTTCCTCGTCATATTTACCGAGTCCTACACTGAGATTTCCGTCAAGCCTTATCCACGATTCCTTATAATGGTTTTCTGTTTTTGATATTTTTCCACACGTGTCGCACTGCATCCGATTTACAATTGGCATTTGTTTTTAACTCCTTTTTTTTCCGGTTAGGTATAGCGAATTATCTTTTTGTCAACTTCCAATTCTTCGAGGCGGATGGTAGCTAGTTTGCTAAACATGTTACCCACCTGGTAACAATTCAACAAATATTCTGCCGGTATCGAATCCATATGGTTTTCGACAAATTTCTGCAACTCGGTACCCAATCTTTTCAGCTCGTGCAAACCCTCTTCGCTGTAAAAATCCTCTTCACATGTTTCGCAGTGGTCCACTATCCCGGATAGTTTTTTGACCAGTTTCTTTTCAACCCATTTTTTTTTTAAATTAAAAAACATCTTTCAACCACCACTTTTCAACCCAACAAATCGCCTCGCCATTTTTTTAACACTTCGTCATCCAAACCAGTAAAGTTGATTCTAAAATCGGATTGTTCGGACAGCGACTTGATATATTCCAGCTCGTTTTTGATATAACCGTTTCTTATAGCATAATCATACAACCATGTCTTCGGATACGGGGTCGCAAAGAAAACCTGTTCTGGTCCGAATCCAACTTCTTTGATGGCTTTTGATGTCTCTTTTAAAGACAGCTCGTCCTCACCAGGAAAGCCAATTATTAGCGTGTATGACGTAGCTGGCATGATATCTTTTGCAAAGATGAGGTTCTTCTTCACCTTTTCTACGTCCATCCTTTTTCCCATTCTATATTGTATGTCTTGGCTGAAGGATTCAACACCAGTACCGATTTGAATACACCTTGCATCCCTCATCATTTCAAAAGTTTCCATATCTGTGAGGTCCACCCGGCAAGCACAACCCCACATTAAATCTAAATTGCATTTCATTAGTTCATCACAAAAGTCAACAACTCTTTGATTGTTGTTTGTGAAGAGATCGTCGCAGAAGTGTACGTAATCAACGCCAAAATTTTCCTTCAACCATACTATTTCTGCGATTAAACCATCAATGGAACGGTATCGAGGTTTAAGGCCAAGAAAATCGGAGGAGCAGAATCGGCAGTTAAAAGGACAACCCCTCCCACCTATGAGCGGCATGGAACGCCCACCATCGACAGGTTTACCATCAATCCATTTTCTTACGTTAACACCACCAACAGGGTTCTTGGCATAGATTTCCATTGTTTCTTTGCCAAAGATTCGGTTGTAATCCGGTACCGGGATGGTATCTAAACATTCTATCGGTGGAGATTGATAAACATCCTTCAAAAACCCATATTCATAATCTCTAATGGCATGTGCAGTGGCAACTTCCCCCTCACCGATAATCAGAGTAGCGTAAGGAATTTCTTTCTGTAATATTTCAGGAATAGAGGATGTTATGGAACCACCGACGAGTAATGGTTTTTCCGGATGGTGTTTATGAACCATTTCAGAAAGTTTTTCGATTTCTTGATATGTGGTTATCATACCACCGATAGCAAAAATATCACTATATGAAGACATGATAGCCGACTCAACAGACCCGTCCGAATAACGATGGGCGTTGATGTCCAAAACCTCGACACCATACCCTTGATTCCATAGCACTTGTGCAACGTAAGCGATACCTATCGGCGGGATGTTTGGTTCTTTATCTGCCCTGATAACAGGGTTAATCAACAGAATGTTCATTGACTGACCTGTAACATCGCCTTTGCAACCTCAATATCGATAGGCTCGTGTATCTCAATCGCATATTTGGCTTCTTGCACGATGCATCTGACATCCTTTCCCAAATACGCATACGCCCCTTTCAAGGCAAGAACCGCACCGTCAGAACAGACCCCGAAGGATTCCCGCGTCTAAAGACGCGGGAGGAATTCGCCCATGTTACTCCTTTGTTTCTGCATATCAATATCACCTTCTTTTCTGAGGCTTGACACAACCTCTTACCAAATTCATCTGCAACTCCTATTCCCGCCTTCGCTATCCCTACTACCCACCCATTGTATGTCTTATCCCCTTGTTTTGCCTCTACATAGTCTCCTTTTCTTAACCAGTGATCCTTCGCCGTTCCACCAAAGTTTGATCTAATCCCACCTTTTTGAAAATTCTGTCGGTGTAATGATCTTCTTACAGGCTCCAGTCTTTGCCAATACCAGAATGTTGTATCTGAGTTCACATTTTTATTATAAAAACCGCAAATCATCGCTACTGCATCATTAGCATGTGATTCTGGTTTCAGTGCTGTTTTATCCGAACACTTTTTGATGTTATATTCTTCTCTGAATACCGATGTCTCCCAGCCGTCATATTTGACCAGTTTTGTCAGTTTCTCTATCTCTGAGTATAACCAATTCTTTCCGATTTCCACCGTCGAGAAGTATTTACCCCATCTCTTCTTATAGTGGTTAAACCGTACATCTTCCACTATAATCTGTTTAATTGGATAAATCTTGAAAAGTTCTTTGACAATCTTAAATCGTAGCTGTATTTTTGCCTTCTGACTGGGTGCTATCCAACCTTTGTCTCTCCTACGATTATCGAATCTGCATGGTCTTCTTCTTGTATTTCTGTATCTTCTTGCCCTTCGTAGTTGTCTCCTATTTGTTATTTTTTGCTGTACTTTATGTGGTAGAATGGCCATACCCTTTATCGAAACCTCCTTCTCAGATGCTACCGCGTATCCATCGTATTTGCTCCCAGGGTCTATTGCAAGACTCATATCCTGTACTTTGTCGCCTACTGGTTCTATCATCTGAATATAGAACATTCCGAGCTTGTTCCATCTTTTCTCTGCTACACCACCTCTGATCAGCTTTCTCGCCTTTGTTGGTGTTGTTGGCATTAATGGTTTTTCTTCAACGCTTACTACTGGTATTCTCATATTTCTTCTCCGATATTCGGACTCCTTTCGGAGTTATGTCGCTTCGGGGTTGCAACCATGAAAGATGTCCTGTCTTTACCAGCACTCCTCACAAGAAGGAGTTTAGAGAGGTCAGGACTAGCGAAACATCCTGACGTCTGTTCCATCATGGTGCGTCTGCTCATTTTGTTAAGCCCCCTAGTAAACACTCGCGATCCCCTTCCTGTGTGGGAATGCTCTCCTTTTTAAAGGAGAGTTGTTTACCCCGGCAGAATCCATCAAAACATCTCTTTTCATGGCAAGAACCGCACCGTCAGGAATGTATAACGAATTCTTAAAATCCTGTCTTCTGTACTCTTTTATCTTTGGCAAATTGATGATTTTATCTCCATCTATTTCCATCATATATTCCGGCCTCTGTGTTACTTCTGTTACCGTAATCACAGAATCGGCTTTGGTATCAATCAATTTGCGAATAACATCATCGATCATACCTTTTTTTCTGACAGGTACATTCGCTTGAAGCCAGACCACTATATCATAGATGGAATTTTCATTTTCTTCAAGACAATCAACAGCGTGTCTTAGTGCCCATTCGATAGGTGCTTCATCGGTGGCGTATTCTTTTGGGCGATCTATTACCTGAATAGAGAACTTTTTTGCTACATCTGCGATCTTTTTTTCATCGGTTGAAACAACCACTTTATCCACAAGTGTAGCGTCCATCGCTGCCAAAATGGTGTAACTGATAAGTGGCTTTCCCATGAGCGGGGCAATGTTTTTGTCTTTCATTCCTTTACTTCCACCCCTTGCAGGTATTATAGCAACTACTTTCACTTTTTTCCCACCAAAAACACTTGATCAACATGTTCTTTATTCTCTAAGTATGGGTATTTGGCCTCCATAATCGTATATAAATCAGAAAACTCCTGTAGATACAGATCTAAAAAGTCTCTCTTCCAAAGCATGTCGTCACACTTTCTGTATCTAACTTCTGTCAGTTTTTGATCAAAGTATTCCATACCCATTATGTATTTTTTTGAACACCGGTAAATTTCATGCAAAACACCGTTGATATCATCAGGTGGTATATGAATCAGCAATCCGGATGTAAATACAAGGTCGAAAAAACCATCTTTAAATGGAATATCGAAAGCTGAGCCTTCTATTATGTCAATCAGCCTACTTATTGTCTTATTTTTCGATATATCTATTGCATAACGATTGATTTCAATTCCATAAAGGTTTTTAAATCCGATTTCCTCTAAGATTAATAACTGGTTTCCAATATTACATCCAACCTCTAAGATTCTGTTTATTTTTAAATTGGATA
>Ga0209345_10001248_pt1 | contig 30866 bp, 24 predicted proteins | sample Cruoilmetagenom7_FD_187294 | JGI IMG/M metagenome (GOLD analysis project Ga0209345, IMG submission 187294) | Oil polluted marine microbial communities from Coal Oil Point, Santa Barbara, California, USA - Sample 7 (SPAdes) (version 2) | ecosystem: Environmental > Aquatic > Marine > Oil seeps ...
GTTGTAGCGTACAGAGAAGATGCCGATACCTTTAATATCTTGCGGATAAATTGCAACAAGTACAGTTTTTTGCAAGATAGTGCCATCACCTTCAGAAACAGGACCGCCATCTAGACGACCTTCCATGTAGTAACGACGTGCCCACCAGCGCTGAATACGCTCCATACCTTTATGAGCATCCAAGAATACCCAAGAGATGTGACGCAAATCCATTGTGGCACCGTAAGTTGGTGAACGCAGGTTCCAAATAAATTTGTCACCAGCATTAGGATCGCTACTTTTACCGCTCTCGTCCATATCTTTCAGTAGGTCTTGTGGATCGAAGAACATACCGGCTTTCCAGCCTTGAACTTCACGAGTAGCAGTGTCAAACGTTACGTTTGCCTTACCATCGATAGTTGCTTGCATGTACAAAGGGTCCATTTCGACGAACTCTGAATGACGAGTGTTAATCATCAGGTTCTTCTCGCGGATCATCCACTCAACGTTTTCAGTGACCATGCTACCTACAGTTTTACCTTCAAAACATAGGCCTTTTACTTGGTCAAAGTTAGACGCTTGAATAACCGTACCAGCTTCCATCTTATCGCCAGTACAACCGCCCAGCGCTTCAATAGGAGAAGCAGTGCCATCCCAACGACCTGCACCGGGTGGATCACCGTAAAACAGTGCACTTGGCTTTTCACCATATGTAGTTACAGCCACATAGTCTTTTGACTTGTTTTTGTCACTTTTATCTACTTGAGCTGCAGTAGCCGCAAAAACATTAGATGCCCCTGCTAACAAGCTCAAAGAAACTACCGAAGTAGTTAACAACTTTTTATACATAATAATACTCCCAGTTTTAATCAGTCTTGTCTGCGACAACTAAATAAGTAATTTAGTTGCGCAGACAACCTCATATTATCTGCTTAGAACTACCCTGCTTAGAACTGTCTGGTAAGTTTGAACACAAGCTGGTTGTCTTCAGCAAACCAATCCATAAAGCCAGCACTGTTTTCTCTTTTACCAAGAAGCCCATCACCACCAGCATCATGCGTGCCTGCAGTTCTATCACCATAGGTTTTCTTAACATCACCATCGTTCCACCAGAGATCAGCTTCGACTTTCAGACGCCAGTCATCACCCCAAACAAACTCAACAGCCGGAATCAGAAAGCCACCACCTCTGCTAAGGTCAGTACCCGCCACAAAGGATGGGTTAATGGTGTCACGATGGAAGTTCAACAGTGTAAAGATGGTCAGGTAAGCCTGATGCTCTTTCTTTGGAGCACCGAAAGAAGCGAACTCAACCAGTTCATCATCATCGTCATGGCTAATTATCCAAGTATCAAACAACTGAACACTGGACAATGATGGACGGTGAGTACCTAAAGCATCCATCCACTTAAACTCTTTATCGATACGCAACATGATGTTCAGAGTGTCTTTTTCCTTCACGCCATTCCAACCAGGCAAATCAGAATCCAAGCTGCCGTAGTTGTAAGGTTTGTTAGGAATAAAGGCAATCTCTGCACTTAAGGTTGCATCCATCGCTTGGTTAAAGCCATTGATGGTAAACCCAAATACATCAATTTCTGGATACATCCAGTCACCGAGAATACTCGAATTTGCTGCTTGCCCACCATAAGTCTCAGAAGCACCAGTAATGCCATAATATGCATAAGTACCATTATCATTAACACAAGGGGTACCAGTACAGCTTGCAGCATGAGGGTTTACAACTGGAGCAGGATTATAGGTTTTCAAATAGGCTAACGAGTAACCAATTGAACCCCAAGAACCATTCCAACGAATACCATAAGTCATATCTGACCAATCGCCACTTTTATGGTCTTCATTATAGGAATCAGTAAACTGGGTGAAATCTACACCACGGTAGGGGTGTGGAATCCAGCGACCACCTTCAATATTGAAGCTGCTACCCATATCTTCTTCACGGTCCCAACCAGGACGAATGTACCAGTTCAGGCTTCCGCCCAGCTCGTACAAATCCAAGTTGAAGTTAAACAACATTAACGGCTTACGCCATTCTTCGTTGTTTTCATAGAACAGGCGACCACGGTAGTCATAGCCGTGAACCACATCCATTGCTTGGAAGAAATCACTTTCACCCCAAACCAACTGCTGACGACCAACACGCACTAACAGGCGATCATCAAACAGGTTTACGTCAAAGTAGACCTCACGTAACCAGTCAAACACTTCATCAGTCGTTTCGTACTGATCCATGAAATCACCACGCTGTGGCTGACCACCACTGTAGTTACCATTGAGGCCAACTCCATCCATACGCTCTTGAAGATCATCCAGGTAATCTGTCTGATGCTCTTTATCGAAACGCGTGATCACTTTCCAGTTTAAAGGACCAGTTTTGATATCGAAATCAAGATTTAACGTCAACTCAGCTTGGGTCATACGAAACTTATCATCAGCACTTGTTTCGTCATGATCTTGCAGACTAACAGCTACTGTTGAACGTAGATAACCATTGTATTCAAAACTAAATGCTGGCTCGTCATCGCCACCATACCCTGGGCCAGCTAGCGCAGAACCGCTAGCAACCATCAGACCCCCACAACCCAGCAGAAAGCCTCCGACCTTCATAATGCTGGTGCTATTTTTTCTCACCATTTTCTTCTCCCACTTATTCGTTGGATATTATAGGTTGCCGTTACAGCTTTTTTTTACGGCAATGCGCAATATAAACAGCTTCTGCGCTGGGGGCAACAACCGTTTTCGACCGAAAACACGATTATTTGGGCTTAAAAATAGTCATTCTTATAAAAATGCCCCCCCCATAAAACACAAAAACCCTGTATTAACAGGGGCTACAGCCAAAAAACGTCTCATATTCGACCAGCGACCAACCAAAGATCGAACGCTCTAAGAAAAAAATGAACTAAATCGAAATCTCTTAACATCTAGACTGTATAACGCCAAAAAGCACATTTGAGTAGATTTTCGACCATATTTATAAAGAATTACAAAAACTTCAAATCCACTTAAAATATGTGCCATTTTTCCAAGAAATTCCAGCAGTATTCCCCAACACACATTAATTACATGCAATTGGGCGAATTGTTAGCCCATGACATCTAATGTTATGATCAGACAGCACAAATCACTTGTACATATATAATGGTAAGAACAAATATAGAAGAAACATTTCCTGCGGAAAGGTCAAAAACAAAATAGTAGGAAGCCTTTACCGGGCAATTGGCTTAACAAAAAACTGCTTTAAAAAAACAGGTTAGGAGAGTGGAACTTGGGCAGACCCCAATCTAAAAAAACCCCATTGGCAGCCGGCTCTTCTTCCCAGAAAGATATTGATCATGCCTGGGAGAAATTTCTCTGCACCGGCGGGGATGTGCGAGACCTTCCCGTTCGGGATGTCATTGCCAACTCCTGGGAACGCTGCCTTTCACAAGGAGTGAATCCTGAACAGAAGGCTGCACCACTTGTGGCCTATGAGGGGGCTCTTCAGGCTCTCCAACAAAAAAACTACGAGTTTATTGAATCCGCGCGCCCAGTCCTTGAGCAGGCAACATTATTCTTACACGATTTAGAAACTATCTTATTTCTTACCGATTACCGAGGCCTTAACCTACAAATAGTTGGTGACCCCAGAACTGAAAAAGAAGCAGATGGTATTGGACTGGTTGCCGGTAGCGGCTGGAATGAAGTTGTTTCGGGCTCCAATGCTGTCGGTACCGCCATGGCGACACGAAGGCCTACTCAAGTACACGGTGAAGAGCATTATTGCCAGGGCTTTAAACCCTGGACATGCACTGCTGCGGTGATTGCCGACCCCTATGACAACCAAATGATGGGTGTTATCGATTTATCCGGGTTATGTAGTCTCTATGATAAATTTCATGTGCCTTTAGTCGTTGCCTGGGCCAGTCAAATTCAAGCCAATTTAGCCAAACGCACTTCGGAACAATGGAACATCATTCTCGAACATAGCAATAGTAGCTTTGGCCACTATCGCAATTCAGGCAAACTATTATTTGACACTCAAGGCAGGCTTGTCAGCTTCTCGCCCAATGCCAGTGCCTCTCTTAACTCACTAGGTATAGATTATGATCCAGAAGCAAAACAACGTTTATCGTTACAACGCTTTGGTGGCGATAAGATTATCTACCCACATGACCTGGGCAACTGGATCTCTGAAGATTGGGTAGAACCGGTACACCATAAAGATCAAATTATTGGATTCCAGCTACTTGTACCCTCTGGAACCAAAAATACCCACCGCCAGGATGTTGCTAACACAGAACTGCCCTTACCAACAAAATCTGGCTTTGACCCCTTTGACAACATTTATGGAAAAAGCCCCTCCTTCCGAGCCAGCGCAGATAAGGCCCGGAAGGCGGCAACCACTCCTCTACCCGTACTTATTCTGGGTGACACCGGCGTGGGCAAGGAAATTTTTGCCCAGGCTATCCATGAATCCAGTAATTATGCCAACGGCCCATTCATTGACCTAAACTGTGGCGCCTTTTCCAAAGAGCTGCTAAGCAGTGAACTGTTTGGCCATGTGGAAGGTGCATTTACTGGAGCCAAGAAAGGCGGCATGATCGGGAAAATTGAGGCCGCAAATGGTGGCACTCTATTCCTCGACGAAATAGGCGAAATGCCGCTAGAAATTCAGCCGCTTTTTCTCCGAGTTTTACAAGAGCGTAAAATTTATCGTGTCGGTGATATTAAGCCAATTTCTGTAGATTTCAGGCTTATTGCCGCCACTAATAGAGACCTAAAGAAAGCTGTCAATGAGGGGCGCTTTAGAAAAGACCTGTTTTTCCGGCTGTCTACCGTGACCATTAGCCTTGATCCACTATCAGGCCGCAAGGAAGATATAGAAGGTATCTCAAAACTGGTTGTCGAGCGTGTCAACAGCACTCACACCGTTGTACCGAAGCATATTTCTTCTACGCTCATGACTGCCCTTAAAAATAGAGAATGGTCAGGCAACATACGGGAATTAGTTAATGTCATTGAATGCATGTGCTTCATGTCGAGCAATGAAACATTGACCGTAGACGACTTACCCGATGGTTACAGGGTGGACGAGCCCATGAGTGGCCAGCCCGTTACTTCTGGCGATTTAAGCCAGCCTCTATGCAGCCTTGATTATGCTGAGAGAAAAGCCATTGAAGCTGCGGTAAAACAGTCTAAAGGGAATATGACTCAGGCAGCTAAAACGCTAGGTATCGCCAAAAGCACACTTTATCAAAAGATGAAAAAGTACGGCATAGAAAAAACATAGCGGCAACTACTCACCAGAATTCCACACAAGAGCCTCTCACACAAACCCCAAACAAAAGCTTTCGCCTAAAGCTTACTTGCTCACACGCTCAAACACACTCGCTAATGCAGCAGCTATAACAGGCAGAGGCCGATGCCAACCCCTGGCTTAATACATATGCTGACCACCATTGATAGAGAGCGTAGAACCCGTAATAAAACCGCCTTCATCAGAGACCAGGAACAACACTGACCGCGCTATATCATAGGCAGTTCCCAAACGGCCCACAGGAATAGTAGCAATAATTTTTTCCAAAACATCGGCAGGGACATTGCGCACCATATCTGTATCCACATAACCTGGTGCAATGGCATTTACGGTAATGCCTTTAGGAGCACCTTCCAAAGCTAAAGCTTTAGTAAAACCATGAAGGCCTGATTTGGCCGCGGCATAGTTCACCTGACCATACTGTCCAGCCTGACCATTCACCGAGCCTATATTTACGATACGACCAAAATTGTTTTCTCGCATGTTATCAATTGTGCATCGACACATGTTGAAGCATGAACCCAAATTAGTATCGAGAACCACTTGCCATGATTCAGGTGACATACGATGCATGGTTTTATCTTTTGTTATACCGGCATTATTTACCAGTATCGACACAGGCCCGATGTCACTCTCAATTGCTTCAACCCCTTTTTTGCACGCTTCAAAATCAGACACATCAAATTTGTAGGTGGGTATCCCCGTCTTTTCGTGAAACTCTCTGGCTCGCTCATCACTGTTGGCATAATTAACCACTGCAATATAACCTGCTTCCTGAAGCTCTATGGCAATGGCTTCACCGATCCCTCTTGTTCCCCCGGTTACTAAGGCAACTTTAGACATATTAAGACTCCGCTACTTATTAAAGCTTGACCGGTAGCCCCCCTTTTCACACAACCAAAAACTAGCGGGCACTACAGGCTGTTATTTTCACTTGCTAATAAATAACTCAACGGCAGAAAAAATACAAACCTTCTTTGGGCTAACTCCCTTCTTTATGAAAAAGAGTTAAGGAAAAACCAAAGGTAAGAGCGAGGTTTGTGACACAGACTGGCTTTAACCAGCATGCCACACACCTCATAGAAACACATAGAGTAACGTGGGCCAGAGAAACTAGCCCTAAGGACTTAAAATAGAGAACCCCTTCCCCAAGGCTTAGAGGTTAAGCCAAAGGTTTGTTGGATACGACACACTACTGGATACGACGCATTAGGGAAACACAATTAGTTACACCTGAACCACCTACATTGACTGTCATAGCTACTTCAGGATTGCCTTTCGCCGCCACACCAATCGGCTCACCTACCAACTGCTTGTAAGCTAAAGCGTGCATTGAGGCACCCGTTGCTCCCACAGGGTGTCCTTTAGACTTTAAGCCACCTGATAAATTAATAGGGCAACTTCCATCTGGATTAAATTTACCATCCATTAGGTCATAACCTGCTCTCCCTGGCTGAGACAAGCCAACGGCTTCAGCGCAAAGCAATTCATTCACTGTAAAGCAATCATGTACTTCTGCGAAATCTAAATCATCCACCGTAATATTAGCCTCTGCGCAAGCTAGCTTAACGGCCTGTTTCGTTGCCTGCAGCTCATCCAATCTACCCTGGCGACCATTGAGCATCATACGATCTGTTGTATGGCCTACACCACTTAACTCAACTGCATTCTTAAAGCTAGCCTTAGCATTATCAGTAGATGTCAGCACCACAGCTGCTGCGCCATCAGTAATTAAAGAGCAATCGTGTAATCGTAGGGGTGCAGCAATCATTGGGTTACTGCCTTTTCCCGAATCTGGTAAATTTAAAATGGCTTCTGGCGTAATTAACTGCTTTTTATCGGGCAAACTACCCGGGCCAAAATGTGCCAATGGATTCTGAATACCATTGCGATAGTTAAGCGCAGACACGTGCGCAAGCATCGTCCGCAACTCGTCATCAGAAATATTGTGCTTTTGCTGATAAGCCTTACCCAGCTCAGCAAATAATCCCGGGAAGGTCATGCCATTCGCGCCTTCTTCGGGCCAATATGAACAGCAAGACAACGCATGGGTAACACCAGCGGTGTCCAGCCCCGTCATTTTCTCTACACCCAACGCCAAGACATTTTTAAAACGGCCTGACTCCACAGCATAAGCGGCATTATAAATAGCCAGAGATGATGAAGCGCATGCACCCTCTGTTCGTGTCGTAGGCTTAAACAACAAGCCTTCTGGATCAATCTCCAAAGCAAGCGGTCCCACATGTTCTTGGTTCAAGAACAATGAAGGTGAACAGGAGCCCACCCAAATTGCGTCAATATCTTTTGCTTCCAATCCTGCATCGGCAATCGCACCAGCACCCGCCTCTATCAACAGCTCATAATACGACTTTTGATCATCAATCTGCCCTGTCTCGCGATCCCGCTTAACAAACGCACCAAACTTTGTATTGTATGCCCCTACGATACTGACTTTCACTGAACTTTCTCCTACAAATTTATAAAATATTAATATTGATATGAATACAGGAAATCAATAGTCACCCCAGAGCCCCTTACCCCGAAGAAACTATCTTTAAATATTACGATTCGGCTCATTCCAGAATACTTTTCGTATCTCTTTCTTTAAAACTTTCCCTACTGGACTGCGTGGCAGCTCATCCCAAAAAAGCACCTGCTTGGGCGCTTTAACGCTACCCAATTTATTTTTACAGTACTGAATAATTCCCTGCTCATCAGGAACACTATCCGGATTTTTTAATTCAACAATGGCTGTGACCTGCTCACCCCATTTATCATCAGGCACACCTATCACCGCGCAATCCTTTATTGCCGGCATGCCCCAAATCAACTGCTCTATTTCACTAGGGTAAACATTAAATCCACCCGTGATAATCATATCGCGCTTGCGGTCTACTATCGCCAAGTAACCATCTTTATCCATCACTCCGATGTCTCCGGTGCGCTGCCAACCATTCTCTCGAATAGCGGCCGTTGCCTCAGGATTTTTACAATACCCCTTCATTAGCAAGTTACCTTTTACCGCTATTTCACCTTCTTGGTCTTTGGGTAGTTGATTGCCTTCATCATCTAAAATAGCCAGCTCTACATAGGGCGCAACTTTTCCACAAGAACGAAGTATGGAGGGGTTATTTGTTTCCAGCGCTAATAAGTGATCTTCCACGGACAAAAAAGTACACGACATTGGCGCCTCAGCCTGGCCATAAGTTTGTACCATCACCGGGCCAAATATCTCTATTGCCTCTTTTAATTTTTCCACGGACATTGGTGCCGCCGCATACCAGAAATAACGAAGGCTAGAATAGTCATAACGTTTTACATTTTCATAGGCCAACAACATATAAATGGCAGTAGGTGGCAAAAACAGATGGGTTATGCGATAAGACTCTATAATGGACAATAATCTCTCTGGCACCATGCCATCCACCACAATAATAGATGCGCCCTGCAATATCGGGACAAAAGATGCCATACCGGCGGCGTGAGACATGGGGGCAGACACAAGATAACAGGATGGAATATCTGGAGCCGGCATCAGTTGTTGCTGGATATCAGAAATTGTTTTCCAAGTAAGGCTGCTCCATTCGGCCAGCTTGGAATCACCGGTAGTCCCCCCAGTTGAAAGTAAAGAAACCGTCGAATTTTTATCGGTAGAGCTATCGGTAAAACTATCCAGGTCGACAATGCCCACATCTGGCACTAACGCCTGAACCAAAGAAGAAAAAGCCAGGCCAGCAATATGCTGCCCCTCGAGGAAAATAGTTTGCTCTTCGCCAAAATGATTAATTAACTCTGGGTACTTCTCAGCGATACTTTCATGCAGAAACAGTACCGACACTCCAGCTTTATCAATCAGTCGTAGATTCGCATCTAACGTATTTTTTACGTTAAGAGGTAACCAAACTGCACCTATTCTAGAAATGGCAAAAATACAACAATACGCTGCCACAGAATTTGGTGCATAAGTCGCAATAACATCCTGCGGCTTCACCCCTTTTCGCCTCAACACAGCGGCCAGCTGAATAGAGACGTTGACCATTTCCTGATAACTCAGAAAATGGTCATTATCGAGATCATAAAAACCAACACCTGGGTCAGACTTACCCTTTTTATCAGCATCTAATGCGGAAGCCTCAGACTGGCAGCCTGACAATGCTAGACTGTTATCCAGAAAATCAACTAAGCGCATACAGCTGACTGTTTAGCTTTTAAGGGTTGAAAGTATCTCAAGCACCGACTCGGGCTTGCTGTTTTCTGGAATAGACACGTAATAAAAACAATTATCTTTTCCAGCAACATCACCACCACTCCAAAGAGGCTGGCTAATATCAACACCCAAAGTACTAGCTGATGCTGCCGAGCCAACTGGGGCAATCGCAAAATCCACATCATCCGGCACACTAAAGCCATCATCAGTAAAGGGTAGTTGCACCCCAATAGACCAACGATAGTGCTTAGTGACATTAACCACTGGCTGATACCAAGATAACTCTTCTGTGCTAGCCGGCATCAAGCTTTCGTCTTCCACCAACAGCACACCAGATAAATCTGTTTCACTGAAATAGCGGAGGAAGTCAGCCAAATACATTGCTGCAGTATCAACAACCATTTCTTCAGGATCTGCATCATTACCGGTAGCCGCTTTATGTGCTTTAACCAGAAGAGATCGAGGTGAAGGAACGACCAAAACTATGGGGGTTTCGCCCCCATAGTTATTGCTCACAGCAGTAATGACTTCAGCCAATAATTCTCTTGGTGCAAACGCTTCCAACATTGTCTTCAAGGCATAAGGGACTCTCTTCTTTTCAGCCATGGCTGGAATGGCTTTTTCATCCTCTTCCATCCAGTGCTGAAATAAATCCCAAACATCGAGTACAACCACATCAGCTTTGACCAAACCATGGGCTTGCCCATAGAAAGCCATGTAAGAAGCCGGCGTGGTCCAAGGGTTTTCACCTTCGCCCAACAAGAGTTTCTTTGTGTAATCATTAAAGTTAACCCAAAGTCGGGGGGTATCCCCCGACGATAGGTATGAGACTAGGTCTACAGACATTTTATTTCCTTGTATCCGTTGCAGGAATACCAGCCTGTTTTCTTACTGCTTCAAGCTCAGCTTCCAGTTCCCCAATCCTAACATCTTTTGGATTCGTCACATAAATGGGACCCGGGTTTTTTGCATCACGCTTGTCGTCAATACTACCGGCGTAAACAGTGTCCAGATCTCTGTTCCAAGAGCCATAGAATGGAATATCTGCAGGCGGAGTATCCTTAACGTGTTCTTTGACGAATTCAGCGTATGGCTTACCCTGTTGCTTACGAAGCTCACGATAGTCAGTACGGAGTTTCTCTGTTGCCTCCAGGTCCAAAGCAAAAGTCTCTTCATTGAACTCAACTTTATACAGCTTTTTCGCCCACTCCGAACTAATCAGACCTTCTTCAATATCCATAATCACATGGACAGGATCACGCTCAAGAGGATCACCATAACCACCACCAGAACCCTGGGAAATCATATAGAGCTCACCACGATTAGAAATATCGAAGCCCATACCCATATGGTGTGTTGAATACTTAGCATCCGGGAACGGCTGTTCATTCATTGTTTCATGAATACTGTGTTTGAACTGCTCAGGATTTTTAAGTAGAACATCATATACGTCGACGTCCGTAACCTTACAAAGAGGATAAGAACCACCTGCATAGCCACCAAACAGACCTTGAATGGTTGGCACTTTAGAACCCTGAGTCGTGGTCATGAAGCCCCACTGATCACTGTCTTTAGTCGATGCAATCATGGTGTAACCCATACCACCACGGTATTTACCAGGTGCTTGGGTGTTCGCTGTCATCTTCTTAGAAACCAACTGAAGGAAAGGCACTTCCTCTTCATTCATTTCCTGCTCACCGATATCTGCCATAGTCGCAAAAATTGGAGCAAGTGCATGCTCTCCGTCACGATCCATACGAGCACCACCACCCATACCGTTGAGGTCAGCACAGAGGTTACCCAGCATCTCACCGTGCTGGTTAACCCCACCCCAAATGAAGGTGTTGATCATATTGTGCCAAGGTGCCAATACTCGGGTGTACTTGTCCGGGCAGCTGTACAGGAACTTAGCTGTCGCATGCTGCGCTACAGTAAAGCTGTGGAAGATAGACATCAGGCTCTGCGAGTTAGGCGCTTCATATGAACAATCAACCAAAGTACCTTCCTGAGACACAAACTCAATCGGGGACAAACCCGCTTGACCACGAGGAAGATCAGGCCAGATGTGATTCATAAATGCTTGACCAACCATACCTTTCATACCAGGCAACTGAGTGTTAATAGCTCGGTTAGTCAACTCAGGGCTAGTGCCAGTAAAGTCAAAGATAAGACGATCGCCTTTCTTGGTCAGAGCCAAATTGATTTTCAACAATGCATTTTCACGCAGAGTACTATCCATGATGGTCTGAGTACGAACAGTCATATCTGGCCACTCTGAGATACGATTACGTACTTCTTTCACTACGCTCTCATTGGTATAGCGGAGACAAGCTGTCAGTGCATCAGGGCCATCGGTTTCAAATACTTCTTTAATACGTTTCTCAAGACGCATACAGGCGAACAACTTCACCTTCATGTCTTCGTATTGCAGTTTTGGCTCACGTACTGAGTTCTGCAAGAAGGTCAGAATGTCTCTCTTGATTTCATAGTTTTCCACTACTTTGAAGGGGGACATTTTCAGCCCTTCATCAAAGGAAGTCTCAGCCATGGAAGGCATACCGCCCGGCTCGATAGCGCCGTTTTCGCCTTCGTGAACAGTCGACGCAGCCCAACAGATCAGCTCGCCTTTATGGAACACTGGCAAAATCATACTCTGGTCAGTGTTGTGCACGTTACCGTAACGAGAATCGTTATGGATGAAGCCATCACCTTCTTTAACACCGACGGTATGTTCTTCAATCCAGTTTTTGATAATAAACTTGATTGGGTGGTGAACCAAGGCAGAGAAAATCAATACGCCGCCTGCACTACCAATGGTCAAGTCACCTGAGGCGGAATAAATGCCAGTGATAATATCACCCCATTTTGCCCCAGGCGCTGCGCCCATCTGTTCAACCATCTCAAAACCTTCTTCACACGCTGACTGCAAGCGGTCACGAATAGAAGAAATCTGGTTAAGATCGGTGTATTTATCCATGCACTCTTCTTCTGATGGAGTACGTGGCATGATGCTGTGATCACGTATAATTTCAGGGTCTGGCCCAAGAAATAGTGTCGTGTCTTTCAGGAACTTCTGTATTAATTCCTGATCTTGAACTTCAGTGTCTGTATTAGTGCTCATAATAAAACTACCCCTTTAATTCTTTGCTTCTGCACGGAGGAACCAAACTGCACCCTGTTCTGCGGATACATATTTCCAACCGGGCTCAACCAAATATGTGGTAACTTCTGACGCCACAAGAGCTGGCCCCACAATCTCTGTACCTGCTGGAATATCAGTTTTATTCCACACTGGCGTTTCAACAGCTTTGCCTTCTCCACCTACAAAGTAACAAGAACGAGTACTTGATGGTGCCGGCGGAGCAATACGCTCAGCTTGTGGTACAGGTTTAATGTGTGTGAACTTAACGGTGTCATGCTCAACGTAAGAAGCAACACGAATCGTATTGATTCGAATACCTGCTTCTGGCGCCTGACTACCTTCACCAAATCGCTTGCCATAATCCGTAGAGAACTGATCCAGAATGTTCATTACATCCATCACAGATTCGAGAGAATGCTTAGGCACAACGACCGTGGTTTGCACCAACTGGTTACCGTAGCGCATATCCAGCTCAAGGGAGTGCTTGATATCTTCAGCATTAGACCCCTGACGCAACAGATCGTTTTGACCACGCAAGCTCAGCTCAACCACGATATCGTTAAAGCGTTTGTAGTTATCAAACACCTTACGAGACGTGGAATCATAAAGAACCATAAACAACGAAGATTCATGAATATGCATCTGGTGCATATTACCGGCGCCCACTGCAGAGAACACAGAGCTCATCGGCGTAGCAAGAATCTTATCGATATTCAGGTTTGAAGCGATACCACAACAGTGCAGAGGACCATTACCACCATAGGCCAACATGGTGAAGTCTTCGGGGTCATAACCGCGAACACGCAACTCCGTACCCACACCGTTAGCCATGTTGCTGTCAACTTTCTCTTTAACCAGTAGAGCAGCTTCAATAGCTTCAACATCCAGATCATCACAAAGTGCTTCTTCAATGGCAAAAAATGAACGTTTCGGGTTCAGTGGAATACTACCGCCTGCATAGTTTTCAGCATCAAGGTAACCCAACACCAAATCAGCATCCGTTACCGTTGGCTTCATGCCACCGCGGTCATAACACGCAGGACCAGGGTCAGAACCGGCACTCTTAGGCCCAACCGCTACAGCGTTGTACATACGGTCAAACGAGGCGATAGAACCACCACCAGCACCCAATGTCACCAAGTGAACCATAGGCACAGAAACCAACCAACGGTCGATAACCGGGTTAAAGTCATAGTGCTTAATACCACCTTCAACCACGATACCAATATCGTAGCTGGTACCACCCATATCTGTTGCAATCACACTACCGAGATCGGCTTCTTTCGCCAAATGCTCTGCGGCACTGATACCTGAAACAGGACCAGAGTGAATTGTTTGCAGCGCATCAGTCGAGTTTAACTGAGCCATACCACCGGAGTTATGAATAACCAACATGGGTTTGGTATAACCATGTTGACGAAGGTTTTGCTCAAGCTGGCTCATGGCGTGATACATAGTGGAGTGCAAATAACCATCGACAATGGCCGAGGTAGCACGCACATATTCACCTTTACGGCCCGCCACACGGTGAGACAGAATCACAGGGATAGAACCCAACAAATGCGAGGGGTATTCTTCCAGAAGAATTTGTTCGACACGCTTTTCGTGAGCGGGGTTAACTACGGAGTTAACCAAACAAACCACTATAACCTGAGCACCTTTATCAACCAATGTTCTAATCTTGTTGCGAACATCGGCTTCGTCTAAAGGCATGACCAACTCACCTTCGAAACCCAAACGCTCACGTACGCCTTCGATCATGTGTGGCATGACCAATGGTGTTGGGCGCTGTGCATCAGGCAAGTTCTGCTTACCCATATCATCCAAGCCTTCACCATAACCACGCGCTCGACTCAAGGGAACCATTGCTTCAAAACCAGCGGTAACCAACATACCAATACGTGGACCATTGTGCTCGATCAGAGCATTAGTACCCAACGTGGTTGCATAACGAACGGAGTCAACACCTGCCAGGATTTCATCCATGGAGATGTCTAGTTCGGTATACGCTTTTTCAACCGCTTCATTAAAACCCAAAGCAAGGTTGTGATGAGTCGTCAATGCTTTAGTTTCAATGTACTTACCATTCCAGACCACAAAACAGTCTGTGAAAGTACCACCGATATCTACTGATATACGTTTCATAATATTATTTCCTAAAACTCTATAACTATTAAGTCATTCACTTGTTGAACAAGCCATTCATTTGCGCAATGGCAATAGCTATCAATGATTGTGACCGTGAGTTCTATCCACCAAAACATTAGGGCCTTTAACTGGCTCCAGTATTTCTTCGCGGCGACTCCACTGCTCTTTCAGTGCATCCACATCCACTTCCATATCGTAAAGCGGCTCATGCCCAGGGAAGGTATATTCAACTTCCACCTGGGTGCCACAGGATGGGCAATAGAATTCATAAATACTTACCCAGTCTTTATCGGGACAGAAGGTAAACTTGTATTTTTCAGGATCAATTATCGAAGGATGTATATCCTCGGGATTACGTTTATAAGCCAGCAATCCCTCTTTGTAGTTACCACGGGCCGAACCGACCTCATGATCACAGACGCGACACTCCCAATTTTCTGTTTCCAGATCAATGCGAAGATATTCAGTCATCAAAACTTTCATTACACTGCCCCCTTAGTCAGACAAATGTCACCCAATTCAGTTACAACAAATTCCCAGCCATCTCTTACTAAACAAGTAAAGTACTCTTCTTCAATAACAGCTGGACCTACGCCATGGTCACCTGGCTCCATAAAGTTCACATCGTAAACTGGTACATCTGACCATTCTTTGTTATCACCAAAAATTGAACGAGTTTTTGAAGACTTGGCAGCATTCGCCTTTTTCACTTCAGCATGGCTATCACTTTCAACTCGCAATGTTTTACGAGCCGAAACTTCTAGCGTTACTGCTTCAGCCTGGGAAAGCCCCTGAGGAACGGCCACATTGCCATTCAGCACATGAACAGATTCCACACCATCTTTTTCACCCACCAACTGAGCAGCAATTACATATTCACCTTTGGCATAGCCTTCAGCAAACATATCGCGCTCAGCACGCTCTAGCAGCCCATCATACGCTTTCGACAAAGTCTCTTGCTTATGGTCAGAAAGCACTACTTGGTAGCTCTGACCAATATCACAAGAACCAATACCATAGGCACTGAATACAGCCGCAGTTTTTGGCACGTATACTGTTTTGATGCCACATTTGTCTGCTGCACCACACGCATTCATAGGGCCAGCGCCACCAAAGGCAAGCAGCACAGTGTCATCTGAAACTTCACAAAACTTGCTTAATTCATTAGCCACTTTCTGCTCATATGCACCGCGCAATTGCAGTAAAGCATCATCAACTGAAACACCCAAAGGGTCAGCAATATTCTCTGCTATCGCCGCACGAGCGCGGTCAATATCCAATGCCAGTCCGCCACCAAAAAAGGTAGAAGGATCAAGCAGACCCATCAGAAGGTTCACATCTGTAATGGTAGAATTTTTACCACCCCGACCAAAACTGGCAGGTCCAGGAACAGCACCCACACTTTCTGGACCAACCTGAATCTCTTTGCCTTCTACAGAAAGAATTGAACTACCACCAACACCGGGGCTATCAATTTCACAAAGACCAAAAGTAATTGGCACATTTTCAACCATGCCCCTACGATCTTCATTCACTTCATTTCTAACCACATGACCAATATCAGTTGTCGTACCACCAACATCCATAGACAGAACATTGGATAGGTTGTACTGCTTACTAAAGGCTTTTACGCCTTCCATACCGCCACGAGGACCAGAACTGTATGTTTTCAATGCAATGGTTTTTGCCACACGAGATGCATCGCCATCATTGCGGAAAATCAGCAGAGGGTTCTTAGTGCGGTATTCACGCAAACGGTTTTCTGCATTATAAAGGAAGCTTTCCATTGCTGGATGCAAGAAGGAATTAATCAATGCAGTCCAGGCACGGCGATCTCCGGATACGTCATCAGCCAACTCACTGGCAAACAACATAGGCACAGCGCCTAATAAGTGGCGAGGGTAATTATCAAACGCTACTTGCTTAAATTGTGATTCATACTCACTCGCATTATCAATGTCGAAACAAACTACGACACGGTTAGCACCGCTTGAAGTGAGTCGAGTAATAGCTGTTGCGCTCTCTGCGGCTTTTCCAGCATCGCTCAGGTGATCAAGATCAATTTCCTCGACCCTATCCCCAACAAAAAAGTCATATAACTCTGGATCTTGAGCCCGCATGCGCCCTACCAAATCAGCATTGCCTTTGTTGATAACCAGCCCCAGTTTTGGACCCTTACGTTCAACAATTGCGTTGGTTCCTTGAGTAGTAGAATAGCGAATGTGTTCTACTTCAGCCAAAAGTCTGGCTACATCCTCTTCACCATAAACTACTTTAGAGACGGACTTCAGACCATCAAAAAAACATTTACTTAAATCATAAGGCGTCGTTAACGTTTTAGTTTTATAAAAATCGTTACCGTTAATCACACAGATATCTGTGAGAGTACCGCCATTATCGATATTAATTAGCATTCCCATATCGAGTACCCTTAATACTTAGTTTCGAGCTTAGGTTGAGTGAGTGTGCATACCGTATTTACCGATGCTCGTTCGGAAATTTCACGGATACATAAAAAAAGCAAACATCGTGCCACAATGAGGAAAACAGCCCCAAAGCACTATAACCTTTTGATTAAATTATATTTTTTAATTTACTGACAACTAAGAACATCTGTTTTTATCTGGACGAAAATAGGTCAGCGTTTCATTTTGCTTCTGTTTGATTTCACGACAAGTAGTGAAAAAAGCAAGGGCTTAGTGACTGTTAATGAGGTGTTAGTGAATACAATTAAAAGAGGTACGACTAAGAAAGGGGCAACAAGTAAAAACGCTCTAAACCTAAGGTTTCGATTAGAATCGCGGGCAAACTCTATTCAACTTGATAGTACTCTAAATAAAACTCGACATCGCCCATCGCGGGCCGCAATTGGTGTTTTACCCCGGGGACCATCACCCCGCTTAAATGTTGATCCAATACAAAACCCGTTGCAGGCTCATGCTGAATTACAAATTGAAGTAAGCCACTTTTGACTACAATATTTACCCACTCATCACTTCCAGGCTCATAACCCGATACAAAAACCTCAGGAATAGTATCAACTTGGTAACAAAGAGAAGTTTTCTTCAACGTTGCATTATCTGGCAACACGGGCATATCACAGTAAATACATTCCTGCGTGTCACCAATATGCTCCTGCCTGCCCTTACCAGTGCCAATCCATTTACACTCCTGATAAGGAGGGTTATGCCGCATTTCTACTACATGCCCACACTCAAGATCTGCGATCCACTCCTGAAAGCGATCCAAGTGAAAACCAGTAATAGTCTTTTTCATAAACTTCTTCCGTTCTGTTCACTTATTGACTTTGCTTGCGGCCTTATTAGTACCTTCAGCAAGATCAAGGGTATTTGCAAATAGCCATTCTCGCGCCATTTCTGTAATAGACGCAACGGCTGGATGAGAAACTTTTCTTTCCACAGAAATCGCATAAAACTCCTCACGCACATCATTGGTCTGCCCAATAGGCTCTACGCCATATTGCTTTTCTACCTCATCAGCAATGGCTGTAGGTACAATAAAAATGCCTACGCCAGCCTGGCCAAAAGCTTTCATCAATGCACTATCATCAAACTCACCAACAATTTTTGGATGTATATGTAGTCGATCAAACCATTGAACCAAGCAATTGCGTACCATCGTCATTTCTCCTGGCAATAAAAATGGTTTACCACTAAGACTATGAGGAAAATTACTACCAAGCTCACCAGCCAACTCTGGATTAGCAAAAAAAGTAATGCCGCAATCGCCTAAAGACCGGCTAAACCCTCCCACACCGACCTCAGGAGGAATAGAGCTGTCCGCAATAACCAAATCAATGTGGTGTACAACAAGCTCACTCCACAAAAAATCAATACTCCCTTCCTTGCAAACAATGCGAACAGGCTCAGGTAACTGTAGCGCTGGAGCTAACAAGCGATACGCAATGGACTTAGGCACTACGTCCGTTACACCCACATTAAATATAATAGGCCTTTTACCCGGAGGGTTTCGCAGCTTTTCTTTCAATTCATTTCCAAGCGAAAAAATTTCCTCGGCATAACCCAGTACTAGTCTCCCAGTTTCTGTTAACTCTAAATTTCGCCCTACTCGAGAAAACAGTGCTTCACCCAAATGCTCCTCTAGCAAGCTTAGCTGGCCGCTAATGGTTTGTGGTGTCAGGTGCAAACGCTCGCTTGCACGGGTAACACCCCCTGATTTCGCCACCATCCAAAAATAATGAAGATGTTTATAGTTAATCATGCCTGCACACCTAATAGTTCGGTTTATACGAAGTTAATTTAAATTATATTCGACTTTTCCTTGCAAACAAATAGACCTAGCCTTGCTTCTATCGATTAACAATGAAAACTAAAGAAGGAAGGAAGCAATGGAAATTGAGATTCAAACAGAGAACTTTGAACTAACAAAAGATCTGGAAGCTTATATTCACCAGAATTTGGGATTTGACGATAGTGATCAATATGGTCCCGTAAGCCATGTGCATGTCAAACTATCCGAAATGAATGATGCTGGAGAAAAGAGTAAAAACTGTTTCATAACTGTAACTCTAGATGGAATGCCAGCAAAAGTAGAGGTTCAGAATACTGAAGAAGATATGAATTATGCCATTGACCTAGCATCTAAGCGTGCACGCAAAACAGCATTACTTTGGATAAGACGTTATGGCGCAAAAACTGCTTAGAACAATTATAAGACCAAGCACAGACTTATTTACATACCCTTCTTTTTGCTAGCCCTTAAATACTAAGGGCACAGTTTCAACTAATCCTCCAAGGTGTTGATTCTTACAATGCAAAGAAACAAAAAACCCGACACATGGTCGGGTTTTTTGTTTATGGCGGTGAGGGAGGGATTCGAACCCTCGATAGGGTATTAGCCTATACTCCCTTAGCAGGGGAGCGCCTTCAGCCACTCGGCCACCTCACCAAATTTCCAATCTGTTCAGATATGTCAGACAACTACAAACACCGCCCCAAATTTGAGGCGGCATAATAACATAACATCTAAAAAATCAAAGCGGATTGGGGGCTATTCCTGCCCTTCTTTCTCATTCTGGATTCGTTGATAGATCTCTTCACGATGAACGGAAACATCTTTTGGGGCATTGACCCCCAAACGAACCTGGTTTCCTTTAACTCCTAAAACAGTAACATTAACATCGTCACCAATTATTAGAGTTTCGCCGACACGGCGGGTGAGAATTAACATGATTTTGCTCCTATTTACTGCAAAAATTCAGTGATAACACCGAACGCCCCCTTCCTCCCCAGCTTTTATTATTTTAGTACATCTTGTTATTACAGCCGAGCTGCCTACTCCGACAACTATATAACCCTGGACTCGGCTAGCTAATTATACCAATCATTCCATATTAGGGAAATAGAATATGTTATTTCTGCTCTGTATCAGCTTCAGCTAACTCGAAGGCACTGTGCAAACCTCTTACCGCCAACTCTAAGTAACGCTCATCAATCACAACGGTAATTTTAATTTCAGAAGTACTAATCATTTGAATATTAATATTATCGCTAGCTAACGTTTCAAACATGGTTGCAGCAACGCCCGCGTGAGAGCGCATACCTACACCAACTAAAGCAACCTTGGCAATATTAGCATCAGATTCAACTGTTGTAGCACCCAAGTCCTTCGCTACCTTTTCTAAAACTTCTTCAGCCTTTGCCAGTTCATTGCGATGAACAGTGAATGTTAGCGATGCAGTATTATCCTGCGCCACGTTCTGGACAATCACATCAACTTCAATATTGGCACGCCCTACGGCACCCAAAATACGGGATGCGATACCAGGAACATCTGGAATACCACGAATCGTGAGTTTGGCTTCATCACGGTTAAAGGCGATACCTGAAACTACGGGCTTTTCCATATCGTCATCTTCCTCAAGTGTTATCAGTGTGCCGGGGCCATCTTCAAAGCTGGACAATACTCGCAATGGCACCTTGTATTTTCCTGCAAATTCAACAGCCCGAATTTGTAATACCTTTGACCCCTGACTGGCCATTTCCAACATTTCTTCAAAAGTAATCTGATGCAGGCGGCGCGCACCTTCAACTACACGGGGGTCAGTGGTGTAGACACCATCTACATCGGTATAAATCTGACATTCATCAGCTTTGAGTGCTGCTGCTAGTGCCACAGCCGTGGTATCAGAACCCCCACGACCCAAAGTGGTAATGTTGCCTTGACCGTCAGCTCCCTGAAAACCAGCAACCACGACTACATTGCCCTCAGATAAATCCTGCTCCATGCGATGGGCATCAATGTCCTGAATTCGGGCCTTAGAATGTGAGTTATCAGTAAGGATTCGTACCTGGCTTCCAGTATAGGAACGTGCACCCAAGCCATGCTTGTGTAACGCCATGCACAACAGAGCAATAGTGACCTGCTCTCCAGTAGAAACCAGCACATCCATTTCACGGGGGCTCGGCTCTGCATGAATTTCACTGGCTAGGGAAATCAAGCGATTAGTTTCGCCACTCATGGCTGAAACCACGACAACTACATCATCACCACGGGAGCGAAAACCGGCAATTTTTTCAGCGACAGCTTCGATACGCTCAATGGTTCCTACCGAGGTACCACCATATTTTTGAACTATTAAACTCATGGATGCGGCTACATGGATGTTAGGAAGGAATTAACCTACCGTCTTTCCAGCTTGGAAAGGCGGGCAATTAAACACCAAATCAATATTAAAGTTAAGGGCAACAACTGCTAGAAATCACAACTAGTGTCGAAATCAAATGCCCAGCTTTTCTTCAACCCAGTTAAACACAGAATCAATGGCAGCAGGCAGTGCCTGCACATCAGTACCACCACCCTGAGCCATGTCCGGGCGGCCTCCGCCTTTGCCACCCAACTGAGTGGCTACAAACTGCATCAGCTCACCAGCTTTAACCCGGTCAGTCACATCCCGGGTTACGCCAGCTACTAGGGCAACTTTATCATCACCCGGCACAGCTAATATAACTACGCCTGACCCCAGCTTATTTTTTAGCTGGTCAACTGTATCGCGAAGTGCTTTTGGATCAACCCCATCAAGACTGGCAGACAATACCTTCACACCTTGAATATCTCTGGCTTGACTCGCCAAATCACTGCCTGCGGAACTGGCCAGCTTGCCCTTTAATTGGGTATTTTGTTTTTCCAGTTCTTTCGACTCAGCATAAAGTGCTGTCACTTTATGAGCTGCATTATCACGGTTGGTTTTAAGAGTTCGGCCAATATCATCCAGCCGCTGTTCCAACTCATCGAGATAAATTAGCGCCCGCTCTCCGGTCACCGCCTCAATACGGCGAACACCGGCAGCAATACCTGTTTCACTGGTAATACGCATTAACCCAATATCACCTGTTCTCGAAGCGTGAATACCTCCACAGAGCTCTACAGAGTAGCCCTCGCCCATCGTCAGCACACGAACTTCATCGCCATATTTTTCACCAAACAGCGCCATAGCTCCCTTCTGTTGTGCGGCATCCATATCACAGATATCTGTTTCCACTAGCGAGTTGCGACGGACTTCTGCATTGACACGACGCTCTATGGTTTTTAACTGCTGAGGAGTTACGGCTTCAAAATGACTGAAGTCAAAGCGGAGTCTCTTGCTATCTACCAGTGAGCCTTTCTGGGTCACATGATCACCAAGAATTTCTCGTAAAGCTGCATGAAGTATATGAGTGGCAGAATGATTCAATGCTGTAGCTTGTCGAACCTGCTCATTCACCTCAGCTTCTAGCTGTTGGCCCGTAGTTACCATTCCCGATGTCAGCACACCCAAATGGAGGTAGTGATTACCTTGTTTTTGACAATCTTGGACCTCGAACTCAAAACCAGGTGTACGTAAGTAACCACTATCACCCACCTGACCACCAGCTTCTGCGTAAAACGGTGTTTGGTCTAAAACAATGACAGCTTCATCACCAACAGCAAGGGAATCCGCTATCTCTCCATCCTGGATTAAAGCAACAACAGTTGCTGCACCATGAGTATTTTTATAACCGGTAAAATTTGTTTTACCCTCTAACTGCAGTTGTTGAGTGTAATCCACCTTAAATGATCCAGCAGCGCGAGCACGCTGGCGCTGAGCATTCATGGCTTCTTCATAACCCTCGATATCCAGTGATAGCTCTCGCTCACGAGCGATATCATTGGTGAGGTCTACTGGGAACCCATAGGTGTCGTAAAGGGTAAAGACCACATTACCGGGAATGACTTTTCCCTCTAATTCAGACAGCACTGAATCAAGCACCGTCATTCCTTTATCCAAGGTTTTTTCAAATTGCTTTTCTTCTGCCAGTAGTACTTTTTCTACCTGTGCTTGAGCCTTGATCAACTCTGGGTAAGCATTCCCCATCTCAGCAACTAAAGCGGACACTAGCTTATGGAAAAATGCCTGAGTCTGACCCAATTTATTACCGTGGCGAACGGCCCGGCGAATAATCCGCCGCAGTACATAACCCCGGCCTTCGTTGGAAGGCAGCACACCATCGACAATCAAGAAGCTACAAGAACGAATATGGTCGACAATGACTCGCAGTGACTTGCTCTCTAGGTCATTGGTACCGGTAAGCTCTGCCGCAGCTTTGAGCAAAGCCTGAAACAAATCGATCTCATAGTTGCTATGCACACCCTGCATCACCGCAGCAATACGCTCGAGTCCCATACCAGTATCAATAGAAGGCTTAGGCAATGGCTCCATAGTGCCATCGGCACTACGCTCATACTGCATAAAAACTAGGTTCCATATCTCGATATAGCGATCAAGATCATCATTTTCACTGCCAGGTGGCCCACCGGACACATCTTCACCATGGTCATAAAAAATTTCTGAGCAGGGCCCGCAAGGACCGGTATCGCCCATCTGCCAAAAATTATCTTCGTCTAAACGCGAGAAACGTTCCGCGCTGACACCCATTTCTTTTAGCCAAATGTCTGCCGCCTCATCATCGGATACATGAACAGTGACCCACAAGCGCTCTTCGGGAAGCCCTAGGACTTCAGTGAGAAATTGCCAGGCGAATTTTATGGCATCACGTTTAAAATAGTCACCAAAACTGAAATTACCAAGCATCTCAAAGAAGGTGTGGTGACGCGCGGTATAGCCTACATTTTCAAGGTCGTTATGCTTACCACCTGCTCGCACACAACGTTGAGATGAAGTAGCTCGTGAATAATTGCGTTTTTCTGCACCTAAAAATACATCCTTAAATGGCACCATGCCCGCATTAGTAAATAACAGGGTGGGGTCATTGCCGGGCACCAAACTACTACTGGAGACAATGGTATGTTTCTGACTTTCAAAATATTTCAGAAATGCATCGCGAATTTCAGCACTTTTCATAAACAATCAATATCCATGGCCTGCTAAGGCCGGTTAAATTCTGTTCTGGTTAATGAGCTCTCAAAAACCCAAACTATCTTCAGAGAATGCTTTATTGCCCAGGATATGCAGATGAAGGTGAAAAACTGTCTGCCCAACACCAGCTCCATTATTGATGATCACTCGAAAGGCTTCATCAACACCGGCTTTTTTGGCAATGTCTCCTACTGTCAGCATTATGTGCCCCAATAGCGCCTTATCCTCTGGGGTAGCATCCACTAATCTAGGAATTGGCTTCTTTGGAATTACCAACAAATGGATCGGAGCCTTCGGTGCAATATCGTTGATAGCAAAACAATGCTCATCCTCGTAGACAACATCTGCGGGGATATCACCATTGATAATCCTGGTAAACAGGGTTTCTTCTGACATGATCCGCTCTTGCTCCGGCTAGTGCTCTCCAGCTAACACTTCTCTACTAATACTTGCCCATTATTGACCGCCACCAAGTTTTTCATCGGTGGTTAGCCGGCGGGCCTCAGTTTCAAGCATGACAGGAATACCATCTCGAATGGGGTACGCCAAACCACTGGCACGACACACCAACTCTTGTTTTTCTTTGTCATATTCCAAAGGTGCCTTGCTCACAGGGCACACCAGAATACTCAGCAATTTTTTATCTATCATCACGCCCCCAAACTAGGGAAATTTCAAAGGGGCAAGTTTAAGGGAAAGGCGACGCCAAAACCATGTCTAGGATGATTTAGCGTATAAGAGATTACATATGTGAAATAATTTATTGCGCTTGATCAACAGATGACTCTTCCACCTCACCCATGACAGGAAAACTCTTTAACACTAATTCAGGATCCACTCGTACATTAAACCAATTGATGCGCCAGTCCAGATGAGGACCTGTTGCCCTTCCTGTTGCCCCCACTCGAGCTATTAAATCTCCCGCTTTTACTCGTTGGTCGGGAATCGCTATTACTTCACTAAGGTGAATAAAAGTAGAGCTAACGCCCTGGCCATGATCAATAATTAGAGTTCCGCCAGAATAAAACATATCATCATGAGACAACTTAACCACTCCAGGAGCTGGGGCATAAACCTCGGTGCCCGTAGGCGCGGCTACATCCAAGCCATAGTGTGGCCTACCTGGGGTGCCGTTATACACTCGGCGACTACCATAAACGCCAGTAATTGGACCTTCCAACGGCCTAGTAAACCCCGCCAAAAAATCTTTAAGACTACTGGCTCCTGATCGAGCCTGTTTGACCATTGCCCCTTCGCGGCGAATTCTGTCCAGAACCTCCGCCGGAGGGGTCACTGTTTTCTGAGGCACACCTTCAATACGTTGTTCACGATATTCACGCTGAGCCACAGAAAATGTGTATAACTGTTTTTCCCCTTGGCCATTTTCAGTAACCAACTTAATTTCAGCAGGCGCATCTCGTCCCAGACCAAAAACAAAAGAACCATCTTCTTCTATATTAATAGATCGACTCATTAAGGTTACCGAGGTACCTGGAGGTACCTGGCCAACAAGTAATCCACCTTGAGAAAAAGCACCGCTCAGCTCAAGACCTAGGACACTTTGCCCCGATAGAAATAAGCTTAAAATGATAAAAAATTTTAGTCGTTTCATGTGAAGATCACAGATTTTTTTGTTTGCATGCCAGTATTCTACCCATTGATGAGTAAATGATTCAGGTTATCCATTCGCTTTAGGCTACAAATAACACTTTAGTAAAAATAACCTTAACCAGTAATCAAATTTCAAGGCATCTCATTTTCAAAATAGGGTTCTAATGAATCTACTTGGCAATGAGCTCCTGTATTTAGTACTCGTACCGAATAATTGTGGGTACAAAACATATTATTTCTTGCGGTATACACAAAACCATGCCGTTTTATTCCCTCGCAATGCTTCATAAAACGAATTTTAACCTGTTTTCCATCCACTAAATCAAGCATAGCTGAGTAGTTATCTAACACTTTTATCTTACGAATTCGGTTACTACTGATACATCCATTATATATACCCCAACCCTCTAGATTGACGCCACCCTCTAGTGACTTTGTTCCAGATGAGTACTGCCATTCATTGGATCCAGAGGGGTTCCCAAGCTCTGATGAGAAAACTCCAGAAAAAGGGGAACACAAATAAAGTACCCCTACAATCAAAATAACATAAGTATTCAACGGAAAAATTCCCCAAAAATCTATTCCGTACTTAGATTACATCTCTCGCTGTCCGTTCCTTATATTCTTTGACTCAACTGTAAATTTTCGTACAACTTTTGCGTAACAATAGACACAGGTCAACTATCCAACCTTCAATTCCCAAAACTACTCATCATTGAAATCAGTTGAATCGAAACAGGCTGAAATTTGATCTGAATTGAACCCACGATAATGTAAAAACTGACGACGTTTTGCCTGTTCTTTAAAATCAGAGCAGGGTTTGCCTCCATATTTTTTATCAAGTACAGCTTTAGCCAACTGATACCAATTTATATCATTACTTGATAAAACTGCATCAATCATTGAAGTAGATACACCTCGCTGTTCTAGTTCTAGGCTAATACGATGTGGCCCCTGCCCTTTTTTAATTCGGGAGGAAGTGAACGCCTCAGTAAAACGCTCATCTGACTGAAGTTGGTCGCGTTGTAAGCCAGTAACGATAGTTTCTACCAACTCAATATGCTCTGGAAATTTATCTCTTAGCTTTCGCTTCAACTCAACCCTAGAGTGCTCTCGACGAGCAAGCAAATCCATAGCCCGAAAACGCATAACTACAAGTGGATCTTTTTGATCACTCTTATTCATTTCTGCTTGTTATTTAAATTAATATGTAAGATCACCGCCCTCCTACTCCCTTGGCGGCGAAGTCGTTAAGTCCACTAATGACTTATTCTCCAACTCAGCCTCAACCCTAGAACTAGAACTAGAACTAGAACTAGAACTAGAACTAGAACTAGAACTAGAACTAGAACTAGAACTAGAACTAGTATCAGTAGAAGAAGTAACTGGAACAGGGTCTAGTTTTTCTACCATGCCCAACCACTGACCCAAACGAGTAAAAATGGCCTTCAGCAGACGCCATAGTTTAGGCAACAACCAAATCACTAAGAGGACAAATAACACCATAGCCCCGACAAACAACCATGGGTGGTTAAACATAGCCCAAAGTCCACCCAGCACAAGAATATCTTCTGAGATTGATGCTCCCCAATTAGAAAAGGGCTCTGGAGAGGTATTAATTAATGCACGGGTAGAAAACTTAATCAGATGACTGGCTCCAGCCATAGACCCACCCAGTAACCCTGCAGACAACTCTAATGCTGGCGTTACATCACCCACAGCACCAACAGCCAACAACGCCCCGGCTGGAATTCTAATAAAGGTATGTACTGTATCCCAAGCGGTATCCACCCCCGGTACTTTGTCGGCAAAAAATTCTACAAAGTACATAATGCCTGCGGCCATAATAACCATAGGGTTTTCGACAACAGACAATTCAGGAGGCAAATCAACATTGCCCGTTGAACCAGCAAGCCCCAGCACTAATAACGCAGCATATAAATTAATGCCGCTGGCCCAACTAACACCCAGTGTCAGGGCAATAACACTGATAAGTTCCTGGTAATTTTCCATCATGACAACCCTCTATATTCAATGTAATTATAGATAGTAGGCAGCCTCTCTAGCATCTACCGGAACGCCTAAACGGTTCAAGCAGCAATTGTAAAAATTTTTTGTCATTCCGCTGATCAAGGCCAATAACCATATCAGCAGTCCGTACACTCTGTGACTTACTACCAAAGAAACGATCCCAAAAGCTGAATAATGCGCCGTAGTTACTGTCTGTATCCTGCTGGGTCACATGGTGGTGAATCCAATGAATCGATGGTGTAATTATTATTTGTGACAATGCCCACTCGAACTTTACTGGTAGCCGTAAATTAGAATGGTGAAAACCAGCGCTCAGCAGGACCAGTGTCTCAAACAAAATGACTGATGATAGCGGCATCCCTAAGCAGACAATTACCACCCCGCGTACTAATGCAGACAATATTACTTCGCCAAAATGAAACCGTACTGCCGAAGTCACATCCAGCCACTGATCCAAATGATGCACCTTATGAAAGCGCCATAATAACGGTAAGCGATGATTAACCCGGTGCCACCAGTAAATCCACAAATCCAGCAGAACTATATCCAGTAAAAGGCCGCCCCAGCCATCTAACCAATCACCTCGCCAATTCCCATCCCACACTCCACTCCAACTCACGGCATAGAGTGTTATAGGTAAGACTATGAGAGGAGATATCAAACTATTACCTAGCCAAAGAGATAGGTTTTTTATCACCCGGCTACCGGTCTTAATATATACAGGTACAGATGCCGCTGGTGAATTACGTTCAGCCACAAATAAGCCCAGCAGAAGGAATACCACGATTAAACTTTTATAAATTAGCAGTTCAGGCACTATCATCTCTTCAGGTTATACAAAAAAACCGCACCTTCAAAGAAGGTGCGGTTTTAATTATGAATTAGAACAATGGTGTCAACTTTCTATTTAGAGCACTACGGCTATATCAAGCTTCAGCTTCCTCACCAGAAGACTCTTCACCTAAAGCGACTTCGTCTACAGTAGCTTTATCCTTTTTTGGTTTCGGCATTAACTCTGCACGTATTTTCTGTTCGATTTCATCAGCAATTGCTGGGTTTTCACGCAGGTATTCACAAGCATTTGCCTTACCTTGGCCAATCTTATTGCCATTGTAGGCATACCAAGCACCGGACTTATCAACAAGGCCACACTTCACACCAAGATCAACAACCTCACCCAAATGGTTAATACCATGGCCATAGAGGATCTGGAATTCACACTGCTTAAACGGCGGTGATACTTTGTTTTTTACCACTTTGACGCGGGTTTCATTGCCCACCACTTCATCGCCTTCTTTTACCGCACCAATACGGCGAATATCTAGGCGAACTGAAGAATAAAACTTCAGCGCGTTACCACCAGTGGTCGTTTCCGGATTACCAAACATCACACCAATTTTCATACGAATTTGGTTAATAAAGATCACCAAACAGTTTGCTTGTTTAATATTACCCGTCAGCTTACGCAATGCCTGAGACATCAAGCGAGCTTGCAAACCTACGTGATGGTCACCCATCTCACCTTCAATTTCTGCTCGTGGCGTCAGCGCTGCTACGGAGTCAACCACCAGCACGTTAACAGTTCCTGAACGTACCAACATATCTGTGACTTCTAATGCCTGCTCACCGGTATCTGGCTGCGACACAAGCAGATCATCTACATTAACACCTAATTTTTCTGCATAGATAGGATCTAGTGCATGCTCTGCATCGATGAAAGCACATGTACCACCAGCCTTTTGCGCTTCAGCAATCACTTGGAGCGTCAGCGTTGTTTTACCTGAGGATTCAGGCCCATAGATCTCAACAACACGCCCTTGTGGTAAACCACCGATACCCAACGCGACATCCAATCCAAGTGAACCAGTAGATATGGATGGAATGGCCACATGTTCCCGGTCACCCATACGCATCACCGTTCCCTTGCCAAACTGACGCTCAATTTGACCCAGTGCTGCTTGAAGCGCCTTTTCTTTATTCGCATCCATGATTGTTGCCTCTTCTCTTAATTTTTTAATACTGAAATGCCGTATTTTTTTGTAGCTTAACTGAATTTTTTAGTACTGTATAGTCATACAGTACTCTTATTTTTAAGCATACCAACTAAACCTACCAGAGCTTGCTCTATAGCAGCAGCTCTCACCTCTGAACGCCCACCAGAAAACGTAAATGAATAACACTCCAACAACTCATCTGTATCAGTGCCACCGCAACGAGTGGCCCAACAAAACCATACTAGCCCCACCGGTTTATCCGCTGTTCCACCACCAGGGCCTGCCACACCACTTACAGCTACGGCAATATTTGCCTCAGATGCTTTAAGCGCGCCTAAAGCCATCTGCTGTACTACTAATTGGCTGACGGCACCTTCTGCTATAAGTACATCAGGGGACACCCCCAATAATTGCTGCTTTGCCTGATTGGAATACGTCACAAAGCCAGTATGAAACCACTGGGAGCTCCCCGGCACATCAGTAATAGCACTTGCAATACCGCCCCCCGTGCAAGATTCAGCACAAGTAACTGTAAGACCCTGAGACAGAAGCAATTCCCCTAGCTCAACTGTGATTTGTTCAGTTGATTGAAAATGATTACTCATAGCCGGACCTCAACTAGCTGAAAGACACTATTAGCTAAACGATACTGTCACTAGGGTTTCATAATGATAAGTACCCGGAAACAAATCTATCAGCTCTACATGATCAATAGAATACTTACCTGTTAGCTGCTGGAGATCCCGCACCATGGTTGCTGCATTGCAACTCACATAAATAAGCTTTTTAGGCTTAAAAGCCTTTATCCAAACGGACAAGTCTGCAAAACCTTTTCTTGGTGGGTCAACTAGCAACACATCAAATTGCTGATACTCAGAGCGTGCTTTAAAAGTTCTCAATGCCGAATCAGAAAATAAATCCAAATGGATAAAACTCAACTCCTCCTGATTTACCCTCTCTGGTGCAAAATCCACCATTACCCGCTCTACGGAGTCATGGCTTTCAATAATGGGGTTTGACAAATTACCCTCACCTGAAAACAAATCCAGCAAGGTTCCA
>Ga0209345_10001249_pt1 | contig 30864 bp, 29 predicted proteins | sample Cruoilmetagenom7_FD_187294 | JGI IMG/M metagenome (GOLD analysis project Ga0209345, IMG submission 187294) | Oil polluted marine microbial communities from Coal Oil Point, Santa Barbara, California, USA - Sample 7 (SPAdes) (version 2) | ecosystem: Environmental > Aquatic > Marine > Oil seeps ...
ATGCTTGAACGCCCATTGGTTCATGAGCCTTGCGGACGCCCGAGAAAAGCTGGAGGATTGGCGTAGACACTATAACGAGGACAGACCACACAGTGCGATCGGATACAACGTACCGATCGCCATGCACTATCCCGATGGCGTCACCAGCCCGTCATCGTGACAGAGCCGGAAAACTCCAGCTTCTGGCGGTCCAGTGTTGGGGCTCAGAGCACCATCGGTGATGATTTCAATCTCAGACATAAGCACGTGTTTAGTGATAGCCCTAAACCTCCTCGGGCAGGCCGAGGTGCCCGGCCGAAAGGGGGGCCAGTTCACGCCGCTACCGAAAGCGTAACCGGATCGAGATCATGTTTGGTCGACTGAAAGACTGGAGGCGCGTGGCAACGCGCTACGACCGAAGTCCCACGGTCTTCCTCTCAGCCATCGCTCTCGCCGCACCCGTCATCTTTTGGCTATGAGTCCTGAGCCTTAGGCAGCAAGACGCCCTTGCAGGTGACGAAGGACTGGCCCAAGCTCAAGCCAGAGCTGTTCAAAAAGCAGCCATCCTACCTGCCGGGATGTGACAGCTAAGCCTGGATAGCAAGTTAACGGCTTAACGTAATGTTCACCGGTCCCAGAGTAAGCGTACTTAAAGGGCCAGGGGCGGCCTCGCGCAGTCCTTTGATCAGCGCAATCGCAGCGGAAGATGTGCCAGGTAGGAAGTGATTGTTCCCTCCGTTGCCCAAACCCGTCATGTCAATTGTGGAGATGCCAAGAGCTTCGAGCTGATCAAGGTCCTCGACCGAACCCAGTCTCGCCGCCCCGCCCGAGAGACCCGAAGCCAATCCCAGTAGGCGATCGTTTTGCGCTACGGCGACTATAAACGGTTGCGGGAGCCGCCCTAAAGACGCCGCCTGGGATCGGAACAAATCCATGTCGATGTCTGGGGAGACCAGAGTAACCGAGGCTAGCTTGTCGATTGTTCCTTGCCGGTCGGTCAGTCCGATTTGACGCAACGCTTCCATAATTAGAAGGCTTCCCATCGAATGGCCAACCAAGGACAGACGCAGCCCGTTTTTATGCAATAGAGTTCGAAGTAACGTCGCTAGATGATCTCGTGCGATCAGAACACTGTCGCGGTCATATGCGTATTCCAGGGGATGGGCCGCTGATGGCCAGGCAAAATGAATTTGGGGTCCCCGCAACTCATAGTCCCAGGCAATTTGGGCATGTCGGTAAACTGAATCAGAAAAATTGTTGTTGTAGCCATGCACGAACAGCACAGCCTCTTCGCTGGACTGAGCCGCGTCGCGTTGAACAGCTCGGACAAAGGAATCCGCACCAGGCAACGTTTTCGCACCAACCAAAGCGAAATGTTTTGCAGGATCAACAGTGTTTGAAGGGGGCAATTCAATGTTCCCAGCTTGGTGTGCGTGTGGGACCGATATTGAGAGTTGAGCAAAGCTCAATCTATTTGCCCGCTCTTTGCCGTAGGCAATTGGCACTGGATCTGCCGCGCGCGATGTCGCGACAAACAGTGGCTGGACACCCGCAGCGGCTTCAGGTTGCTGTGATACAGAGAAACGGCTTTTGGCAGAACAGCCCGTCAACACGGCCGCGCCCGCAAATGCCATGAAACGGCGACGGCCAAAGGATGAAATGCTCAAAGGACAATCTCGCTTCAGTTTTTTGGCTGGATAATCAAACTATATATGTACCGGCTTTTGGCTGCCAGAGCGCATATCGTTCCGAATTGACTTCATCGAATGGTTTTAGCCGCGAACGCAGCGGCGCGAACCCCTGCCAGCCAAATCGCGCTGAATCCCTCTGGAAAACCCACGCAGAGAGGGCTGGTCGCGTCGGATGCTGCCGGGACAGCCTGGTTGCTCGATTCCAGGTTTCAAATGCCACAACAAACCGTGCGGCGCGATCGAAAGTTATTGCTGCCTTCGAGGTGGGGCAGGCTCTGTGGCTCGCCCACCGCGTCCGACTGCAATCAGATGATGGTTGACGAATCGAACGCGCAGTGGAACGGTTAGTTTGAATATTCGAACATTGTTCGGATTTTTTCAGGTATACAGCGCGGAAAATAGTGGGGAGCTGAGGCTGTTCGACCGCGATGGGAGGGGGAAAATTGGACTATCGGATGACTGACGACCAGCGCGCGATCCGCGACTCGGTCATGGACCTTTGTGGGAAATTTCCGCCGGAATACTGGCGCGAAGGGGATGCCAAAGGCGGCTTTCCTGAGGATTTCTACCGCGCCGTCGCTGACAATGGCTGGCTCGGGATTGCCATGCCCGAGGAATATGGGGGCTCGAACCTAGGTATTACCGAAGCCGCCATCATGATGCAGGCGATTGCCGAATGCGGCGGCGGGCTGAGCGCGACCTCCGCCGTGCACATGAACATCTTCGGCCTGTCGCCGGTGGTGGCCTTTGGCACCGAAGAGCAGAAGAAACGGATGCTGACGCCGCTGATCAAGGGCGAAACCAAAGCCTGCTTTGCCGTGACAGAGCCGACCACCGGGCTGAACACCACCAAGCTCAAGACGCGGGCTGTTCGCAAGGGCGACACCTATTATGTCAGCGGCCAGAAAGTGTGGATATCGACCGCACAGGTGGCCGATTACATGTTGTTGATCGCACGCACCACGCCGATTGAGGAGTGCAAGAGTCCGACGGACGGTCTGACCCTGTTTTACACAAAGCTCGACCGCGACTATGTCGAGATCCGAGAGATCGACAAGATGGGCCGCAAGGCCGTGGATTCCAACGAGCTGTTTTTTGAAGAGCTCCCGGTGCCTGCCGCTGACATGATCGGCGAAGAGGGCAAGGGGTTTCGCCACATCTTGCATGGAATGAACGCCGAACGGGTTCTGGTTTCGGCCGAATGCGTCGGCATCGGCCGCTACGCGCTGGCCCGAGCGGCGAAATATGCCAATGAACGGATCGTCTTTGACCGTCCGATCGGGCAAAATCAGGGTATTCAGCATCCGCTGGCCCGCGCCTGGGCACAGCTTGAAGCGGCCAACCACATGGGTTTCCAAGCGGCGACCCAATACGACCGGGGCGAATCCTGCGGGATTGAAGCCAATGCTGCAAAGGTGCTGGCATCAGAGGCGGCCTTTTTCGCCTGTGAACGGGCAATCCTCACGCATGGCGGTTTTGGCTATGCAAAGGAATATGATGTCGAGCGCCTCATGCGCGAGGTGATGATCCTTCGCATTGCTCCGATTTCGACCGAGCTTGTCCTCAGCAACATTGCCGAAAAGCAGCTTGGCCTGCCGAAATCCTACTGATCCGCAGCGATCTATCGCGGCGCCGAGGGAGGAGGGCGACGGTCCGCCCGGCATCGATGCCGAACGACCGGATATAGTCGCAACAGTTTGCGGAGGAACATCCTGCCGCAGAAAGGGGCAATATGAACTTTTCAATCAAGAGCGCAGCCGCCGGCTTCGCATTCGCCACCGCGGTCACAGCCAGTGCTGCCAGTGCGCAAGATACCATCGACCTCAAGATATCGCATGCCTTTCCCACCACGCATTACCTGATCGAAAATGGGCTGGATGTCTGGGTTGCGTCGCTGAAGGAAGAGCTGGGGGACCGGATCAATTTCACGATCTATCCCGCACAGCAGCTTGGCAAGGCGGCCGAGGCGCTTGACCTCGCGGCGAGCGGTGTCGCCGATGTCGTCCTGACTGCGACCTCGTATCATCCGACCCAGTTGACTGTGACGGGGGTTGCCGAATTGCCCGGTATGTTCTCGGATATCTGCGTCGCGAGCCGGGCCTCGATGGCGCTGTCCAAGGAAGGCGAATTCTTTGACACGGCGGATTTCGAGCCGAACGAAGTGCAGGCGATCTACAACGTCAGTTTGCCGATTTACAAGGTCGTCACGGCGGACCGCAAGGTTGAAACAATGGATGACCTCAAGGGTCTCAAGCTGCGCACCACCGGCGCGGCGATGGAGCTTACGGCCCGAGAGCTGGGCGCGGTCGGTGTCCGCATGCCTTCGCCCGAATTGTTCCAGGCGGCGCAACGCGGCACTGTGGATGGCGCGCTTTATCTCTACGCCGGGATGCCGCCCTACGATCTGCAATCCGTGTTCAAGCACAGCACCGAAGGGGTCAGCATGGGCAGCACGCATCTCGTGCTCTTGATGAACCGCGAGAAGTTTAACGATCTGCCCGAGGACATCCAGGAGACGTTCCTGCGCCTTGGCGCCGCCGCGGCCGAGAACAACTGCGCCTGGATGACCGACAACGAGACCGTGGAGCGTGATCGGATGGTTGAGGAATCCGGTCTGGAAGTCACGACGCTCGCTGACGACGAGGCAGCGCGCTGGAGAGAGCTGACCGCTGCTGTCGCCGGCGATTGGGCCTCCTCTGCCGGTGAAGACGGTGCCAAGGCTGTCGAAACCTATCGCGCCGCAGTGGAGAGCGCCGCCGCGCAGAACTGAGACCGCACAGTCACCGGGGGCGCCTCCGCGTCCCCGGTGACAGACACCCCTCGGGCTTTTCTGCCCAAATCTATTGTTTTCGCCGCCCTTCATGGGCGGGGACGCTGGAGTTGCACCATGACAGACCTTTCCCGATCCTCGATGCGGCCCATCCGGTCCTTCCTCTTTGTTCCCGGCCACCGCGAAAGCTGGATCGACCGGGTGACGGGCTATGGGGCCGACGCGATTATTCTTGACCTCGAAGACAGTGTCCCCCCTGATCACAAGTCGGCAGCGCGAGCACTGGTCGCGGACAAGATTTCCGGCCTCGCCGCCGCAGGCGAGCGGGTCTATGTGCGCGTCAACCGCTCTCCGGCGATGTACGATTTCGAGGATATTCTCGCCGTGACGCGAGAGGGGCTAGAAGGCGTGGTCCTGTCCAAGCCCGGCGGTCCGGAAGATATTCAGATCGCCTCCGCGCTGGTTCATGAGGCCGAGTTGCGAAACGGGTTGGAGCTGGGTCGCGTCGCGCTGGTGCCCACGCTGGAAACCGCCCGCTCGATGCAAACCGCCTACGAGATCGCGCAGAATCCGCGCGTGAACGCAATCTGCGGCGCCAGCGCAAAGAACGGCGATTCCGCGCGGGCGCTTGGCATCACCTGGAGCGATGAGGGCACTGAGACCCTCTATATGTGGCAACGCACGGTGATGGCCGCGCGCGCTGCCGGCAAGATGCCGCTGGGCGGTCTCTGGCAGGATGTTCACGACCTTGAGGGGCTCGACCGCTATGCCCGTCGCAATCGCGCCCATGGCTTCGTCGGGGAGATGATCCTGCATCCCACCAACGTCGAGGTGGTCAATCGCGCCTACACCCCCTCGCCAGAGGAGGTTCGTTATTTCAAGGGCATGATCGAGGCCTATGAAGCCGCCGCCGCGCAGGGCGTCGGGGCGGTGATCTACGACGGCGACCATATTGATCTCGCCCATGTCCAGACCGCCCGGTCTGTCGTCGCGCTGGCCGAGGGGTCCGGCGACACGGATTGAGGCCCTGACCAACGGTTTAGAAAAGAGAGAGAGAGAGGAATCCGCTATGCAAAGCGCCGTATCCGGTAAGTATTTCGAAGAGCTCGAACCTGGCAAAGTCTTTCATCACGCCATCACCCGCACGGTGACGGAAACCGACAACCTGCTTTTCTCCGCGCTCACTTACAATTCGCAGCCGCTGCATCTCGACGATGAGTTCTGCAAGAACACGATTTACGGGAAGCGCCTCGTCAACAGTATTTTCACGCTGGGCCTCGTTGTGGGCGTGGGCGTGGGCGATCTGACGCTGGGGACGACGTTGGGCAACCTCGGGTTTGACCAGATCACATTTCCCAAGCCTGTCTTCATTGGCGATACCCTGCGCGCGGAGACCGAGATCACGGACCGGCGGGAATCAAAGAAGAACCCCGACCGCGGAATCGTCCATTTCGCGACGCGCGGTTTCAACCAGCGGGACGAAATGGTTGTCGAGGTGCATCGCGTCGGCCTGATGATGAAACGCCCGACCGAGTCCTGACCCGAGCGGGCGCGGCGCGGATCCGAAGGAAAACGCAAGGGAGGCATGGATGAAGTGGATATCCTTGGCAGACCGGGAGGTCGCCAGGCTGGAACGGATTGCGATTATCGGCGCCAGCCTGTGCATGCTCTTCATGATGCTTGTCGTCGCGCTTGACGTGGTGATGCGCTACCTTTTCCGGGCGCCACTGGGCTGGGGATATGACCTGGTCGCCAACTTTCTGATGGTCGGCGCGACATTTCTAGCGGTGTCCGAGACGTTCCGGCGCGGCGGGCATGTGGCGGTCAACCTGTTCCAGAACATGATGCGCCCGAATGTCCGGCGATGGGTGGACGCGGCGAGCGCGCTCATGGTGATCCCGGTGCTGCTGGCGATGGTGGTGACCGGCTGGCAGTCCACGGCTAGGGCCGTGGCGCGGGACGAAACGATCCCCGGCATCGTGCCGTGGCCGATGTGGGCCAGTTATATCCTCGTCCCGATCGGCGCCGGGCTTCTTATGCTGCGCATGGGGGCACATCTGGCCGACCTGCTGAGCGGCGGAAAGGGCCATGTGCCCGAGACCGTGGATCACCAGATTGAAACAACCGATCCCGCGGTCGACACCCGGCCCGAGGGAGACGAGCGGTGATCGCAGTTTTAGGAAGTCTACTTCTCGTCCTGCTGCTCGCGATGGGAATGCCCGTGGCGTTCGCCATGGCGGTGTCCGGTGTGGCGGGGCTTTTCGCCGTGGGCGGGCTCGATCTTGTGATGGGGATGGTCAAATCCTCCACCATCTCCTCGGTCAACTCCTACGAGCTTATCACCATTCCCATGTTCATTCTGATGGCAGAATTCATCATCATCTCGCGCATCGCCGACGAGCTGTTTGACGCGACTGCGGTCTGGGTCGGGCGACTGCCGGGCGGGTTGGGCGTGGCCGTCGTTCTGGCGGGGGCCCTGTTCGGTGCGATCTCGGGGTCGAGCACCGCATCGGCGGCGACCCTGTCATCCACCGCGCTCCCGGCCATGATGCGTCAGGGGTATTCGCTGCGAACCGCCGGGGCGCTGGTGGCCATTACCGGCACGCTGGCGATCCTGATACCGCCCTCGATCGCGCTGGTTCTCTATGCGATCATCGCGGACGTGAGCGTCGGCAAGCTGCTGATCGCGGGCGTGGTGCCGGGGCTTTTGTCTGTGATGGCCCTGATCACGCTGATCATCGGCATGTCGCTGTTCCGGCCAAAGGCGGTCCCGCCGGGGATCCGGCACCCCTGGTCCAAGAAATTATCGGTGCTGCGCATAACGTTGCCGATGCTGATCCTCTTCGGGGCGGTGACAGGCGTTCTTTATGCCGGTATCACAACGCCGACCGAAGCCTCGGCGATGGGGGCCTTGGCCGCGTTGGTGTTGGGCGCGGTCCAGGGGCGGTTGACCCTGCGCGACGCAGGGCGGGCGCTGGTCAGCGCCGCCCGCGTGAGCTGCATGATCGCGATCATCATCCTCGGCGCGCATATCTTTGGCTACTTCTTCACCCTCACGCAGACCGCTACCGCGATCGTCAGCTGGGTCAGCGGACTGGAGGTGTCGGTCTATTGGGTCATGCTGGTGATCCTGGTGATTTACCTGATCCTCGGGTGTTTCCTCGACCAGGTGGCGATCCTGATCCTCACCGTTCCGATTATGCTACCGGTCGTGGTGGAACTGGGATTCGATCCGGTCTGGTTCGGGGTGATGGTCGTCATGGTGGCCGAAGTCGGGATGATCACGCCGCCGATGGGCCTCAACGTCTTTGTTGTGGCGCGTTATACGGGCCAGCCGGTCCACGAGATCTTTGCGGGTATTCTACCGTTTTTCGCCTGTATGCTGGGCATGGTGATCATTCTCGGACTGATGCCCGAGATCATTCTTTGGTTGCCCGGCCAGATGTCGAATTGATCCGCGGGACAAAGCCGCCACCGGCCCTTCGGGGTCATGACTGCAGAGGAAGGAAGACGCTATGACCGAAACAGCCGCCAACACGCCGCAATCCGGCTCCGGCACGGCGTGGCAACCGCTCTCCGGGGTGCGCGTCGTCGATTTCTCGGCGCTTTTGCCTGGTCCGGCGGCGGGGGCGATCCTTGCCGATCTCGGCGCCGAGGTGATCAAGGTCGAGCCGCTTGCCGGCGAAGGCGTGCGTCACCGTGAGGTGCTGTCCCCCATCCTTTATGCCGCCAACCGAAGCAAGGCGAGCCTGACGATCGACCTGAAACATGACGGCGCCGCAGCGGTCGTCGCAGGGCTTGCCCGGTGGGCCGACGTCGCGCTGGAGAGTTTCCGCCCCGGCGTTGCGGCCCGTCTCGGGATCGACCATGCCAGCCTTTCGGCAGTGAACCCCGGGATCATTAGCTGTTCTGTTTCAGGCTATGGGCAAAGTGGCCCGTGGCGCGATGCGCCGGGACACGATCTGAATTTCCTCGCTGCCGGAGGGGCCTTTGCCTTTTCCGGTCACTGGACGGGCCGGCCGCGCCGATCAGGCATGCCGGTTGCGGACCTTCTGGGCGCGAGTAATGCCGCCATAGCTATCCTCGCCGCGCTGAACGAGCGCCGGGACACGGGACGGGGCGTGATGCTCGACGTTGCTTTGATGGATGCGGTTCTGTTCGGTGTTTCGATGCGCCACGATCTTGGCGCCGATGGCGAGGTCGGCGATTCCCCCTATCCGACGAACGACCTTTTCGCCACTGCGGACGGGCGCGATATCGCGTTGGGCGTGGGTACGGAAGAACATCTTTGGCAGAGCTTTCGAACCGTCATGGCACCCGATATGCCAATGATACTGGAGTCCCGCTTTGACACCGATGAGGGCCGGCGCACCCATGGCGACGCGCTGTTCGAAGCGCTGACCGACACCATCGCCCGGCGCGACGCGGCGGATTGGATGGCCCGCTTCGATGCCGCCGATGTGCCCGCGAACCTCTGTCTCTATCCCGCCGAGGCGGTGGTCAGCGACCATGTTCGCGCCCGTGGATTTGTCACTGAGGTCGGTGGGCGTCACCTCTCGGCCTTTCCGGCGGCGGCAGATGGACGACAGCCGCAGATACGCACGCCGGCCCCCGAGGCCGGATCGGGCACGCGTGAAATCCTCGGGACGTTGGGCTTTGCACCCGCAGCGATCGATCAGCTGGTAAATGACGCGGTGGTTGCCGACGGCCCGAAGAGGGGGGCGTAGCCATGACGGGCTTGCTGGACGGGATCCGTGTGCTCGACCTCACGACCATGGGGACGGGGCCTTACGCGACGCAGATGCTGGCCGAATACGGGGCCGAAATCATCAAGCTGGAAGCCCCGGATGGCGACCCGATCCGGAACGTCGGGCCCGCCCGGCACGCCAAGATGAGTTCGATGTTCCTGACAATCGGGGCGGGCAAGCGCAGCCTATCCCTAGATCTGCGCACACCGGAGGCGCGGCCGGTTTTTGAGCGTCTGGTGTCGCGCGCCGACGTCGTGATCCACAACATGCGCGATCCTGCGGCGCGGAAGCTGGGGCTGAGTTTCGAGGCGCTTCAGGCGATCAATCCGCGCGTGGTGCTCTGCGCGATCCTTGGCTTTGATCGCGGCGGGCCTTACTCGGACCTGCCGGCCTATGACGATCTGATCCAGGGGCTTGTGGCGCTGCCGGATCTGATCCATCGCTCCGGCGGTGAAACCCAGTATGTGCCGCTGGCGATGGCTGACCGGATCACCGGCCTTTTTGCGGCCAAGGCCGTGCTGGCGGCGGTGGTGGCACAGCTGCGCAGCGGCAAAGCCCAAAGCGTCGTTGTCCCCATGTTCGAGGCCTTGGCGGGCTTTGTGCTGGGCGATCACCTTTATGGCCGGACCTTTGTGCCACCCGAGGGCGAAATGGGCTATCCCCGTCACCTCAACCCCTATCGAAGGCCATATCGGACCACCGACGGATATATCGGCGTGCTGCCCTACACTGATCGTCAATGGCACACCCTGTTTCAGATCATCGGCGAGCCGGAATTGGGCGAGGATCCGCGCTATGCCAAGCTTTACGAGCGAAATGCGAATATCGCCACGCTCTACGAGATTGTCGGGCGTCACATCACCACCCGCTCCACCGAGGCGTGGTTGGCCGAGTTTGCGGCGGCGGATATTCCGGCCATGCGCACCAACACCTTGGAATCGCTCATTGACGATCCGCATATCAAGGCGGTGGACCTGGTTCGTGAGGAAAACCACCCAACGGAGGGCCGCATTCTGCGTATCCGTGGCGCCGTGCGCTGGGAGGGCGAGGCGGAAACCGCCCCTCCTATGGCACCGCGCCTGGGTGAACATGGCCTTGAGGTGCTGCGCGAGGCCGGTATCGATGAGGCGGACATCAACGATCTCGTCCAGGCAGGCATTCTCCGCTTGCCCACGGAGAGCGGGCCGGGAACAAGTGGGGCCAGTTCGAACGACGTTTAAGAAGGGGCGACGACCATGATCACGGCATCAGACCGGGCCAGCGAAGGCTTTGTATGGGAACCGACGAAGGAGCTTCGGGATAACAGCAATCTGCATGCGTACCTCCAGGAGCACGGGCTTGCCGATTACGACGCGCTGCTAAGGCGCGCCGACGAGGACCCCGATTGGTTTTGGGATACGGTTGCGCAGCGGTTGCATTTTTACCAACCATACGAGCAGGTGCTTGATACCTCACGGGGGGCGCCCTTCGCGCGATGGTGTGTGGGCGGCACCACCAATGTGGTTGCCAGTTGCATCGAAAAGCATCGCGACACCCCCGCATGGGGAAAAGAAGTGCTGGTCTGGGAGGGCGAGGGCGGCGAGGTGCGGCGGCTGACCTACAGCGACCTCTCTGCGCAGATCGACGCGCTGGCCGCCGGGCTCCGCCGCGAGGGCTGCGAGCGAGGCGATGTGGTCGGGCTGTTCATGCCGAACATTCCCGAGGCGATCGTGGCCTTCTTTGCCGTTGCAAAAATCGGCGCCATCGCGCTGCCGATGTTCTCCGGATTTGGCGCCGGCGCCCTGATTGACCGGCTGAGCGATGCCGGGGCTCGTTTCGTCATCACTGCCGATGGCACGTCGCGCCGGGGCACGGCGGTGCCGATGAAAGCCGTTCTGGACAAGGCGCTGCCGGATCTCCCGCAGCTCTCGCGGGTTATCGTGGTGCGCCACGCCAACACGCCGGTCACGATGCAGGCGCCCCGTGATCTTTGGCTCGATGAACTCGCCGTGTCGTCAGGGGATCCGGTCGCGACCGAAGTGATGGATGCCGAAGAGCCATTGATGCTCATGTACACTTCCGGCACCACGGGCAAGCCCAAGGGCACGGTGCACAGTCATTGCGGGTTTGCTGCCAAGATGGCGCTGGATCTGGGTCTGATCATGGACCTCAAGCCGTCTGACCGGCTGCTGTGGCTCAGCGATATGGGGTGGTTGGTGGGGCCGCTCCTGGCGGTGGGCACCACCTTGCACGGCGCAACCATGCTGATCGCCGAGGGCGGGCCCGACTACCCGGATCCCGGTCGCATGTGGCGTTTGGTTGATGAGCATGCGATCAGTTTTCTCGGGCTGGCGCCCACCGTGTCGCGCAGCTTCATCCGCAGCGGCGGTGGCGGGATAGAGAGCTACGATCTAGGTTCGCTGCGTATCTGCGCCTCGACGGGCGAACCCTGGACGTCGGACGCCTGGTGGTGGACCTTTGACAAGGTCTGTCACAAGAAGGTGCCGATCCTGAACTATTCCGGCGGGACCGAAGTCGGCGGCGGTATCTTGTCCGGCAACGTCCTGACACCGATGAAGCCTGGCGCTTTCAGTGGTCCGATTCCGGGGATGGGCGCGGATATCGTGGATGCCGATGGCACCCCCCTGCCGAGCGGTGAGCCGGGCGAGCTGGTCCTGCGCCAACCGTCGATTGGCCTCACCCGGAGCCTTTGGAAAAACGACGAGCGTTACCTCGATGCCTATTGGAGCGAGATACCCGGCGTCTGGCATCAGGGCGACCGCGCCCAAAAGGATGCCGACGGGGCCTGGTATATCACCGGCCGCTCGGACGACACTCTCAAGATCGCGGGCAAGCGGACCGGGCCATCGGAAATCGAAGGCCTGCTGAGCGCGACCGGAAAAGTGGCCGAGGCGGCGGCTATCGGCCTGCCGGATCCGGTCAAGGGCCAGGCTGTCGGCTGCCTTGTCGTACTCGTCGAGGGGCAGGCCTGGGACGCCGATCTGAATGCGGAGCTTGAGGCGGCTGTCGTCGCCGGGCTGGGCGTGCCGTTCCGGCCGCGCTTCATCATTGCCGTGTCGGACCTGCCCAAGACGCGCAACATGAAGATCATGCGCCGCGTAGTCCGCGCCGCTTGCCTGGACGAATCCGCGGGCGACCTGTCGTCGCTGGTGAACCCCGAGGTGGTGGAGGAGATCCGCGCGGCCGTGCAGGAGCTGCAGGACCGCGGAAGGAAGTGAAACGGAGGTAAGCTTAACCGTCGAAGCCGGGGTGGTCGCGGTTGTGACTGACGATTTGAGAGCGGTCTCGGGATATATCGAGACGCTCTGGCGCGGTCCGGGTTTCGGACCCCGCTCTCCGCTCGACAGTGAACGTGCGACGGCCCCGGAGGCGATCGGAAAATTCGACGTCCGCTAACCGGTCGGGGGCCTAAATGCCGGCCCATGGACGGGCGGATCGTAATGGGGCAAAACGAGCGGCCCCTTTGGATATAGCGGCGCGTGTTGTCCTGATATCCCTCGCTGGATCGGCGGGCGGAGCATTTCGGCGACAGGGTCGCCACTTATGCGGTTCGTCGGCATTTGGGCGGGTGCATATCGTTGGGGAAGCGTGTAGCGGAAGGCGCGAGTCGTCGCCCTTTGCATCGCAAGACAAAAAGGTCGCCCGACTTGAAGCTAAGCGAGGAAGACGACGCCATGCCTGAAGACAGCCCGGACCGCCCAAGGCCCCTTCTTCGCACGCTGAAGATTCTGGAACATGTCGCCAAACAACCCGAGGCGGTATCTCTGACGCGGATGAGCCAGGACCTGGACCTGCCCAAAAGCAGCCTTCTCGGCGTGCTGCGAACCCTGACGGAGCATCATTACCTAGAAAAATACGGTGGTCGATATGCGCTTGGCCCATCGGCGCATCGCCTTGCGGCCATCGTCCTGCCAGGCTTTTCGCTGGTTCGGATGGCGCGCCCCATGCTGCGCGAGCTGGCTGACCGCTCGGGCGAGACGTCGCTCCTGGCCGTGCTCGATTGGGAGACGAGCAACCTTGTCTACATCGACAAATGCGAAAGTTACCAAGTGGTGCGCTATACCGTTCCCGTCGGTACCACGCGGCCGCTTTATTGCACGGCGGCGGGACTGGTCCTTTTGGCCTGGCAACCAAAGGCGCTTGTCGAACGGTATCTCGACAGGATCATGGAAGGTCCCGAACCGCTTGATCCGCCTCTGCGCCTAGATGATTTCTGGGCTTTGCTGGAAAAGACTCGGCGCGATATGGTGTCGACGACGCAGGGCAACTACGTGCCCGAAGTGGCCGGTATTGCGGCACCGATCCTCGACCGGGATGGCGGGATCCTCGGCGCGCTGGCGCTGGGTATTCCGATCGAACGCAGCAAGCGGGGGCTCTCCAGGTTGACCAAGATGACCCATGACGTGGCGCAGGAACTGTCGGCCTACTACGGTCGTGGGAGCAGCGGTCCCGATGCCTCGGCTCAGGACCGCTCGCCCTGATATCCGGCCAGCGTCGCATAATTTCTCCATGTGGCGAGGTTTGCCCGATGAAGTGGGTAAGCGATTTTTTAGGGGCGGTACGCGGGGTGCTATGTGTGGGCGGTTCCCACGGTGCAGGCTCCGGCGCCGCGAGCCATAGAGCGCCACGCATCCGGTGATCGGCTGTTCTGCGGTCGCGTCCCGCAATCTCCAGCCTTACTCCGCGCCCAGCAAAACCGCCTCGACCCGGCGGTTCATCTCCCGTCCGGGGGCGGAAAGGTTGCTGGCGAGCGGCGCAAGGTAGCCCGCGCCGTGGGCGGTCACTTGGGCCGGGTCGACTCCGTGGATGTCGATCAAGCGCCTGCGCACCGCCTCGGCGCGGCGTCGGGAGAGGGCGGTGTTCGCCTCCAGCGACCCTACGGCATCCGTATGTCCCACCAGCGCGATGATCCGTCCGGCGTTTTCCTTCAGAAATGCAGCGAGCGCGGCGAGGCTTGCGTAGCGGCGATCCGTCAGCGTCTCTGCGCCCGATGGAAAATCCAGATCGGTCAGGACGAAGTAGCCCGAAGTCTGCAGCGTCGCGATTGGATCCGCACTCGGGGTCGGTTCGGGAAGGCCCGGCGCGGTCGCCCTCGTGTCCTCGACCGCGCGTTGCAAGACCTCGACTGGGTCTTGATCAGCGGCAGGTGTCGCTGAGGGCACAGGGCGTCTCACCGCTTGTGGCGGCCGGTCCGTTATCATTTCGAATATCTGGACAAAACGATTGGTGCGCCCGCGACTGACCAGCGCATAGACGAACTCATCCCGCCCCGCGGCCACCCGTTGCGCGACCAAGACCCGGAAGTCGAACAGGTCGACGTTCATCTCGGGGGCGGGAAGCACCGGCAGACCAAAGCGGAAATCAAAGCTGCCGCAATCGTCGGTGTCGCAATCCAGCAGGACGGTGTAGGCGCCCCGTGCCAAATCCTTGCGGAGCCCGCGCACCAGCTCCAGCGTCGACAGGTTCGGCGCGGGAATTTGCCAGGCGCGACGAGTCAACTGCCCTTCAAGGTCGAGCTGCGGCAGACTCCCGGCGTAGACCCCGACCGGCAAGGTCAGGGATCCGGGGGCCAGAATGTCCTCGTAAGTCGACTTGGACGCCTCCGGCAGGCTGGTCGGATCAAAGGCACGGGCGACGGACGCCGCCGCCAGCACCAGCATACACGCCGCGATTCCGCGCTTTATCATGTCACGGTGCCGCCTTCGTGTGCTGTCATCGCGCCTGCGCGTGATACTCTTCATTCGGGTGCATGTCGGTCGCGCTGGCGACCCGGTTGGTCATGTTGAAGAAGGCGGCGACCGAGGCGATATCCCAGATGTCGCGATCGCTGAACCCGACGTCGCGCAGGGCCTGGCGATCTGCATCATCGATGGTGCGGCTATCTGTCGTGACCTTGGCAGAGAAGTCCAGCATCGCGCGCTGACGGTCATCCAGATCGGCGACGCGGTAATTCATCACCATCATCTCGCCCAGCTTGGGATCGCCGGACAATTCGCGAACAGTGGCGCCATGGGCGGTCAGACAATAAAAACAACCATTTATGGACGAGACGACAACCGCGATCATCTCCCGCTCCAGCTTGCTCAGCCCCGAATCCGCCAACATCATGTCGTTGTAGATCGTGGTAAAGGCATTCAGTTTGTCGATGTCAAAAGCATAGGCTTGAAGCACATTCGGCACCATGCCCAGCTTGTCCTGGCAAATGTCGAAATACTTCTGTGTCGCGGCGGGCAGGGGCGTGACCATCGGCAGATCGAGGGCGGTTGGCGTGTCTTTGCGGGTCATTTCAGCTCTCCTTGATACGATAATGATATTGCCCGGCAAGCTGCATTCCCAGTTTTGCAAAGAGGGCGTTGGCGGCGGTGTTCGACTCGACGCACAAGGCGCAGAACGTGGTGGCGCCCTGCGCCTGCGCCCATTGGGCGGCTTGGATGGTCATGGACGTCCCTACGCCCATGCGCCGCGCCGGTTCGACGATCTCCAGAGCGTGTAGCATCGCGACGTCGTCGTGAATGCCGATATAGGCGGTGCCACCGGGGGAGTTTTCATGCCGCCCGATCAACGTGGTCTTGGTGCAGTCGGCGCGCTCCATCACAGAGATCCGGTCGGGTCCGATGCCACCTTCGGTCCAATATTCCAATTGGATCGCAAGGGGCTCCCAGACAGCAAGGCTGACCTGTTCAGGATTGGGGGTCTCGGCTGCCAGATCGGCGGCGGGTATCGTCAGGATATTGGTGCGATCCACCGAGGCATACCCTTGCGAGGCCAGCAGATCGTCCAGCGCGCCGTCATCGGGACGCAGGGAAAACATCGGCAGCTGATCAAGGTCGCGCATTCCCCGTTCGGCCTGTTCGATGTCCGCCACCGTGGCCGGACCTTGTGCGGTCGCGGCTGTCACGCGCTTTCCGCCGCCGGCACTGCGGCGTAAAGTGAAGGGGCCGCAGGGGATGACCTCCTCGGCTGGCCAAGTCGCGTCGAGCGCATCGAAATAGGGGGTCAGGTCAGGCATCGGGAAACAACTCCTTTAAACGAATTAAGGCCTCGGCCACATCATCGGCATCAGCGCCACGGACGACGACATTCGCCCCGTACCGCCCATCCTTGCTGTGAAACGGGTAGGATCCGAACGACAGATCCGGACATTCGGTCGCGAGGGCGCGCAGCGGCGCTGCAATATCACTTTCGGCGCGCATGACCCGCAGGCTGGCGCTGCTCAGCGGGGTGCCGCCGGTCAGTTTGGGCAGGACAGAGGCGACCATCGCTTCAAAGACCGCAGGCACGCCCGCCATGACGTGGACATTGCCGACGCTAAAGCCCGGCGCAGTCGATACCGGGTTTTCGATCAGCACGGCATGTTCGGGTATCCGCGCCATGCGCAGACGTGCTTCGGTGACTTTCGCCCCGCGCCGGGTGTAGGCTTCGACCAGCAATGCGCGCGCATCGTCACGTACGTCGATCGACTGGTCAAAGGCCTCGGCGATGCAATCCGCGGTGATGTCATCATGTGTTGGCCCGATCCCGCCCGAGGTGAAGACGTGATCAAAGAGCCCTGACAAGGCCCGCACCGCCCCGATGATCGCAGGCGCGTCGTCCGAGACCACACGCACCTCGCGCAGGTCGATCCCTGCTTTCGCCAATTCACCCGCGAGGTGGAACATATTCGCGTCCCGGGTCCTCCCGGAGAGGATTTCATCCCCGATCACGAGCATGGCGGCGGTAGGGTTCGGCATCTGCGGCTCCGGCTTGTCTTGCAGCTTCTCAAGGGTATAGGCCTGCCTCATGCACTTTCAAACCCCTCTTGTTCCTGCGCGGCTGATCCGCCGCTACAAACGCTTTCTGGCCGATATCGTGCCGGAGGAGGGTCCGAACGCGGGGCGCGAGGTCACAGCACATTGCGCCAATCCCGGCGCCATGCTGGGTCTGGCGGAACCGGGAGTGCGGATCTGGGTCGAGCCGAACGATGATCCGAGGAAAAAGCTGCGATATGGCTGGCGGCTGGTCGATCACGAGAACGGGCATTTCACCGGCGTCGATACCTCAGTCCCGAACCGGGCGCTGCGCGAGGCTCTGATCGCGCGCCGTATTCCCGACCTGGCCGATTACGCCGAGATTTTGCCTGAACAAAGGTATGCTGAGAAGAGCCGGATCGATTTTCTGCTGCGCGGACCGGGACGCGCGGACTTTTATCTGGAGATTAAGGCCGTCACCCTGTCCCGAACCCCCGGATGCGCCGAGTTTCCCGACTGCGTGACCACACGCGGCGCCCGGCACATGGACGACCTGGCCGATATGGTGCGCGCCGGGCATCGCGCGATGGTGCTGTTCCTGGTGCAACGCAGCGACGCCGAACGGGTCAGCCTGGCCGGTGATCTCGATCCCGGCTATGTCGCGCGGTTCGATGCGGCGCGGCAAGCCGGAGTCGAGGTTCTGTGTCTCTCGACACGGATGTCCCCGCAGGCGATTGTCGCCGGAGGACCGCTTCCCTTTGACCATCCGCGCAGGTTTCCGGCGGTTCCCGACGCGTGAGCCAAACCGAAACGCTGACGTTGCGGCAACCTGACCTTGCCCCGCCCGCCGTTGCCGCCGTACCGGAATCGCCCTATCTAGGGGTTTTTATGATCGAGAGGACACCCGTGGACGACAAAGGTCAGATCACCCGCGACGGCATTCGGATTTATCAGGACGCGGATTTTGCTGGCATGCGCACCGCCGGGGCTTTGGCGGCGCGGATCTTGGATGAAATCGCCGAGCATGTCTTTCCGGGCCAGACCACGGGTGAATTGGACCGCTTGATCGAGGCCAAGGTGACGGAGGCCGGCGCGACCTCGGCCACCATCGGCTACAAAGGCTATGAGCACGCGAGCTGTATTTCGATCAACCACGTGGTCTGTCACGGCATTCCCGGCGACAAGAAGCTGAAGGACGGCGATATTCTCAACATCGACGTCACCGTCATTGTCGATGGCTGGTACGGCGACACCAGCCGGATGTATGTCGCGGGCAAGCTGCCACGCAAGGCCGAGCGTCTGATCGAGATTACGCATGACGCCCTGATGAAGGGGATCGAGGTTGTGAAGCCCGGCAAGACCTTTGGCGACATCGGCTACGCCATCCAAAGCTTTGTCGAGGCCAACCGCATGTCCGTGGTGCGCGATTTCTGCGGTCACGGGCTGGGCCGGGTATTCCACGCGCCGCCGAACGTGCTGCACTACGGGCGTCCCGGCTCGGGGCCGCGACTGGAGGAAGGGATGTTCTTCACCATCGAGCCCATGGTCAATCTCGGGCGGCCCGAAACCAAGGTGCTGGCCGACGACTGGACCGCCGTGACCCGCGACAAGTCCTTGTCGGCGCAGTTCGAACATTCGGTCGGCGTGACAGCGACGGGCGTGGACATCTTCACCCTCTCGCCCTCGGGCCGGTTTCATCCGACCTACGGCTGATTGGCCGCCACGGTGATGCGGAGGGCGCTGCCCTCCGGACCTCCCGGGATATTTTTTCAAACCAAAGTGATGGGTAAGGTCGCGCCGGCGTGGCATGCTGGCGCGAGCGTCGCGGTATGGGGCCACCCGGCGAGTTGCCGAACGCCCCATCGCTTGTCTTCAGACGGCTTCGAGCATCAGGGCAATGCCCTGACCGACACCGATACACATGGTGCAGACCGCGCGCTTTGCCCCCATGTGGCCCATTGAGATCGAGGCTGTCAGCGCGAGGCGTGTTCCGGACATGCCGAGCGGATGGCCAAGGGCAATCGCCCCGCCATTCGGGTTCACGTGATCCGCATCATCGGGCAAGCCGAGCTGCCGGGTGACGGCGAGGCCTTGGGCGGCGAAGGCTTCGTTCAACTCGATCAGGTCGACGTCCTTGATGGAGGTACCGGTCATGGCCAGCAGCTTTTCCGTCGCCGGGGCCGGGCCGATCCCCATGATACGCGGCGGCACACCGGCGGTGGCCATTGCCGTGATGCGCGCCCGAGGGGTCAGGCCATATTTCTTGACCGCCGCCGCCGAAGCGACGATCACCGCGCAGGCGCCATCGTTCACGCCGCTGGCGTTGCCGGCTGTCACCGATCCACCCTCGCGGAAGGGCGCGCGCAGGGCAGAGAGCTTCTCCATCGTGGTTTCGCGTGGGTGCTCGTCGGTGTCGACGATAATGTCATCGCCCTTGCGCTGCGGGATGGTGACGGGGCTGATCTCTTCGGCGAGGCGGCCTGATTTGATCGCGGCAAGGGCGCGCTGCTGGGAGCGGAGTGCGAAGGCGTCCTGCGCCTCGCGGCCAATCTCGAACTGTTCGGCGACGTTTTCAGCTGTCTCGGGCATGGATTCGGTCCCAAAGTGCTTGTGCATCGCCTTGTTGACGAAACGCCAGCCGATGGTGGTGTCGTAGATCTCGGCCTTGCGGGAAAATGCGCTGTCGGCCTTGGGCATCACGAAGGGCGCGCGGGACATGGATTCCACACCGCCGGCCATGACGACCTCCATCTCGCCCGCCTTGATCGCGCGCGCCGCGGTGCCAACGGCATCGAGACCCGAGCCGCAAAGCCGGTTGATGGTCGCGCCCGGCACCGTTTCGGGCATGCCGGCGAGCAGCGAGGCCATATGCGCCACGTTGCGGTTGTCCTCACCGGCCTGGTTGGCGCAGCCGACGTAGACATCATCGACGACGAGCCCAGTGTTCCGCGCCATCAAATCGCGCATCACATGGGCCAGCATGTCGTCTGGCCGCACGGAGGACAGCGTCCCGCCAAATCGTCCAATCGGGGTGCGCAGGCCATCGCAGAGATAGGCTTCGGTCATCATGTCCTCCAATGACGGTTTCGCGTGCAACCTGCGAGAAACTGACCCGTCGGTCAAGTCGATGACCGCGATCCTGGCCAGTTTGACGAAAAGCCCGGCCAACACCCTTGATTTCGGTCCTCAAACCATCAAATCTGGGGGTATGACGGTTCACACCTCCCCTCCGTTGTCCCCACCCTTTACGGAATGTGTCGCATTCCACCGGACCGAACTTGCCGTGATCCTGTCGCTTTACGGGCGCATGGTGGCGGCGGGCGAATGGCGCGACTACGGGATTTCATCGCTCCAGCATGTGGCGATCTTTTCCGTTTTTCGACGCACGGCGGAGCATCCGCTTTACCGGATCGAGAAACGCCCCGATTTGCGTTTGAAGCAGGGGATGTATTCGGTGGTCGGGCTGGACGGCCAGATCCTGAAACGCGGACAGGACCTGAAGACCGTGTTGCGTGTGCTGGAACGCAAGCTGATCCGCGCGGTTGACTGATCAGCTTGGCAATCTGCGTCGGGCCGTGATCGGACCTTCCTTTGTGGCGATCCGTGCGATTGCGGTATCTGCATCCTCATAGGCGACGCGCATGTGATGGGCGTTGGCATGCAGAATGCGCCCGTCCCCCACAACCAGTGCAACGTGGCCGCGCCAGAAGATCAGATCGCCGCGCTGCATGTCTGCCGCTGGCGCAAGCGGCGTGCCGAGGGTCCGCGCCTGCTGGTCGCTGTCGCCCGGACAGGTGATCCCGCAGGCGAGGCAGGCGGCCTGAACCAAGCCTGAGCAGTCGATGCCAAAGCCGGAATTGCCGCCCCAGAGGTAGGGCACGCCGAGGAACCTTTCGGCCTCTTCCACGGGGTCTGTGGCTGCGGGTAAAAGGGGCGCGAGGGTTGGCATCGGCACATAGGCAAACGTGTCCGCATTGCCCGAGGGCTGCGCAATCTCGCCCCAGTCGCAATGATCGCGGTGCAGCGCCCCGACCGCCAGTCGCGCGCCGATTGGCAGGAGGCCGGGAGGTTTGGGGCATTTTAGATCAGGGGCGGCGAACCAATAGCTGGGGCTGATGACGCGATGCGTCGCGCTGCGCGCGCGATCGCTCAGCGCAGAAGCTTGAACGTAGCCGACATAACCGTCGCGCGCGGCAGAGCCAAAGGCCCATCCGTTCGAGATCTCCAACACTTCGAACTCTTCGCCGAAGGCCAGCTCGCGATCCCGTGGCCCCTTGGGCTCCGCAAGGATCGGGATGACAGGGACCCGGACCCAATGGGTCAATGGCGCGACATATCGCTCGGCCTCCAGGTGGCCTTTCAGCGACAGATCGGCGACCCGTCCGTTGGCCTTGAGCGCGCGCCGGTCGCTCACAACTCCAGCATCTGGGGCAGTGCGTCCAACAACGCACGGGTGCCCTGACCGACGCCCCCCTTGGGCCGTGCAGGGGCGGCGCCGGGTTGCCAGCCATAGATGTCAAAATGGGTATAGCGCACATCCGGACCGGCAAAGCGGCGCAGGAACAGCGCGGCGGTGATCGCCCCGGCAAAGCCCCCCTTGGGCGCATTGTCGAGATCAGCGATTCCCGGTTCGATCATCGACTCGTAGGATGCGTGAAATGGCAGGCGCCAGACCGGGTCGGCGACGCGCGCGGCCGCCGCCCCAAGGGCCGACGCGATGCCGTCATCGTCGGAAAAGAACGGTGCGATGTCGGGCCCAAGGGCCACGCGCGCTGCCCCGGTCAGGGTCGCCATCGATACCATGAGGTCCGGCGCATCCTCCGCGCCATAGGTTAGCGCGTCGGCCAGCACCAACCGGCCTTCGGCATCGGTGTTGTTAATCTCGACCGTCAGGCCAAGCCGCGAGGTCAGGATGTCTTGTGGGCGAAACGCCTCACCTGCGATGGCGTTCTCCACGGCGGGGATCAGCACACGCAATTGCAGGGGCAGTTTCAACGCCATGATCATGCGCGCCAGGCCCAAGACAGCGGCGGATCCCCCCATGTCCTTTTTCATCAGCCCCATCGAGGCACCGGATTTGATGTTCAGCCCGCCGGTGTCAAAGCAGACGCCCTTGCCGACCAATGTCAGTTTCGGTCCACTGTCGCCCCACCGCATGTCGATCAATCGTGGGGCACGGGTCGAGGCACGGCCGACCGCATGGATCATCGGGAAGTTGCGCGCTAGCAGGTCATCGCCGCGGATCACGTCGATCCTTGCGCCGAATTCACTGGCCAGTTTGGCTGCTGCGGCCTCCAGTTCTTCGGGGCCCATGTCGCTGGCCGGGGTGTTGATCAGATCACGGGTCAGTGCCTCACCGGCGGCAATCGCCTCCAGCCGAGGGGCATCGATGCCATCCGGGGCAACCAGCCGCGCGGTCGCAGCACTTTGCGTCCTGTAGCGGTCAAAGGCATAGGAGGCGAGCAGCCAGCCCAGCGACTCCTCCGCGAGGGAAATCGACCCGGTCTCGCCGGTCAGCCGATATACCCCCTTGGGCAAGGACATGGCGGCACCCGCCAAAGCGAACCGCCCCCGTGCCCGTTGCGCGGTGGAGCCGACGCCAGCCAATGCCATGGTCGGGGCGCCATTGGCATCGGGGACCAGCAAGGTCTCTCCGATACTGGCGCTGAACCCAGATGCCTTGACCCATGTGGCGACCGATTCGCCCTGGTCTTGCACCCAGCCTTCCAATCCCTCGGAGGTCACAACATGCAGCGCCAGAGCGGACTCCGGGTTGGGGGCGAAGGTCAGGTGCATCAATCTCTCCTTTGGTGAACGAGAGAGATCCTAAACCGAACCTAGGGGGCTGCAAGGGGTTTTGCATCATCGTGAAAACCCGCTTGTGACAGGGCGCTTGTGACAGAGCAGAGCCTAGCCCACCGCCCACCCCGTGCGCCACGTCTAGCGCCCAGCTGTAAGCGATCAATCGTCGCCCATTCGTATCTGTGGCGGGGCGCGCCGGTCTGCGCTGTCAGACCTCGACGCCTTGCATGTCCCAAATCTCTGTCAGCGACTGTTCCCCGATGCGCAGGAGCCGGGACAGTGTCGCGGCCATGGCCACCTCATCACAGGTGTCGATGCAAATGATGACATCGCCTGCAACACGGCTGAGTGTGTTCATCCCGATCTGTTCCGCGATCCCGGTCAGCGATCGCGCGGATTTTCGCATCTCGCCATGGCGATCCTGCCGGTAGAGGCGTTCGATCAGCGACAGGCGCACGGCGAGTTCCTCCATCGCGCGGCAAACGACCTCTTCGGCGCCGACATCGCCGAGTTGCTCGTAAAGCGAATGCAGCTGGTCGGAATCCAGTCTGATCCGTTCTTCCTGCGCCAAAATCCTGACTTGATCCACGTGCTACACCTTTGGTTACTGACCACCTTGAGCGTCGCTTATGCCGGTCATGTCTTCTCAAAACGTTTCGCTGTAAGTGCTTAGTAGACAGAATTCAGATCAAATGCCCTTCAACCCGCCAAGCGCCGCGCTATAACACACACACGCGACGGGCGCGTGACTTCGACGAAAGGACCCATCATGCAGCACGCTAAACCATTGCCAAGTTATCTGGTTCAACGCTTTCACGGTTGGCGCGCCACGACATTTTCCGAGAATAAGGCCTGGTACAAACGTCTCGCAGAGGAGGGGCAGCGTCCGCGCGCGATGATCATCTCTTGCTGTGATTCCCGGGTGCATGTGACCGCGATCTTTGGCGCGGATCAGGGTGAATTTTTCATTCACCGCAACATCGCGAACCTGGTTCCGCCCTACGAGCCAGATGGGCAGCAGCACGGGACCTCGGCGGCGATTGAATATGCCGTCACCGCATTGAAGGTCGCCCATATCGTGATCGTCGGACATTCCAGTTGCGGTGGCGTGCGCGGCTGTCACGACATGTGTTCCGGACATGCGCCGGAGCTGGAAGAAAAATCCAGCTTTGTCGGGCGCTGGATGGACTTGCTGCGTCCCGGATACGAGCGGGTCAAGGATATCGCGGACGAAGACGAGAGGGTGCGCGCCCTCGAAAAGCAGGCCATCCTCATATCGATGGAAAATCTGATGACCTTCCCGTTCGTCAAGGACGCGGTGGAGGCCAATAAACTGTCGCTGCACGGTCTTTGGAACGACATCGGCGATGGCGAGTTGGAGCAGTATCTGCCCGGCGACGGCGTTTTCCAGACGATTTGACACCATTGGCGTTACCAGACGCCATGTGCGGGGTCGCGTCCGGTTAAGTCGGTCTGGTTCCCGGTTCCGGCAGAGCGGCGGCTACCTCGGCGCGCCGCTCTGCCTCACGATCTTCAGCGCAACCGCATGTCGTCGGGCCAGCGCAGTCGGTGGTTCAACTGAACCTGCTGTTCGGAGTTGGGCGCCATGTCAAACCGCCATTCCAGAACGCCACGCCGGTCGTCAACGTCGGTCTCGGTCGGCAGGGGCGTCGCGTCATAGTTGATCTGCAAATCTTCCTGTTCGGAATATGGCACGCGGTCGCGCAGACGTACCGTCCATTCGCCGGCGGTCAGGTTGCGCAATGTGATCAGCACTTCTTCGTTCTGTTCGCTGGACCGCGTGATGACGCCCCGGTCGCCCTCCTGACGGTCCTTTACAACGCGTTCCAGCCGCAGCCCTTCGATCGGTCCGAAAGATAGTTCGGCATCGTCGCCATTCGCGATCAGGTCGAGGTAGCGCTGCCCGACATAGGTGCCGTTCAAGTAGAACTGCGCGGTCCCGCCGCCGAGGATCAGCTCACCGGATTCGTTCACGAAACTCGCTGCCAGATAGGCCGTCTGATCCATTATCGGCACTGCACGCGCAAAGACTTCGGGGGTAAAATTCAGCGTGCCGAGCGCGATTTTCACCGCATCCGCCCCGTTCGCGATACTGACCGGATCGGGATAGCTGTAGGTCACCGAGAGACCGTCGAAGGAGGACTGCGCGACGATCGATTCAGCCATAGGGGCGGCGGAATCCATCTCTGCCGCAAACGCGCCTTTGGCCGCGCGGGCCAGCGGGATCGGCTCGGGCCGCTGAGGGTCGATCAGGCGGCGTAGCCAGGGTTGGACGTCGCCCGGCTCACCCTGGCCTGTGGGCCGCACTGTAGAAAGCGTCAGCGCCACATCGGTCCAGTTGTCGCCGGTGTTCTGGCGCACATAAGCGCCGTTTTCGAGGCTGAGGCTGTCCGCATCGCCGGTGCGCAGCCGTACGTCATAGGTCGGCGTCCAACCGGCTGCGTCGGTCGTGTAGCTCAGGGTCATCGCCCCTTGCGCCCCACCGTCGGACTGGACGTCGATGGCGAGGTAGGCGCGATCACGATCCTCGGTATCCAGCGCGGCCAGCGCCTGCTTGGCATCGGTCAGATCTTCCTCGGCGTCCTCAACCGCACGCTTGGCCTCGCGGGCGCGGGTTTCGATCTCCAGAATGGTGCGGCGCGATGTCAGCCCCTCTTCGGCGATCATCGCGGCGATGTCGATCAGATCGACAGGATCCATGTCGGCCAGACCGTCGGATTTCCCAATCCCTTCGAGAAAGGCGATCCGCGCGCGCGCGGCCTCTGCCTCTATCAGGATGGAGGCCACGGCGTCCCTTGCTGCATCGACCGCGCGCTCTTTCGCCTCGACTTCGGCTTCAGCGGCCTCATAGGCGGCGGTCTCCTCGTTGTCGCGCGGCGGGGTGAAATCCTGGCGGTAGCGGATCGCGCCGATGGTGACACCGGGCGCGGACAGGCGCAGGCTGGCGGGGTCGATCACCGGCATATCTGTCAGGATCAACTGGTGCCGGCCCGCAGGCACCGACAATTGTGCCACGCGGGTCAGGGTGGCCCCCTGGGGAAAGACCGTCGCGGCCGATACGCGGCTCGACACCGGGAAGTCGTCGGCGAAGAGAGCCGAGGGAACGGCCAGCAGGCAAACGGCATAGGCTAGTGGACGCATGGGAACCTCGTGAATGACATCAATCGGCGGAGTGTCACCGCAAGCGGCCCGGAGGCCAAGTGACATCCTGCGTCATATGCATCCTTTGGCGGGAAATAGCTATCGCGCGGTGGCCAAAACGAAAACGGGCGGCCCAGAGGACCGCCCGAATTTATTCAATTCTGCGGGCGATCAGCCCTTCTTGAGCACGCGCTTGCCCAGCGTCTCTGCGATCTGAACCGCGTTCAGCGCCGCGCCCTTGCGCAGATTGTCCGACACGACCCAGATGTTCAGGCCGTTGTCGATGGTGCTGTCCTGACGGATGCGGCTGATAAAGGTCGCGTAATCGCCGACGCATTCGACCGGCGTCACGTAACCGCCGTCCTCACGCTTGTCGATGACCATGCAGCCAGGAGCCTCGCGCAGGATGTCGCGGGCCTCGTCCTCGTCGAGGTGATCTTCAAACTCGATGTTGATCGCTTCGGAGTGGCCGACAAAGACCGGCACGCGCACGCAGGTCGCCGTCACCTTGATCTTGGAATCGATGATCTTCTTGGTTTCGGCGACCATCTTCCATTCTTCCTTGGTCGACCCGTCCTCCATGAAGACGTCGATATGGGGAATGACGTTAAAGGCGATCTGCTTGGTGAACTTCTTGGGCGGCACTTCCGAGGTCGGGTTGTAGATCGCCTTGGTCTGATCCCAAAGCTCGTCCAGCCCTTCCTTGCCCGAGCCGGACACCGACTGGTAGGTCGATACCACCACACGCTTGATCCGCGCGCGGTCATGCAGCGGCTTGAGCGCGACGACCATCTGCGCGGTGGAACAGTTCGGGTTGGCGATGATGTTCTTCTTGTCATAGCCCAGAACCGCCTCGGGGTTCACTTCGGGCACCACCAGCGGCACGTCAGGGTCATAACGGTAGAGCGACGAGTTATCGATCACCACGCAGCCCGCCTTGGCGGCCTTGGGTGCAAATTCCTTGGTCGGGCCGGAGCCGACGGCAAACAGCGCCATGTCCCAGCCAGTGAAATCGAAGGTCGCCAGGTCCTGCGTCTTCAGGGTCTTGTCGCCAAAGCTGATCTCGGTGCCAAGCGATTTGCGAGAGGCAAGCACGGCGATTTCATCGACCGGGAACTTCCGCTCGTCGAGGATATTCAGCATTTCGCGGCCCACGTTTCCCGTGGCCCCGACGATAACGACTTTATAGCCCATCTGGACAAACTCCTTAAAACTTGGGTCGCGCGGCTATACCGCAGCCACGTCCCGGTGCAAAGCGTAATGCGTTGATCCCTTGTATCAAGGGCAGGGATGAGCCGGGTTCAAGACCGCGGGTCGAGAGTGCCGTGGCTTAACCAGTGTCTTAATCCGTGCGGTCGCGCACAAAGATGTAGGCCGCGACCCCGACCCCCTGCATGACCGTATAAAACAGGAAGACCGGCACGAAGGCGTCCGACGGGATGCTCGCCCCCGCGACGGCCCCGTCGTAAATGCGACCCGTGATGATCTGTGCCACGCCGGCGCCGCCGATACCGCAGAGGTTGATCATCGTCACGCCCCGGCCCACCAGATGGGGCGGAAAAAACGCCCGCCCGTGCGCCATGATCACCGGATAATTGCCCAGCAGGAAGCCGACCGCACAGAACAGCGCCACCGCCAGCCAGAAGCTGTCGGGAACGTGGAGCGTCAGCGTCAGACAGATCAACCCAGAGGCCGTGACCGCGAAGAGGTTGATCCATTTGCGCGTGCCGAGGATACGATCCGCAGGTCCGTAAACCAGCGATCCCATGATCATCGCCGATCCCATCAGCAGCGTCACCACCCCGATCAGCCGCGCATCCGCGTCAAAGACCTGCGCGAAATAGGGACCGGACCAAAGGCCACGCAAACCGCCCGCCGGGGCATAGGCTACGAGCATCAGCAGAAAGATCGGCCAGACCGCCCGAATTCGCAGGACGTCCCAGAGGCTACCCGTCGCGCCTCCTTCGACGGGCGGCGGGTCGATCACCCAGCGAAACAGCCCGAGGGCGACGAGGATCGACAGGGCCGCCATCATCAGCATTGATCCACGCCAGCCGATCGCCTCCACCACCAGCGCCATTGGCAGGGACCCGGCCAGGTTTCCCGACTGCCCGACCGCAAGTATCAGCGCCGCCAGCGTGGCGAACTTGGCCGCCGGATAGACCCGTGCGAGGATGTAGTAGGAGGCCATCAACACAGGCGAACAGCCTATCCCGATCAATCCCATGGCCAGCGGCAGGTGCCAAGGCGCCGTCGCCAGCGCAAAGATCACGGCGCCGCCTCCGCCGCCGATCAGCAACAGCCAGCCCGCCGTACGTCGCGGCCCGACCCGGTCAAGCGCCGCGCCGACCGGGATCTGCATCACCGCGAAGGCCAGGAACCACAGGCCCGCAGCGAGAGCGAGGTCCGAGGGGGCTGCGCCGATGTCCTCGTTCAAGACATTGGTCAGGACGGGCAGGAAAGAGCGGAAGAATTGCGACAACACATAGGCCGCGACCAGTAGCACAAAGTCAAAACGCATCGCGTAACCCTCTTTGCATGCCGCCCTGCAAGACAAGAACCGGGTGTGATCCATTCCGGCGGGCGCTCAGGCACCTGATGCATATCATTCGCGAGCCGCGAGCCATGGTGATTTTCCCCTTATCTTCGGCGCGACATTCCTCCGGTGGGGATTGATTGACAAGGCACAACCGCCCTTTCCGTAACTGCTCTCGTGCAGAGACAATGGGCGCATGCGCCCCGCCTCCTCTTCTTTACCCGTCCGGCGACCTCGGGCAGCGCTGGTGCGGCGGCGATCAAGGCCCGGGTGTCGGGGTGTTTCGGATTGGTAAACATCTTTTCGGTTTCGCCCTGATCCCCGATCTCGCCCGCTTTCATCACCAACACCCGGTCAGAGATGATCCGGACCACCGAAGGATCGTCGCTGATGAAGAGATAGCTCAACCCATGACGCGCCGAAGAATCGGCCAGCAGATCGAGGGTCTGCGCGCGCACCTGCACGTCGAGGGAAAAGACCACATCCTCGGCATCCATCGTGGGGCCGTCGGTAGTGTCTCAATTTGAAATTGGGGGCGATGATGGCGTCTAAACGAGTTGTTAGCTTGTATGTTACACTGTCACGATATGCGGAGCAGGTCTTGCCGAGAGGACTATTTGCTAACATATCTATCCACAAAGTGTTACATCTAGTGTCAATCGGCATAAGACCGAACGATCAGGAGGACGAACATGCCAAGAGGACCGCAAGGCCAGAAGCGCCCGGCGGACGTGACCAGCAACGCTGTTCACATTGCGAAGATCGCAACGGGAGAAACCAAAGAAACCACATTAAAGCAACCCGCCAAGCGCAATAGCGGGTTGGCGGGCGCGATGGCGCGTCAGGAGAATGCAACGTCAGAGGACCGCAAGGCGATTGCCAAAAAGGCCGCTGCGGCAAGGTGGGGATGATGCCCATTCCATATAATTCAGTTGCCATAGCAAACACCTTTTTGGAGGGGTTTGGCGCGAATGGCGGCATAGAACACATGAAATTGCAGAAGCTGGTATACTGTTCTTATGGATGGTGGCTGGCTCATGCAGGGTTGGATGGACCTCGGCTGACTTCTGACGGCCCTCAGATATGGCGGCATGGTCCTGTATTCCCCGACTTGTATCATGCATTTAAGGTATTTGGCCGTAAGCAAATCACCCAGATGCAGTCCACAAATCCGTTTTCGCAACCCGATCAGGTTGACGAAAATGACGAAGAAATTCGCGCAATGATACGGTGGGTGTGGGGGCGGTATGGTCACCTCTCTGGTTTCACACTGTCAGATATGACTCATAAACCAGGAACGCCGTGGTATCGCATTGCACAAGAGCGTGACTTTTCGGTGCCCTACAATACAGATATACCGGATGAGTATATTTTTGAGGAATTTCAGTCCATTATGGATCGCGATGGAATGAATAAACCTCCCCAAGATACTGCGCCCCAGCAGGTTCAGGCTTACTGAATACTGTGGCGCAAATAAAACTGGATAGAACACCTTCGGCCTCCGAAGAGGCCGAAGAAACCTTCGCGTCGCCAGACGAACAGAGATCCTTGGCGGAGACCCAAACGATCCGAGAGTCCAATCTCGATCTGAGAATGAACAGGCGGCTTCGCTGGAAATATGCCGGTTGGGTTTTTTGTTATCTTGTTTGCTACTCAATGTTCGTTGGGGTTTTGCTCATTGGAAGCGGGTTTAACATTTTCGGTTTCACCTTGGCTGAAAGCGTTTTGAACTTTCTGGTCGGATCAACTGCTGCAAGCGCCATCGGGCTTGTGCTGGCTGTCACTACTGGGTTGTTTAAGCCTTTAAAGTGAAATTTATGCTATTCTAAATAAGGCCGTGCATTTTATGTTAGGTGCATGAACAAGCTACCCACTCATAAGCGCGTAATGATCTTGAACATGCTGATTGAAGGCATGTCGATGCGTGCAGTGTTCCGAGCCGTTGGCGTTTCAATTAACACCGTAACAAAGATGTTGTTTGAGGCGGGCGAGGCTTGGAGCTATGCCGGGAAATGGGTGACGGTGTTTGAGAAGGCGGCGTATCGTGGCGGGTGTTGAGGCCTGCCAGAACTTCCAGAAGGAACGATACGCCTATGACGAAAGATACCGACATCATCGCCCTGCGTCAGCCGGGATCTGTTGATGATCCGCTGACCGAGATTGCCAGGGACGGGGCGCGCCGGATGCTGGCCGCTGCACTTCGGGCAGAGGCTGATGCCTTTGTCGCGCAGCATGCCGAAGAGGTCCTGCCGGATGACCGGCAGCGTGTCGTCCGGCATGGGTATGGTCCTGAGCGGAGCATCCAGACCGGGATCGGCGCGTTTGATGTGCGCCGCCCGAAGGTGCGTGACCGCGCGGCCGGGCCTGCTGACGAGAAGGTGCGGTTCAGCTCCGCCATCCTGCCGAAATGGGCGCGGCGGTCGCGCAGCCTCGATGCCCTGCTGCCGGT
>Ga0209345_10001250_pt1 | contig 30847 bp, 25 predicted proteins | sample Cruoilmetagenom7_FD_187294 | JGI IMG/M metagenome (GOLD analysis project Ga0209345, IMG submission 187294) | Oil polluted marine microbial communities from Coal Oil Point, Santa Barbara, California, USA - Sample 7 (SPAdes) (version 2) | ecosystem: Environmental > Aquatic > Marine > Oil seeps ...
TGTACTATAATTTATATTATGTCAAATAGTAAATCTTGAAAGCCAATAGCCTATGAATCTTTTTAATTCAATAATAAAACCCATTCTATACTTCATAAAGTTAAAACTATTAAATATCACAATACAGGTTTCCTATAATATCAAGTACATATTTTAAATCTGTAAGTATCCAGATATATATATAAATTAAGCTACTCTCTAAAACGTATTTGTTCCCTTTGCCTAAATACTTCCTAATTATATCGCATTGCGTAAATCAAAAATTGCCTAACTCCATTTATTAGCATTACTTTTGCACTATGCCTAAATCAAAAGCTTCACAATTCGAATTTGTAGCCTTAATGGCTTCATTAATGTCGGTCGTTGCACTCGCTATAGATGCACTATTGCCTGCTTTAGACATTATCGGTATTGCTGTTGGAACTAACGAATTGGCAGATAATCAGTTGCTAATTACCATGATATTTGTGGGCCTTGGCGTTGGACCATTAATATTTGGTCCATTGTCTGATAGTCAAGGTCGAAAACCGATTGTTTATATTGGTTTTGTTATTTTTATTATTGCTAGTTTTATTTGTGTATCAGCAACTTCATTAGAAATGATGGTACTCGGTAGAATCCTTCAAGGTGTTGGTCTTTCTGCTCCAAGAACCATAAGTATCGCTATTATTCGCGATTTATACGATGGTGATTATATGGCGCGTATCATGTCGTTTGTGACTGTAGTTTTTATTTTAATTCCTGTAATAGCTCCTGCCCTTGGTAAGTTTATACTTGATCACTATGATTGGCAAAGTATTTTTTATATTCAAGTGGTTTTTAGCCTTTTAGTCACATTATGGTTTTGGCTTCGACAAAAGGAAACATTAAATTTTGAAAGGAGAATTGCTTTTTCTCATAAGATTATTTTAAACGGATTTAAAGAAATATTTCAACAACGAAGAACCATGGCGTTTACGCTTATATCTGGATTTGTAGTAGGTTCATTCCTGGTGTATTTAAGTAGTTCACAACAAATATTTCAAGAGCAATACGGACTTAAAGAAGAGTTTCCATACATTTTTGCAGGTTTGGCAATCGTTTTTGGAATCTCAATATTTTTAAATGGAATACTTGTAGTTCGCTTCGGAATGGAAAAATTAGTGAGCTATGCTTTATTCTTTTTCTTTGGAGTATCATTTTTATACATGATTTTATTCTACGGACAACCCAATCCAAGTATAGAAATAGTTCTCATCTTTTTTGCTTTGCAATTTTTCTCTATTAGTTTTCTCTTCGGAAATTTACGTGCACTTTCAATGGAACCTGTTGGACATATTGCTGGAATCGCAGCCGCTATAACGGGCTTTATTTCCACTTTAATGGCTGTGCCAATAAGCACATTTATAGGTGGATATATTTCTGATACTGCACTCCCACTCTTTCTAGGCTTCCTTGGTTGTTCATCAGTTTCATTGTTAATTCTATTTTATGTGAAACGATACGCAAGAGCATAAAAAGCCACATACTTTTCAGCATGTGGCTTTTCAAAAACTATAATTAATTATTCTTGTTTGGTTAAGACGAATATGGTTCTTATAACCATTCTAAGAAATAATTCATCATTTCTTCTTTTAACTCATAATGAAGCTTGATGTAATCCTTCATATCTTCACGTAAAGTGTGCTGTTGAGTTTGTAAACGTCCATCGATGTTTTCACTGTAATTAGCACTATGAATATTTTTCATTTTATTTTTACAACGATGCATTAATTTAGAAATCGCATCTTTTTCAATCATAATTCTATTTTGAAAAATTTCTAAAGGTTGTAATGCCTTTTTTCCAAATTCTCTGCTCGCTATTTCTTCCAATTTTTCTTGAAAAGTATCCATTTCATTAAAATGAAATCTTAACTCTCTTTTCCATGTTTCTAAATTGAATTTTAAGTCGCTTAAATATAAAACTTTCGTCTGCATAATATTGATTTTAGTCGTTTGTTAATTCTTTTATAACTTTTTCTTGAATATTTGATTGTACTGGTTGGAACGAAGAAAACTTCGAACTAAACGTTGCTTTTCCTTGTGTTATTGAACGTAAATCTGTTGAATATCCATACAATTCAGCTTGTGGAGTTGTACATTTTAATATCTGATGATTTTCTGTACTTTCTATTCCCAAAATGATTGAACGACGTGATTGTAAATCTGTCATTACATTACCTACCATATCTTCAGGAACCTTCACTACTAGTTCATGTACAGGTTCTAAAAGCTTCGGATTTGCATTTAAAAATGCTTCCTTAAATGCATGAGCTCCTGCAATTTTAAATGATATATCATTTGAATCTACCGAATGCATTTTTCCATCATACACCATAACTCTAATATCACGTGCATATGAATGTGTTAAAGGACCTTCTTCCATTACTTCTAAAACTCCTTTCATTACAGAAGGAAGATAGCGTAAATCGATAACACCACCAACGATACAATTGTAAAACACTAGTTTTCCGCCCCATGGAAGGTCAACATCTTCTTTCCCTCGAATATTAAATCCATCTGGTTCTGCAATCCCTTCATACCAAGGCTCAATCTTCATATGCACTTGACCAAATTGTCCTGATCCACCCGATTGCTTCTTATGCTTATAATTTGCAGATGCTGATTTCTGAATTGTTTCACGATAGACAATTTTTGGCTTTTCAAATACAGGAATAACTCCGTAGATATTTTTTAAAGTCCAATCAATTGTCAATAAATGAAGTTCACCCTGACAACCTAAAATAAGTTGTTTTAATTCGGAAGAATACTCAACGACCACAGTAGGATCCTGACTATGAATTTTCTTTAATGCATCACTTAACTTTTCTTCGTCATTTTTATCTTCAGCAAAAACAGATCTTCTAATTCTTGGCTCAGGATATTTAATAGGTTTAACTGTAGTATTTGATTTTGGATGTCTTAAAGTATCATTTGTTTCTGTGAATTTTAACTTTAACGTCGCACCAATATCACCAACAGTTAATTTTTCAACAGGTTCTCTTTTCTTACCATCCATGATATACAACTGATTAATAACTTCAGTTTTATCATTTCTAGAATTAACTAGTTTATCATTGATGTTAATTTCACCAGATTTCACTTTAAAGAAAGTGATTTGTCCCATGTTTGGTTGATATACTGTCTTAAATACAAATAAAGCTGTTTTTTCATCTTTATCTCTATTGATAGTTTCACCTTCTACACTTTGTTCTTCTTTAAGATCTGCAGCAGCTGGTGCTACATTATCAATGAATCCCATCAAACGACCAGAACCCATATCATTTAAAGCAGATACACAAAAAACAGGAAATAATTCATGGTTTAACATCCCTGCTTTTATTCCTTGACGCATTTCATCTTCGTTTAAAGTTCCTTTATCAAAGAATAATTCCATTAATTCCTCATCATTTTCAGCTGCTTTTTCAACTAACTCATTGTGCATTAAATCTGCCAATTCTTTTTGATCTACAGGAATTTCTAACTTTTCTGGTTTTCCTCCTTCTGGACCAAATTTGTACATTTTCATTTTTAGTACATCAATAATACATTGAGCACCATCAACCATCAATGGATATTGAATCTTAATTGCATTATTACCTATTAAAGATTTTATCCCCTTAAAGCTTTCATCAAAATCTGCACTTGGATGATCTATCTGATTGACAACAAATACTGTAGGTTTGTTATAATTACTAATATAATCCCATATTATTTCTGTACCAACTTCAACTCCATGTTGTGCGTTAATCACATTAATAATCGTATCAGCGACTCTTATTGATGAAATAATTTCACCGATAAAGTCGTCTAATCCTGGGGTATCTATAATGTTGATTTTGTAATTACGCCACTCGGTATGAAGAGGTGTGGCAAAAACGGAAATTTCTCTTTCTTGTTCAATTTCGTGGTAGTCTGAAACGGTATTCTTACTTTCTATGGTTCCTCTTCTGGTAAGGAGCCCGGCTTCGAATAACATGGTTTCAGACAGTGTGGTCTTTCCAGAGCCATGTGCACCTACAAACGCAATGTTTTTAATGTGCTTATCATCATATATCTTCATAAGTATGTATTTAGATTAGAAAACATAAATTTAAAGAATTTTTAAGGACAAGAATATGATTTTTGTTAGGAATCGAGTGAATTTTATTTTGTAAGTATAATTCTTACACGTTGAAAACAAGAGTTTTATGAAATTATCAAATTTTTATTGATAAAAACTTCACTTCAATTATGCATCCTCTTTCTATGAAACTGAAAGATCTAATTCAAGGTTATTTTATAAAATATTTTTCAGAAATAATTACTTATCTAATTTTATAATACCCACACTTTAAATAGGCTCCTTCTTTAAAAGAAATTGGATGATCCATATCATGCCCAGTAGTATCAATCATTTCATAATTTTTTGACTGAGATTGAAGCGCATTTTTATTAATCTCAAAAAAAGCATCTGCTGTCACTCTTGAAGAACAAGAAGCTAACACTAGCATCCCTCCTTTTTTGGTCAATTTTGAACCTAATAAGGCAAGTTCAAAATATTTCTTCTTTGCTATATCAATTTCCTTAGTACTTTTTGCAAAGGATGGAGGATCGATTACAACTACCTCAAATGTTTTCTTTTCTGAAATAAGTTTCCGCATTTCAACAAAAGCATCACCAACTATAATTTTATGTTTCCCGGTATGAGGATTTAATTTACCATTTTCTATTGCTATATCTAAGGCATGCTTGCTAATATCCAAGCTTGTAACTTCCTTAGCATTGTTTGCTAATGCATGAACAGAGAAACCTCCAGCATACGAAAACACATCTAATACAGTTTTCTCTTTCGATAATTCCCCGACACGTTTACGATTGGCTCTGTGATCTAAAAAATAGCCTGTTTTATGCCCTTTTATCACATTTGCAGAAAAATATACACCATGTTCAACAAACTGCACTACATCGTTTTCTAAATTGCCATAAAATACTTGCCCATCTATTATATTATATAAATCTTGTTGTTGAAGTTTTCTACTCAATCGTAAGACAACACAATCACATTCACATATATCGATTAATAAAGGTAGAATATCATTAAAAAAAGGATACCAAATCCCAGAATATAATTTAACAACTAGAACATTTGCATACACATCGGCAATAAGCCCTGGAAATTCATCATTTTCTCCAAAAAGTAGGCGATAACTATTGGTATCAGTTTGTAGAAGTTTTGCTCTTTTATAAAAAGCTTCTTTAATTTTTTCTGAAAAGAATTCAGTATTTAATTTAGCCCCACTACCGCTATGCAGCATTTTTATTCGGATAGGAGAATCTAAATCAAATAATCCCACACCGATAACTTGGTTTTTATTTTGACTGAAAATAACAGCTAAGTCTCCTGTTTTTCCTTCTTTATTTATTTTGTGAATGCTGTCTGAAAAAACCCATGGATGACCTTGTAATACACTTCGTTCACCAGCTTTATTAAGTTTGATGGCTAATGTTTGAGTAGGTATTTCTGGAATGGAAATGTGATACATAATTATAAATAAAAAATCCCGATTCAAAAGTAATTAATTTGAATCGGGATTATTATGAATTTAAGAATATTAATTTCCAGCATCCTTTTTAGCGTCTTCCTTCATCTTTTCATTAGGAACGATCACTATATTTACTCTTCTATTTTGAGCTCTACCTTCAGCAGTTGCATTGTCTCCAATTGGAGTTTGCTCACCATACCAGTTTGTATTAAAACGGTTAGAAGATAATCCTTTCGAATTAGTAAAATAATTCGTAACTGCTTTTGCTCTTCTTTCTGAAAGCAACATGTTAGATTCGTCTGAACCTACACTATCCGTATGACCTATTATCATTACATTAGTATCACTATATTCTTGAAGAATACCTGTTAACTTATCTAAATTAGATTGAGAAATAGCATTGATATTGTATTTTCCAGTATCAAAATTTACTCCACTGTTTTCATCAAAAGTAATTACAATTCCGTCATCAACACGTTCTACTTCTGCTCCAGGAATTTCATTTTCAATTTCCTGAGCTTGTTTATCCATTTTAGCTCCAATTAATACTCCGGCAGCTCCACCTACTACTCCACCTATTACAGCTCCAACTTCACCATTACCTCCTTTACCAATATTATTTCCTAATATTGCTCCTAAGATAGCTCCACCAGCAGCACCAATCACGGCACCTTTTTGTTTATTGTTTGCATTTTTTGTTGCCTCACAACTAGAAAAACTAAAAGTTAATAGCATTGCAAAAGCAAGAATCGATATGTTTTTTATAAATGTTTTCATTATTCAGAGATTTTTGAAAAGTTCATACTAATTGTAAATGGTTTACCTTCTAAACTTACAGTTTGTTCCCAACGCATTGAAGAATCACTTAGTCTAACTAATTTCAATCTAAATCCAGTTCCATCAGCTGATTTATGTTTAGCATCTGTTGGTTTTAAAAGAAAATCAAATAATCCACTTTCCTTATTTACTTCTTGTATTGTAAAGATAAAATCACGTTCACCTGTAGGGCAATCTCCATTATTTATGATATAAGAACCTTCATTATTGTTTGAAATGAATTTCCATGTACTTCCTTCAAAGCATTCTTTTGAAGTATCATTTAATAATTTTACATTAAAAGTCCCAGCTTCACTATATGTAATGTTGTCTAAAGTCCAGTTCCCTTTAATAACTTTTTTTGATTCAAGAACAGTTTTAGGAGTTCCACACGAAAGTACGGTGGCTGCTAAAACCATTAGAATAAGAATTTTCTTCATAATTGATTTTGTTTAGATGGTTTAAATTATTTTAAATATACAAAATATGTTACACTACTAATAGTGTGCCATAAATTAAATATTTCATAACTTACTAGTAATCATTCAACGCTAACAATGCCGTTTTAAATTTTTCCTTCGGAAGATATTGTGCTTCTAAGTTAGATGCAAAAGGAATAGGGGTTTCCATACTTGCAACTCTTTTTACTGGAGCATCTAAATATTCGAAACATTCTTCCATAATCATTGCAGATATATCTGAAGCCATACTACCAAACATTGAATCTTCTTGTAGGATAATTACTTTTCCTGTTTTCTTTACTGAAGTATAAATAGCTTCAGTATCTAAAGGAGATAAGGTTCTTAAATCTAATAAGTCAGCTTCAACATTTTCGTTTTCATTTAATGTATCTATTGCCCAATGTACACCAGCTCCATATGTAATAATAGTAACATTAGCACCTTCTCTTAGCAATGCTGCTTTTCCTAAAGGCAACGTATAATAATCTGAAGGTACATCTTGTCTAATACTTCTATACAATGCTTTATGTTCAAAGAACAATACCGGGTTTGGATCTTCAATGGCTGTTGCTAATAATCCTTTAGCATCATAAGGAAATGCTGGATATACAACTTTTAATCCAGGAGTGTGTGTAAACCAAGCTTCATTGGTCTGACTATGAAAAGGACCAGCACCAACACCAGCACCACAAGGCATACGAACTACAATATCCGCTTCTTGACCCCAACGGTAATGTGATTTTGCTAATAAATTTATTATCGGATTAAAACCTGAAGTAACAAAATCTGCAAATTGCATTTCCATCACCGATTTAAAACCATTAATAGATAATCCCATAGCTACAGAAACAATAGCCGATTCACATATTGGTGTGTTTCTAACCCTGTCTTTCCCAAACTTTTCTAAAAAACCATCTGTAATTTTAAAAACACCTCCATATTCAGCAATATCTTGCCCCATAATTACTAAATTATCATGGCGTTGCATCGATTGTTTTAATCCTTCTGAAATTGCATCAATTAACCGTATATTCTCTTTAGAATCATTATGAGTAACTTCTTGATATACTGACTTTTTAAATACATCATTTAATTCATTACTTTCAGTTGATTGAATTTCTTCTTCTGCAAAAGCTATCGCTAAATTATCACTGATTTCATGAATGATTTCAGTTTTAAACTCTACTTCTTTTTCTTCAGATAAAATGCCTTCAGCGCGTAAAAAAGCTGCGAAGTTTTCTAAAGGATCTTTTAAATCCCATGCCTCCAATAACTCTTTAGGTACATATTTTGTTCCGCTCGCTTCTTCATGCCCACGAACTCTAAATGTTTTAAACTCTAATAAAACCGGTCTTGGTTTTTTACGCATACTTTCAACTAAAGCCTTCACTTTAGTATATATTTCAATGATATTATTACCATCAATGATATGCGACTCCATTCCGTAGCCTTTACCACGGTCTGCAAGATGCTCACAATTAAATTGTTCAGATGTAGGTGTAGACAAACCGTATCCGTTATTTTCAATACAGAAAAGCACAGGTAAATCCCATACAGATGCTACGTTCAAAGCTTCATGAATATCTCCTTCACTTGTTCCCCCATCACCAGTAAATACAGCACAAACTTTATCATTCCCTTTAAGTTTATTTGCTAAAGCGATTCCATCAGCAACCCCAAATTGAGGTCCTAAATGTGAAATCATACCAATAATATTAAACTCTTGAGTTCCGAAATGAAAACTACGATCTCTACCTTTTGTAAACCCATTTGCTTTTCCTTGCCATTGCGAGAATAAGCGATTCAACGGAATTTCTCTTGTCGTAAAAACCCCCAAGTTTCGATGCATAGGCAAAATATACTCATCTTTTTCAAGTACTGAGGTTATCCCTACTGAAATGGCCTCTTGCCCAATACCACTAAACCATTTTGAAATTTTACCTTGTCGAAGTAAAATAAGCATTTTCTCTTCAATCAATCTAGGCTTAAGCATTGCTCTATAAAGAGAAACAAGCTTTTCATTACTTAATTCACCTCTGTTATATTCGAAATGTATATTGGAAACTTCTTCCGCATTCATAAATATCAATTTAAAGAATCAAAAGTAGAAAAAAACAATGTGCTCACCACTTTTTCCTATCATTTTTTATGATATTTTTTTGTATTGATTTTGGTATATTTGCTTTGTAAATAAAAGAGAGCATGATAAATATTCCAAGTGTTGATTTAGCCGATTTTCTTTCAGAAGATCCTAAACAAAAACAGAAGTTTGTAAATGAAATAGGTAAAGCATATTCTGAAATTGGATTTGCTTCAGTTAAAAATCATTTTCTAAGCGATGAATTAATGAACAACCTATACAGTAATGTTAAGCAATTTTTTGACTTACCTGAATCTGTGAAAAATTCATATGAAATAGAAGGCTTAGCAGGACAAAGAGGATATATTTCCTTCGGAAAAGAACATGCTAAAGGTAAAAAAGAAGGCGATTTAAAAGAGTTTTGGCATTTTGGTCAAGAACCTAGTCCAGATGCAAATTTAACTGAAGAATACCCAAAAAACGTTACAGTATCTGAATTACTAAATTTCAATGCAACTGGAAGAGAAGCATATCAATTATTGGAAAAAACAGGAATATATGTTCTTCGAGCATTAGCCTTATATATTGGTCTTGAAGAAACTTATTTTGACTATTGGGTTTCTAACGGGAATAGTATTTTAAGACCTATACACTACCCTCCTATTACTGAAGAGCCTAAAGGTGCTGTTCGTGCTGGAGCTCATGGAGATATTAATCTAATTACACTATTAATGGGTGCTTCTGCTGGAGGTTTGCAAGTATTGCGACATGACGGAGAATGGATTGAAGCAAAACCTGCGAAAGGTGATTTGGTAGTAAATGTTGGTGATATGCTTGAAAGACATACTAATAATAAATTACGTTCAACGATACATCGTGTGGTAAATCCGCCAAGAGAAGAATGGGGAACGGCACGATATTCGATTCCTTTCTTTATGCATCCAAGAAGTGAAATGAAATTAGACTGTTTGAAAGAATGTATTTCTGAAGAGCATTCAAAATCATTTGATGATATTACTGCTGGTGAATTTTTAAATCAGAGGTTAGCTGAAATTGGATTAAAAAAATAGAATGGATTTACAAGATCAATTAAAATATTTATTTCCTGATCATGAAGTTTCTGAAACTGAGGAAAAAGTCTCTGAACCTGAATTATGGCTTCAAGATGATCCGTTGATATGTAAATTTGAAAAGCGAAAAGGAAAAGTAACTACTATCATTGAAGGTTATACGGGTGCAACAAGCGATTTTAAACAACTTGCTAAAGAAATCAAACAATTATTAGGTGTTGGCGGTAGTTTTAAAAATGAGCAAATTATTATTCAAGGTGATTATAGAGATAAAATCATGGAATTTTTAAAAGAAAAAGGATTTAAAGTAAAACGCGTAGGCGGATAATATATGGGAATTAAAGAATCTGAATTAATATTAAATCCAGATGGTAGTGTATATCATCTAAATTTAAAACCTGAAAATATAGCTGATACTATACTATTAGTGGGAGATCAGGATAGAGTTAAAAGAATTACAAAGCATTTTGATACGATTGATTTTGAAACTCAAAAAAGAGAATTCAAAACTCAAACGGGTACTTATAAAGGGAAAAAAATAACTGTATTATCGACTGGTATTGGTCCAGATAATATCGATATTGTATTAAATGAACTTGATGCTCTTGTAAATATTGATCTTACAACTAGAAAATGTAAACAAGACTTAAAAAGCCTTAAGATAATCCGTGTTGGAACATCTGGTTCTTTACAAGAAGATATTCCTGTAGATTCATTTGTGTTGAGTACACATGGACTTGATTTAAATGGAATGCTTCATTTTTATCAGATTGATGATATCTGTTATACCAAAATTGAAGATGCTTTTATTCAACATACAAATTGGAAATCTAAAAAAGCTAGACCAATTATTGTGAAAAATAGTTCAATACTAGAGGAACAATTTGAATCTGATGCTGTCTTCAAGGGAGTAACAGCAACAGCTGGTGGATTTTATGGTCCCCAAGGTAGAGTGTTGCGTCTACCTTTAGAGGATGAAGGTTTAAATGAAAAAATGGATAGTTTTTCTTACCAAGGAATAAAAATTTCAAACTTTGAAATGGAAACTTCAGTCATTTACGGTCTTTCAAAACTTTTAGGACATCATGCACTTTCATTAAATGCAATTATTGCCAATAGAGCTAATGGAACATTTAGTGCAAACCCAGGTAAAGTTGTAGACGATTTAATAGTGTACACATTGGATAAATTAATTGAGAATTAAATTCCTATGAAAAATTTTAAAATCGGTGGAGTTCCTGAACACTTTAATTTGCCATGGTATTTAACACTGAGAAACAAAGAATATACTGAAAAAGGCATTAATTTAAGGTGGAAAGACTTTTTTGGAGGTACCGGACAAATGTGCAAAGCCCTTAGAGATAAGGAAATTGACATGGCTGTTATTCTTACTGAAGGAATAATTCGAGATATAATTAATGGTAATGAATGTAAAATTGTTCAAGTATTTGTGAAATCTCCTCTTATTTGGGGAATACATGTTGCAGATAATTCAACTTATAAAAATGTAAAAGACCTAAAAGGAACTGCTGCTGCGATAAGCAGATACGGAAGTGGTTCTCATTTAATGGCCTATGTAAATGCTGAAAATTTAAATTGGGATATAGAAAATGATTTAAAATTTGAAGTAATAAAAAACCTTGATGGCGCTTTAGAAAATTTACCAAAGGGAATTGGAGATTATTTTATGTGGGAAAAATTCACAACAAAACCTTATGTAGATAAAGGAATTTTAAGAATCGTTGATGAATGCCCTACTCCATGGCCATGTTTTGTTATTGCAGTAAGAAATGAAGTATTAGAGAATGAAGAGGATAGTGTAAAAACTATTCTAGAAATTATAAATGCAACAACTTCAGAGTTTAAAGATATTCCATCTATTGATCGTATGATTTCTAATCGATATGAACAACAATTAGAGGATATTCAAGAATGGCTGTCCCTAACTCAATGGAGTCAAGGACAGTTATCTAAAGAACTTATTGATGAAATTCAAAATAAACTATTACAGTTAAAATTAATAGAATCTAAAATTCCTTCACATCACTTAATAAGTGATTTACTATAAATTTATTTTTTAATAATTTTTTTGGTTAAAGTCCCATACTCATTAACTACTTTAACTAAATATATACCCTCTCTTGCATAAGAAATATCTACAGTATTAGATGTTGCAAAAACAGTAGAATTAATTTCTTTAATTAGTTTTCCGTTGATATCATAAATAGATATTTTACTTAAAGCTGACTGCTGTGTATCTACTAAAAATTTTCCAGATGTTGGATTTGGAAACACTGTAAAATCAAAGCTATTATTACTAAGCGGATTTTCAAAATCATTTAAACCTAACACTATTTCATTAGAAATAATAGGGTTGTTTCCATATGAAATTAAATGACTAGAAACAATAAGATGAGGATTAAAGCCAGCACTACAATCTGAGCAGGTTGTTCCTGTAATACAATCTGGATTATTTGGATGACAGAAATCTACATAATCTTCATCAAACCTATAATCAAGACTCATTTCATTTGATGTACTTATAGTGCCTAAATCAAAATCAAACCAAGGTGCTATAGAACCTGGACACCATCCCGCTCTATTATAAAACCAGGTTCCATTTTGTGGCTGACAACCATCTGGATTTGGATCACAGACTAGCCAATTATCTTGATCAAAAGTAGAAACACCGTCTACCCATACGGAATGTATATCATGATGAAACTCTGCAGCATTACCCGTGTTTAAATCTCCCCAACCATGACCTGTTGAAACCATTTTAATTCTTGCTGAGTCTACATTATCATCATAATTTATATCATAGGTTTCACAAGGCTGAAGATTAGCCATATCACCAAAAGCATAGGTTTCGCTCCAAAGACTTTCAACTTTAGAATAATTATAAGTTGGTGCTCCTGCATCATAAACTAAATTAAGGCTATATAAAAATCCATTCCCTTGCGTACCTAATGCAAATCTAAATTTTACAGTTCCTTGTAATAATGAAATAAAATCGGTTAAATCTACTTGATGATCACAAGCAACACCATATGGAGTAAGATATCTAATAATTTCATGCCATGTTCCATCATGTGCTTGAATTTGAATGTGTGAAACTCTATCCCAAGGATCACAGCCTCCTGTTGGACATTCGATTATTAAATTTCCTTTAACATTTTGATAAGCTCCCATAAAACTAGGCAAAGTAACTTCTACTTCTTCAGAAAAAGTATCTGAATTAAGCCATACATCAGTAGCTGCTTCTACTGTAACATTTTGTGAATTGTCTACTATATTTATGGCAATATTTTCTACACTTGAATATCCGAAATTATTAGTTCCTGTAATTTCAATATCTTGATTACCATGAGCTGAAGGTGTCCACCAACCTGTATAATGTCCATTTTCATGATCTGTTAATGATACATTATCACCATTAATTGTAACTTCTACTGATTCTATTGAAAGAACATCCGGAAATTCTATTGAAGCACTTAAAGCTATAGGTATAGGACCTAAAGTAGGAACTCTTACAGTCCCTGCAGTTGGATTTAATAAAGTCAATTCTGGTAAAATCAATGTTTCATCCAAGACCTGAAAAGAAGCATACACATCTTCAGCAGGATCATAGGTTCCATTTCCAGCCTGACTTGCCTTAACAACTACTTCTCCTTCTACTCCATCTAAAGTAAGAAGATCTCCCACTACAGTAGCTGGACCAGATTCTACTGTATAGCTAACTGTTAACCCAGAACTTGAATAAGCTTCTAGTGTAAAAGGGTCATCTGTTCTAATTTTATTTTCTATAATAGGAAAATTAATTACTTGAAAACCAGCTTCTAAATCACCTCCAAAATTTGATGTTTCCCCTACAAGAGCAAAATTGTTTAATAAGGCATCTGTTTCATTTGCACCTATTTCAGAAAACAAATGTGTTATAAAAGTATTATCATCTCCTGGAATCCCTTGATTAAATTTGTAATAAGAAACTAAGCCTGTTTCATTTCCTACTAACTCATTAGTAATCATGTCTTGTAAATCACTTTGACTTATAGCTTTATCCCAAAGAGAAATTTCATCTGTCCTTCCCTTAAAAACAAAGTTACCAGCCGAACTAATACTTTTACCTATTGCAAAAGGTTTGGTTGTACCGTAAAAAGTTCCCGAAGCAGCTGTAGATCCTATTGAAGAGCCATCAATAAATAACTCTATTGTGCTTCCATTATATATCCAAGCAATATGTTGCCATGTTTCTGCGACAATACTACCTGCAGGGGCTACAACTTGATATAAAGTTCCTCCTAAAATAATTCTACATTCAATAATACCATCTGATAATTGAATTAAATACATGGAATCTCCATCTCCACCATCTCTAAATCCCATCATTCCACCACCATAAATTAATGCGTCAGTATAAAACCAACCTGCCATTGATACTTGGCTAGCTCCATCTAATAATGCTATTCCATTCTCAACTGTGACATAATCTTCAGACCCATCAAAATGCAAATATTGATTGCTTTGTGCACACATAGAAGCATTCATTAAAAATAGAATAGCGAAAAAGTAAATTGTTCTCATATATTTGAAATTTAGTGATGTATAAAATAATTAAAGTAAATATAGTAAACTGAAAATTAGGATATTTATTTAATATTTGAATATTAAATAAATATCCTAAAAATGAATTTTATAGCATCCTCTATTTGAGTTTGTTATATATAGTATTATTTATTTTAACTTTTTATTAAGTTTTTTACGCAACCCTTTACAACCTATTGCATCTTACTTTCATAAAGAAAGAAATATGATGATTTTTATTATAGTAATAGGGGCATTACTTTTAACAAACTATCTGTTACTTCAGTTTAGTTGTAATGATACCGAACGTAATTTTCCAGAAGAAGAATAGAAAACAATACTCCCCAGTTTTCTCTTTTTACCACAATATAGGTTCTTTACCTATATTTTTTAAATAGTTATTAGTCTCACTAAAATGTTTATTACCAAACCAATAACCTCTGTTTGCACTCAATGGTGAAGGATGACCTGTAGACAAAACTAAATGTTTTGAAGCGTCTATTTTTCTACCCTTCTTTTTAGCATAACTACCCCATAACATAAAAACGATCCCTTCCCTTTCAGAAGATAATTTCGAAATAATTTCATCAGAAAATTGTTCCCAACCTTTCTTTTGATGGCTTCCTGCTTCTGAAGCTCTTACTGTTAAAGTCGCATTTAATAATAATACGCCTTGATTAGCCCAAGACTCTAAACTCCCATTTTTCAATACCGTTGAACCAATATCAGCTTCAATTTCCTTTATAATATTAACTAAAGATGGCGGTAACTTGACCCCTTTATTTACAGAAAAACACAAACCATGTGCCTGATTTGCTCCATGGTATGGATCTTGTCCAATAATTACAACTTTCACTTCAGAAAAAGGGGTGTAATCTAAAGCAGAAAATATTTGATGTTTTGGAGGATAGCAATTATTGGATGTATATTCATTATTTACAAATTGAATTAAATCAATAAAGTATGGTTTATCAAATTCATCATGTAATTGTTTTTTCCAAGAATCTTCAATGTTAGTTTCCATTTTTTACTTCAGAATTAATTTTAGTGAAAAATAAAATAGTTTTATCTTTAAAACTACCTAATTACAATTAATTTATACTAACATGAAATATTTACTTTCCTTCTCATTGTTTTTTTAACATTCTCTCTGTTTTCCCAAAACGTAAATATTCCAGATGCAGATTTTAAAAATTACCTTATAACCAATCCAGCCACTAATAATCTGAATATTATTTTATTAGAAAATATTGACTATAAAATTATTTTCAGTTAAAGGACAATTATTAAAACAAGGATATCTTTTAAAAGTAAACAGTACCTTAAATATTTCTATGTTATCTAAAGTCATCTATTTTATACTAGGAAAATCTATAGACGGAAAAACAATTGCCGCAAAATTTATAAAGAAATAATTCTATGGTATAAATGAGTTGTACTAATATTCACTTCTTTTTCTATTATAATAGTACTTTTGTATATCGAATAGGTTAAACAACATTTAAAGCATGATTTCTACCTTGCAGAAAATAATATGGTACGCATTGATAATAAAACATTAGACAGTCTTGAGTTTCCGCTTGTATTAGAACATATTGCAAAATATTGTATTACTCAATCAGGAATTGCAACTGTTCTAAAAATTGAACCTTTTGAGAACACGAATGAAATCAATTCTGAATTACATCGAGTAAAAGAATTTTCAGCTTCCTTTGGTAGTGATAATCGATTGCCAAATCATGGATTTGATTCAATTGATCGTGAATTACATTTGCTTCAGATTGAAAATAGTACTATCGATGTATCGGGCTTAAGAAGAATTTATACCATTACAACGACGACTTTAGATTTATTAAAATATTTCAAAAAGTATGAAGAGTTTTATTCTTTTCTAAATAAACATTCTGAAAGAATAAATTACACGCCAATTATTTCAGAAGAAATTGGGAAAATAATTAATCGTTTTGGTGAAATTAAAGACGATGCTTCTTTAGAACTTTCAAATATCAGAAGAAGGTTGAAACAAGTTAAAAGTCAGATAAACTCATCCTTCACTAAAGCATTAAATAGTTATGCAAAGCAAGGTTATTTAGATGAAATTCGTGAAACCGTAGTAGATAACAGAAGGGTTCTTGCAGTTACAGCAATGTATCGGAAAAAAATTAGAGGCGCTGTTTTAGGAAGTTCAAAAACTGGAAGTATTGTTTACATCGAACCACAAGAAACACTTGAATATGCTAATGAACTTAGCAATTTAATTTATGAGGAACTTGAAGAAATTAAACGAATTCTTAAAACGCTTACAGAGTTTGTAAGACCTTATGTAGATTTATTAAGCAGCTATCAAGATTATTTAACTTATATAGATGTATTACATGCGAAGGCTAAATATGCAATTGAAATAGATGGAGTGCTTCCTTTACTTACAGTTAAAAAAAGGATATTTTTAAAAAATGCCTACCACCCTATTCTATTAATTGCAAATAGACTTCGGAAAGAAAAAACATTCCCACAAACAATTGAACTTCATCAAGAAAATAGAATAATTGTAATTTCTGGCCCAAACGCAGGTGGAAAAAGCATCACGCTTAAAACTGTTGGATTACTTCAGATTTTATTACAAAGTGGAATGCTTATACCTGTTGACCCTTTAAGTGAATTTTGCTTTTTTGAAAGAGTTTTAACTGATATTGGTGATAATCAATCTATAGAAAACCATTTAAGCACCTATAGTTACCGTTTAAAAAAAATGAATCAGTTTTTAAAGAAGTGTAAATCGAACACGCTTTTTTTAATAGATGAATTTGGTACAGGAAGTGATCCAGAATTAGGAGGAGCATTGGCAGAAACGTTTTTAGAAGTTTTTTATGAACGTGAAGCCTTCGGAATTATTACAACACATTATACCAATTTGAAGTTGCTTGCAAGTGAGTTACCTCATGCCACTAATGCAAACATGCAGTTTAATAATAAGACGCTAGAACCTATGTTTCATTTACATTTAGGAGAAGCTGGAAGTTCATTTACATTTGAAGTTGCACAAAAAAATGGTATTCCTTATAGTTTAATAAACAAAGCAAAGAAAAAAATTGAACGAGGTAAAATACGTTTCGATAAGAGTATTGCTAATCTTCAGAAAGAGCGGTTTGAACTTCGAAAAACTTCCGCAGCATTAAAAACACAAGAAGATAAAGCTAGAGAGGAAAACAAACAATTAGATGAAACCAACATCCGTATTAAAGAGAAGTTAGAAAGTTTTCAAGAATTATACGATGCTAATATGCGTTTAATCAGTATAGGTAAGAAGTTTGAATCATTATCAAATCAATATTTTAACAATAAAAAGAAAAAAATCTTAGTAGACGAACTGTTTAAAATGGTATTGGTTGAAAACAATAAAATAAAGAGAGACACACCTAAAACAAAAGAAGCTAAGAAAGTTGATAAAGCTAAAAAGCACGAATTAAAGCAGGAGGTTGAACAAAAAGTAGCAGTAATTAGAAAGAAGAAAAAGAAGATAAAAGAAGAAGCTAAAAAATTGCCTCCACCAAAACTAAAAGTAACATTGAAAATTGGTGATCGTGTTCGTATGATTGATGGTAGAGCTGTTGGTACTATTGATGTTATTGAAAAAAAGAAAGCCATTGTAAATTATGGTATTTTTACGACTAATGTTAGTATTGAAGAATTAGAAAAAGTTTAAATGACCAAGAATCACAAAATAGTTTTATTTGATGGAGTTTGTAATTTGTGCAATAGTTCAATTAATTTTATTATTAAAAAGGACAATAAAAACATATTTAGATTTGCGGCTTTACAAAGTGAAATTGGACAACAGTTTATTGAAAAATTTAAGATTGACCCTTCACAAACAGATTCTATAATTTTAGTAGATGGAGAAAAACATTATATAAAATCTTCAGCAGCTTTAACTATTGCAAAATCTTTAAAAGGTGGATACCCTCTACTATACACCTTTATGATTATTCCAAGATTTATCAGAAATATTGTGTATGATTATATTGCTAAAAACCGTTATAAATGGTATGGTAAAAAGGAAAGCTGTATGATCCCTACTCCTGAGTTAAAAAATAAGTTTTTGTAACTTTAGCTTGAATATTATGTGAAAATTAAATTGCTATGAGAAAATTATTTAGCCTTTTATTAATTACATTATTATTATTATTATTCAGCTGCGATCCTCCACATACTATAGAGTTTATCAATAAAGGAGATTCAGATTTAAAAATAATATTTGAGATTGACACTACAGTATTTAATAATGATTTAGATTACCTGAAAAACAAGACCAAAGATTCCATCATATTAATTATTAAAAAAAGGGATACTGCTGAAATCCATTTTGGAATTGGAACTTGGGCCGATTTTGAAATAAAAAAACAAGCAGAAGCTTTTCAGAAATTAATAATAATAAATCAAGATTTTACAACTGAATATAAATCAAAAGAAGGGATAGAAAAATTTTTACGAAAGCACAGAAAAAAAGGCTTCGGTTTAAAAACTAAGCTTAGTATAGAAATAGAATAAATCACCTATTTATTTCAAATTTTCAAGTATAAAATCAATGGTTTTGTCTGTATTCTTATTTTCAAAAAAGGCATTGTTTTTATAACGAATATCTGTAGCTAAACCTTCTTTTTTCCATTTCTTAACAATCTTGCGATCTTCTAAAGTGACTTTACCCATCAATAGATTGTCTAAGTTTTTACCCTTTTTATGGTAATTATATACTTTTTTAAGGCCTGTTAAATACATATAATCTTTTGTAAACCCTCCTCCTCTATGCGCTCGTAGTGTGATGTTAAAGGCCTCTTCTCTATTGAGTTTATATTGGCTAAATAATAAATCGAAAGTATCACAGAAATCAAATCCTTTATGTAAACTATCTGCTGCAAGAACACGGTATGACAATTCTTTTAAACGCCAAAGAGTTAAGCAACCACTCATGTATTCACTAAAAACTGCTAAGCCTTCTTGGGTTTCAACATTTCTTGGAAATCCGTTATGAAATATTTTAAGTGCTTGATCCATCCCATTATAAGTAGTCACTAAATGAACCCCAATTTCATGATTTGCTAACACTTTTATTTGGTTGGTACTAAAACGATGGTTTTTCTTTAACAACATAGTTTGTGTGCTATTTTGAACCATAGCAGCAGCAGTTGTTTTATTGGAAAGCTTTAAATTAAATTTAAAATCATATTGTTTCGAAAATTCTTGAAAATATGTAGAAGCTTCTTCAGCACTAAACACCGGAAACATTTCATCATCATCTTCCTTATCTTTAAAATGCAAAATAAATTGAGCATTCTCCACATCCTTTTGTGTGGGAGTACCAAAACACTTTAATACATTATAATAAAATTTTCTTCCTTGTCCAATAGTCTCAATACATTCAATCAATCCTGAATAATCATAAATTACATCTTTATAAAACAATCGAGTTGCCTCATCTTCTATACTATCTATTTCTTGTTTAAAAAGTTCTTGTTGTAATTTATGTGTGTCAAAATCAATCTTTCTATAAGTGAATGAAGGATTTTTACGGTATTTAGATGCAAAAAACTGTTTTTTCTGTTGTTCAATATTTAGAGGATTGATATAATTAAGCAATTCAATTTTCTTAACCAATCTATTCAGATTAGCATCTATTTTGAATAAACTTGAATTGGTATTTATAATTGATTCAGGGTAAGCCATTTAAATGGGTTTATGCATTTTTTGAAAAAGTACTGTGCTTTCTCTAATTTTCTTCTGAAGTTGTTTCTCTATAGCTGAAACTACTTCAGGGTAAATAATTTGATTGAGTTCATCACAGTAAATCTTTTTAAACTCAGTCGCCAAAACTAAGGTATTTTTAAAGTTTTCAGTAATGTATTTCAGAAAATATCCGTTTCCGAAGAATGTATCATTAATTTTTGAAGTCGTTTCCTCAACATGTGGTAGGTTCAATTCAGAAAGTGTTTTTCGCCAATGTTCTATAAATTCACCAAAACGATTATTATCCAAATTAGTAGTACCTAGATTAATAACAGGCACTTCTTTATCCCACCTTCTCCAATTATATGAATGCATATCGTATACAACAACGACATTGAATTTTGTTTCTAACTTATGAGTTAATGCATGAACCACTTTATAGAAATTAGCATGTTTTTCTAAACTTGTTTCTCTTTGATTGTTCGGCAATGGTTCTTTCCAAAGTTTCTTTCCCCAAGCATCATCAAAAATAGCATTTTCGGGTGATCTATTAAGATCATATTCAAAACGGCTATCGCAACCAGCAATAACTATAGGATGCGAGCGGATCATAGCTTTTGTTTTAGGATCTTCTTCGTACCATCTATCGTATTCTGAATGCAAACAATTGTCCCAAAGTTCCTTTCTAAATTGATGTCCGTCATGTATCGCTCCACAGACAAAAGGCTGGTAATCATCAATTTTTAAAGTAAACGAATAATCTTCAGCTACAGCTTCAAATATGATTTCATTTTGTATGTTTTCTATTATTTTATCTATAGAAAGTTGTTTCATAATTTTAGATATTAAGCTTCGTTTACATGTTTACGAAGTTTCGATCTACGCTCAAATGCATTCACACGTTCAATAACTTTATCTTCTACAAAATCAATTATTTTTTCTTGAACGCGAGTTTTATACACTTTATTCATATATGTAATTCCTCCAGGAGACATTACATTTACTTCAACCAACATTCCATTTATTACGTCTATACCAACAAAATATAGTCCATCTTTGATCAGTTTAGGACCTATACGTCGGCATAATTCTTTTTCATGCGCAGTTAGTGAATGTTTCTGAACACTTCCTCCTGCACTTACATTTGAACGATGATCTTCTTCTCCAGGAACTCGTTTCATTGCACCAATTGGCTTTCCGTTCAGCATTAAAATACGAACATCCCCTTGATCTGCACCTTCAATATAATCTTGTAGAATCACATAATTAGAAGTGCCATCTGTATTATCGATGTAAAAGTCTAACAATGAATTAATACTTAACATGGCTCGTTTTTCGATTAAAATAACACCAGAACCACCAAACCCATTCAATGGTTTTAATATCATCTTATCAGGACCTTCCTTAATTGTACGTTTCAAATATTCTTTATTTTTAGTAACATGGGTACGAGGAATAATCTCGTTTTTTTCATCCTCAAAAACAGCGGTGTAAAGCTTGTTATTTGCTCTTCGTATTCCATCTAGATCATTCATGATAAAGACATCATCTTTTACTGAATCCAAGAAATTCAACATTATCATATCCAATGGAGGATTGCTTCTTAGAATAATAGCATCAAAACCAGCAAGAGGTAGCATTTCATCATAAAACTTAGCATTTTTATGAAATGATTTTAAGCTATTTGATATTTTCTCTTCACGTTTTATTACGTGTGAAAAAGAATATGCTACACTATCACGAATTGTTAAATTAGCGGGAGTTGTAATTACCACTCCATGCCCTCTTTTTACAAATTCATGAATCATAGCAAGGGTTGAATCATCTTCAGGACGTGGATTCATTTCTTCCCAAGGGTACATTATAAAGCAAACATTCATAGTTCAAAAATTAGAAAAATAAATATATAGCTATTCTTTTATAAAATGAAAATTATTTTTAGGAAATAAAACTAATTACAAGTAACTAATATATTATCAAGGTAATAATACTCATCATCAGCCCAATTTTGAAGTCTAATACGAATGATTAGTGTATCTCCTGTTATTCCGTTTACAGAAAATGAAATAGTTCCTGTTAAATCATCAATTAGCGTATGGTTTGCATTTCCATTTCCGGAATAATTAGGAACCTCAGTATAATTAACACCATTATCTGTTGAATATTCAATATCTATATAATCAGATTCAGATTCACCACATTCATAATCATTGGTATGATCATCTATGTATTCTAATGAACCAGATTCGCTAAAACCCATTGAAATATTTATATCTGTATAACCTGAAATATCAATTAATTGAGTTTCTAATAAGAAGGTTCCATTGGTATCTCTAAAGGTCATCACACCACTTATTACTTTTGCATAATCATTTGCATTTATTAATGTCCCAGGCAAACTAGGTGTATTATCTCCAAAAGCTGCAAAGCTTGTAAGTGACCATTTAGTAACACCACCAGGGTAATTACCATTCACAGAACTCAATCCTGTAACTCCTGTGTCTTCTAAATATGAATTAAAATCTTCTTCAAATAATATATCAGAATTACAAGTGTTATTATTACAGTTTATACTTCTCCAAGCATATAAAATTCCATCATAAACCTCCCAGCAACGTTTTCCTGTAACAGGATCACTCACAAAAACCATAAGTCCATCATCTCTATTATCTGAAGTTGAAACAGGAATTAATGCTTGTTGTGCTTCAGTTACGATGGGCATTAAAAAACCACCAAAAGAAGTAAATGGAATTTTCTGTGCTTCTAAGTGCAATGCTGCTGCACTATTAAGAGTTGTAGTATTAATACCAACTTGAGCATTTAAACTTGAAAAAGTCAATAAGAATATTAAAATAAAATCTCTCATGACCAATTAATTAGGATGGGTTCCTGGAGAAAAATCAGCAGGTGCATTTTGAACAGTGTTAGAATGATCTGTACAACCGCCTATTGTAGAATCAGCTCTAACAATCCATTCAGATTCATCCCAAGTTGTATTTCCTTCAATAATACTACTTTCTCTTAAAGTTCTACCATCTTCAAATTCAGCACATGTACCAGTTTGATCTGTTCCTACAGATCCATATATATCTATTAAGATTCCATTATTGTCTCTTAATTCAAAATTATCATCTCCATTTGAATTTATATTAAAGCCGACATCATCTGGTGCAAATGAAAAAGCTGACTGAAAATTTGTTGAATTTTGAGCTATAATGAAAGAATCCCCACCAGAAATTGTAGTACTAAAAGGAAATGTAAAATTACCTCCTGAAGTTGTATTCGTATTATAAAATAACAATACCTCCCAGTTTGAAACATCAATAGGATTAGCTGAACCATTTGTTAATTCAATAAACCTTGCTCCTGCATTATTATCAGGGTCTGCAATTTCACTTATAAAAATTCCACCTGCTGATGGTGATAAAACTGGGCCGCTATAAGAAGAAAGCACTGGCAATCCTGTTAACGTCCCTTGAGTAGCTAATGGAGTAACTTCAAAAGCAATGTATGAGTTTAAATCGGCTGGAAGAATCGTATAAGTACTTGAATTACCTGTTTGAATTTGAGTTTGATTTGTTCCAGAGGCATCGTCAGCTCGATACCAAGTGTATGTATGTGTTCCTTCAGGATCATTTTCAGCATCTGAATAAGTAAAGCTCGCCGTCAAGATTTCCCCTACTTGAAATATTCCTGATATTTGTAATAAGCTAGCTACAGGTGCGGCATTTAAAGGCATACAGTAAATGTCTTCCCAAGCAGCATCTACTCCATCGTAAATCTGAATACATCTTGTGGTTCCTTCAATTAAATAAACTAGTAAACCATCATCTGATGCAGTAACAGGAATTAAATTTCTTTGAACTAATGAAACTCTTGGTGGTAAAAACCCGCCATAATTTATATTATCTGAACTACTTTCAATATCTAAAACTGAAGCTGGACTTGGACTTGTAGTATTGATTCCAACTTGAGAAAAAACATATATACTTGAAAAAATAAACAAAAGTGCTAAAAACTTCTTTTTCATTGAATTAAGAATAGATACAAAAATAATAATGATTGTAATAAGCTGGTAACTAAATTATAAAGTTTTATAAACAAAAAGGTTACTTTATTAACTGATAATAAATCAATTCGATATATGGCATCTTTTCTTCGTCAAGATATTATTTACAATTAGGTAAACTAAAGAATCCATATTAAGTTTGCATTAAATAAAACACTTAAAGAAATTATGGATTTAGAAAAATGGATTGACAAGGGAATTGAAATAGGAACTGAGTATGGACTTAAAGTCATAGGAGCAATTCTTATATGGATCATTGGTTCGTGGATCATTATAAAGATCATGAAGGTAATGACCAAAATGATGAATAAAAGCAAATATGAACCTAGCCTTCAGAAATTTTTAAAGAATCTAACAAGCTGGTTATTAAAAGTAATTCTATTTGTAGTAATTCTTGGAAACTTAGGTGTTGAAACTACTTCATTTGCTGCAATATTAGCTGCTGCTGGTTTAGCTATTGGTATGGCTTTACAAGGTTCTCTTGGGAATTTTGCTGGAGGTGTTTTATTAATGATTTTTAAGCCTTTTAAAATTGGAGATTTAATTGAAGCACAAGGGGAATTAGGAGTAGTTAAAGAAATTGAAATCTTTACTACAAAAATAGTTTCTCCTCAAAACAAACTTGTTATAATTCCGAATGGAACATTATCGAATGGAAATATTACAAATTATTCAGCTGAAGGAATCCTAACCATTTTCCATACGTTTGGAGTAGCATACGATGCAGACATTAAACAAACGAAAGAAGTATTAATGAATGCTATTACTTCACAAGATAAAGTGTTAAAAGATCCTGCTCCTATGGTTAAAGTGAGTGAATTAGCTGATAGTTCAGTAAACTTTGCAGTGAGACCTTCTGTTAAAGCTGAAGATTATTGGGATGTATATTTTGAAACAGTAGAAAGAGTTAAAAACGGATTAGATGCTGCAGGAATTGAAATTCCTTATCCACATGCTGTTGAAATTAAAAAAGAAGGATAATTAAATAAACTATATTTAATTAAAAAGCCACTTAAATTAAGTGGCTTTTTTTATACTATTTAACGTCTTCGTAATTATCGTCCCAATCTTTTACATGAGGCTCTCCTAATTTCCCAACAGATTTTGCAACGATCATCGAAACAGTTGCGTCTCCTGTTACATTCACAACAGTTCTACACATATCTAAAGGTCTATCAACGGCAAATATAAGTGCTAAACCTATTGGTAATAATTCTGGTGGAAGTCCAACAGATTCTAATACAATTACCAACATAACCATTCCTGCTCCAGGAACAGCTGCACTACCAATTGAAGCCAATAGAGCTGTTAATACGATCGTTAATTGATCGCCAATAGTTAGTTCTAAGCCTAAAGCTTGAAATATAAAAACAGCTGCAACTGCTTGATATAAACTAGTTCCATCCATATTAATTGTAGCACCAACAGGTAGTACAAAACTCGAAACTTCTTTATCAACCCCAATATGTTCTTCTACACGTTCCATAGTTACAGGCAATGTTGCTGCACTTGAACTTGTTGAAAATGCTAATAATTGAGCTGGACTAATTTGTTTTAAAAACCAGAAAGGGTTTTTTTTTGTGATGGTTCCTACCAATATTAAATAGAAAACTATCATTAAGGACAATCCTAACACAACAACTCCTGCATATTGCAATAAAGCAACTAATATATCAGGATCATCTGATGATACTACAACACTCGCTAAAAGAGCAAATACAGCATAAGGAGCAGATAACATGATGAGATCTACCATTTTTAAAACAATATCGTTTAAAGAATCAAAAATATCCTTCATAGGTTTTGCTCGCTTCTCTCCTATTAGTAACATTGATATTCCTAAAAAGATAGCAAAGAAAATAACTTGTAACATCAAACCATTATTACTCATGGCTTTAAATGCGTTATCTGGCACCATGTCTTCTAAAAACTGTAATGGTCCACTAGCTACTTGTTTTGTAGCTTCGGCAATCTTTCCTTTTACACTACTATTTTCAGAATAGGTTTCAGTTAATTTTGTTATGGTTTCTTCAGAAACACCATTACCTGGTTGTAATATATTTACCAATACAAGCCCTATAGAAATAGCAATAACAGTTGTCATTACATAAGTAATAATTGTACGTATACCTATATTTTTAAATTTTGAAATATCTTTTAAATCAGATATACCTTTTATTAGTGACGCTAAAATTAAAGGAATCGCTATTAACTTTAATAGTTTTACAAAAATGGTACCTAGAGGTTTTATCCAATCTGCTACAAATCCTTTACCGCCATCGACTTGCAACATAACAAAACCGAAAACGATACCAAGTATCATTCCTATTAAAATTTTCCAATGTAAAGCGAGTTTTTTCATGTATAGGTTTTTAATTAGTTTACAATGTAGACAATTTATTTTGAAGCCAATAATCTGCAATTACGAGTGCTGCCATAGCTTCTACGATAGGTACAGCTCTTGGCACTACACAAGGATCATGTCTACCTTTTCCTTGCATTTCTACTATATTTCCTTGATTATCTAAAGCTTCTTGTTTTTGAATAATGGTTGCTACAGGTTTAAAAGCTACTCTAAAATAGATATCCATTCCGTTGCTAATTCCACCTTGAATTCCACCAGATAAATTAGATTTTGTACTACCGTCTTCATTAAACAGATCATTATGTTCACTTCCTTGCATTTTAGCACTACAAAAACCGCCGCCGTATTCAAATCCTTTTACGGCATTTATAGACAACATTGCCTTTCCAAGTTCTGCATGCAATTTATCGAATACAGGTTCTCCAAGTCCTACTGGCACATTCTGAAGCACACAAGTAATTGTACCGCCAATGGTATCTCCAGCTTTTTTAATTTCTTCAACTTTTGCAATCATTTTTGCTGCTGAAGATTCATCTGGACAACGAATGATATTTGATTCAATTTTACTGAAATCTAAATCCTGATAAGGTTTATCTATAAATATTTCTCCAACTGAAGAAACAAATGCAATGATTTTTATGTTCTTAATTAATTGTTTGGCTATTGCGCCAGCTGCTACTCTGACTGCTGTTTCACGCGCTGAAGACCTTCCCCCGCCTCTATAATCACGATGTCTATATTTTTGATCGAAGGTATAATCTGCATGTGAAGGACGATAGATATCTTTTATATGTGAATAATCTTTAGACTTCTGATTGGTATTTTCAATAACAAAACCGATTGGAGTTCCAGTTGTTTTTCCTTCAAAAATTCCTGAAAGAAATTTTACGTCATCTTCTTCTTTGCGTTGTGTAACAATTTTAGATTGTCCTGGTTTACGACGTTGCATTTCTATTTGAACTGCCTCTAAATCAATTTCTAAACCAGCTGGACAACCATCAATAATTCCGCCTATTGCTTCACCATGAGACTCTCCAAAAGTGGTAAGGTTAAAAAGTTTTCCGAAGGAATTGCCTGCCATAGTACCTGTTTTCAACAAATGTAATTGTAATAAACGAAAAATAAAATTTCGAAGGTCTTTAATTAGAAACTAACAATGCATTTCTTAAAATAGTAATAGGATGTAAGGCTTCCCGTTGTGTACCATCCAAAATTTGATGACGACAACTTGTTCCATTTGCTGCAATTAGTACATCTTCATCAGTCTTATCAATAGCTGGAAATAAGCGTTGTGAACCAATTTTCATACTAACTTCATAATGTTCTTTTTCAAATCCAAAACTTCCAGCCATACCACAACATCCTGAATTTATGATAGTTGGACTATAATTTTTAGGTAGATTTAGAATATCAAAAGTTACTTTTTGATTACTCAAAGATTTTTGATGACAATGATTATGAATCTTTATTCTTTTCTCTTCTGAAGTAAATTGTGAGGCTGAAATCTGACCTAATTCTATTTCAGAAGCTAAAAACTCTTCTATTAAGAAAGTATATTTTGATATTTTTTTTGCTGAAACTGTATCATCTGCCAAACGCATGTATTCGTCTCTAAATGAAAGTATCGCTGAAGGCTCTAATCCTACCAACACTGAGTCTACATTTAATCTATCTTTAAAATAAGCAACGTTTTCGTTTGCAAAAACTTTTGCTTCTTTTAAAAACCCTTTAGAAATTAAAGACCTTCCACTGTCCAAATGTTTAATTATTGATACTTTGTAACCTAATTTCGTTAATAATACATATGCATCTTCAACGATATCAACATCGATATATTTACTAAATTCATCTACGAATAAATATGCTTTTATATTTTTATTAATCACTTTACTTACTGATAATTGAAGCTTACTATTTAATTTATTAGTTGAAAAAAAAGGTAAACTCCTTTCTAAAGCAATTCCACTAGATTTTTTGATTAATCTTGAAGTAATTTTATTCTTGAAGAAGAAGTTAGATATATTAGGCATTGAAGCTGCCATTTTATTGTATTTAGAACTTTTTGCAAATAACCTATCTGAAAATTTATGCTTATTCGATTTATGATATTGATATAAAATTTCAGCTTTCAAGCTAGCAATGTCGACATTACTAGGGCATTCACTGGCACAAGCTTTACAGCTTAAACACAAGTCAAATACTTTTTTTAATTCATCTGAATCAAATTTATTTACAGACTCGGAATTATTTAAAACTTCCCGTAACATATTAGCTCTAGCCCTTGTCGTATCTTTTTCATCCTTAGTAGCATGATAACTAGGGCACATAGCCCCGGATGCTTTTTCAGTTTTCCGACAATCCCCACTCCCATTACATTTTTCAGCCAAACGAATAATTCCTTCAGAATCATTAAAATCTAAAATCGTATCTATTTCAGGAGTAATTTTATTAACCTCATTTCTAAAAGATTCATCCATTTTGTAGGCATTGACGATCTTTCCTGGGTTCAATAAATTATCAGGATCAAATGCTCTTTTAATTTTCTCTAGTAATTGATAGTTTTTCTCACCAATCATTAAGGTTAAAAACTCTGAACGTACGATACCATCACCGTGTTCTCCCGAAAATGAGCCCTGATATTTTTTAGTCAACTTAGCTACATCGGTTGTGATTTTTCGGAAATATGAAACACCTTCTTTCTCTTTTAAATTTAGAATAGGTCGCAAATGCAATTCACCAGCTCCTGCATGCGCATAATACACTGCATTTTGCTGATATCTTTTCATTAAAGCAGTAAACTCACCAATAAACGATGACAAATCGTCTAAAGCAACCGCAGTATCTTCAATACATGCCACTGCTTTTCTATCTCCTACCATATTTCCTAATAAACCCAAGCCAGCTTTACGTAATTCAAGTGCTTTATTAATCTCTTCTCCTTGTAGTACTGGAGCCGCATAGGAGTGTTTTGAATTTTCAAGATCTCTTAATAAGTCTGCAATTTGATTGTTTAAATCATCTTCTGTATTTGATTTAAGTTCAAATAATAAAATAGCTTTTGGATTACCTTCAATAAAGAAACGGTAGGGATTGTATTTTTTATTTTGTTTGGTACATTCTAAAATAACATCATCCATCATTTCGCAGGTATGAAGGTTATGCTTCATAGCTACAATAACATCTTGCAAGCAATTCTCTAAAGTCTCATAGTGAGTTGCAATCATCGCTGTATGTTGTGGCGGCAAATCATCTAATTGCAATGTGATTTCAGTTGTAAAAGCAAGTGTTCCTTCACTTCCGCAAAGTAAGGAGCAGAGATTTATTACTTCAGAATTTCCTCCAAATAAATCTGAATTTAATAATGAATCAACAGCATAGCCTGTATTTCTACGATGTATTTCTTGTTTCGGAAACTCTTTTACGATTTCTTCTTGAGCTTCTTTAGAAGACAATTCATTATAAATTGTTTTATAGATTTCACCTTCTCTTGTTTGAAGTACTTTTTTAGCTAAAAACTCTTCCGAAGAAATCGATTCAAATTCCACTTCTTCCCTATTTGATAAAAATGTCACTAAACGTAACACTTTATCTCTAGTGACTCCGTATTGAATTGAAGTTGTACCACTAGAGTTATTACCTACCATTCCTCCTATCATACAACGATTAGAAGTAGATGTATTGGGCCCAAAAAACAATCCGTAGGGCTTTAAAAAGTCATTTAATTCATCTCTTATAACACCAGGTTGAACCGTTACAGTTTTATTTACCTTATTTATTGATATAATTTTTGTGAAATACTTCGAAACATCCACAACAATTCCTTCACCCACACATTGTCCTGCCAATGAAGTCCCAGCAGTTCTAGGAATTAATGAAACTTTTTGTGAGTTTGCAAACTCAATAATTTGCTCTACTCCTTTATTATTCTTCGGATACGCAACAGCTAAAGGCATTTTTTTATACACTGAAGCATCTGTAGCATATATTGTAGTATGAGTCTGATCCCAATATAGTTCGCCTTCAAATGATTCCTTTAATTGTTGCAATGCTTCTTTCATCTCATGTAAAAGTAACAAACCCAATTAAAAATAAGCTTGAAATGAAACCGAATTTTTTGAAAAAATCTATATACTTGCCA
>Ga0209345_10001251_pt1 | contig 30840 bp, 33 predicted proteins | sample Cruoilmetagenom7_FD_187294 | JGI IMG/M metagenome (GOLD analysis project Ga0209345, IMG submission 187294) | Oil polluted marine microbial communities from Coal Oil Point, Santa Barbara, California, USA - Sample 7 (SPAdes) (version 2) | ecosystem: Environmental > Aquatic > Marine > Oil seeps ...
GGCGTCCCTGTCGTGGACGGAGTGTAATCGCCGGACGTAATCTCCCCAAAACCGCCGTTTGAAAAATCCCCAGCCATGAGCGGAAGGGCTAATTCCGAACCTTAAATATTCGGAATTGGCGCTGCCGCGGGACACAGGCCTGATGCTCCCAATGGAGACTCACAAGGGGAGCAGACAGGTGAAGAGACTGAGGGAGATCGTTTTGATCCATGATCTGAAGAAACAGGGTCTCAGCATTTCCGCGATCGCGCGGAAAGTTGGCTGTGACCGCAAGACAGTGCGTAAGCATTTGAAACGCGGCCTCGAAGCGCCGATCTATGGCCCACGGGTGCCGCGAGATCGCATCATCGAACCTTTTGAGCGTTACCTGCAGGAGCGTGTTCAAGCCTTCCCCGATCTGAGCGGCGCGCGCCTGCTGCGCGAGATCCGGGAGTTGGGTTATGATGGCGGCTACACCGCAGTGACGGACTTCTTGCGTGAGGTGCGCCCGCCCAGGCGAACGCAGTTCGAGCGCCGGTTCGAAACCCCACCGGGTATGCAGGCCCAGGTCGATTTTGCTGAGTTCACAGTTGAGTTCGCCGACGAGCCCATTGTCGTGCGAAAGGTCTGGCTGTTCTCGATGGTGCTCGGGCATAGCCGCTGGCTCTGGGGCCGGTTCGTTGCCAGCCAAAACCTGCAATCGGTCCTGCGCTGCCATATCGCGGCTTTCTCGGACATGGGCGGCGTGCCTGGGGAAATCCTCTATGACCGGATGAAGACTGCGGTGATCGGCGAAGACGAGGCCGGGGTAGTAACCTACAACGCCTCCCTGGTGGCCCTGCTAAATCATTATGGCGCAGTGCCACGCGCCTGCCAGCCATATCGGGCCAAGACCAAGGGCAAGGTCGAGCGCCCGTTCCGCTATATCCGGCAAGACTTCTTCCTGGCCCGCAAGTTCCGCAATATGGACGATCTCAATGCTCAGTTTGACGCTTGGCGGACCGAGGTCGCTAACCCTCGAGTTCACGCCACCACCAGGCGCGTGGTGGACGAGGCCTTTGCGGAGGAACAGCCCAGCCTCAAACCTCTTCCGGCAACACCCTACAGCGCGGTGCTGACGGTCGAAAGGCGGGTGAGCAAGGACGGAATGATCTCGGTCGGCGGTAACTTCTATTCCGTTCCCGATACTACCCGGCGGCGCACGCTCGAGGTCCAGCATCACGCCACCGAATTGCGGATCTACGAGGACGGCCAATTGATCGCTCGTCATCCGGTTCTGGAAGGCAAAGCGCGGCGCCGCGTCGACCCTACGCATCGCAAAGCGCCACCGCCGAGGCCCTCTCTGTCGCGGTCCTCGCATGGGTTGCGGCGACCGCTCGACTTCTACGGTGCGGTAGGCCAGCGCCTGGCAGCTGAGGTGGCGCGGTCATGAGCGAACTTCTGGACCGGATCCGCGGTGCCCTCGTAGGACTGAAGATGCCGCGCGCGCTTGAAGCTCTCGATTGCACGCTGCAACAGTTGGAGAAGGGCGAAGTTACCGCCATCGAGGCTATCGACACGCTGCTGAGCGAAGAATATGCCACGCGGGAAACCCGTCGTATCGACGTGGCGCTGCGCACCGCCAAGCTCATGCCCACCAAGACCCTTGAGGGCTTTGACTTCAGCTTCCAGCCATCACTCGACCGGGAGCGGATCGCCGCGCTGGCCCAGTTGGACTTCATCCGGCGGGCCGAGGTCGTTCACTTCCTTGGGCCGCCAGGCACCGGTAAGTCGCATCTGGCCACGGCCCTCGGCGTCGCCGCTGTGAAGGCCGGCAAGAGCGTCTATCGCGCAACCCTCGCCGATCTGATCGCAGCGTTAAGCCGGGCCGAGCGGGAGGGCCGGTTGGCGGAGAAGATCCGTTTCTATACCCGAGCGTCTCTGCTGATCGTCGACGAGATTGGTTACCTGCCGATCACCACCGGCGGCGCTAATCTGTTCTTCCAACTCGTCAACGCTCGCTACGAAAAGGGTGCCATGATCCTCACATCGAACCGTGGGTTCGCGGAATGGGGCGAGGTCTTCGGCGACCCAGTCGTCGCAACCGCGCTGCTCGACCGGCTCCTGCATCACGCAGTGGTTATCCAGATCGAGGGCGCCAGCTACCGCCTGCGCGGCCATGCCGACCTTATCCCAGAGCATGTCCGGGCAAATGCTCCAATCGCTCCGCCACCGCCGCCAAAGCGCCGCGGACGGCCGCCAAAAGCAAGGAATAGAGCCGCTGATCACTGAGCCGGCTGATCACCGGAACCAAGCAAGTGGGGAATTTTACTTCGGCACTTTTGGGGAAAGTTCAAACGGCGTTGACACGGAGGTCAGGCCAATCCGAAAGACGTGGCAGCAGCTATTACAGACTGCGTGCAGAACAAAGGAAGGCTTCACCTGCGGAACCCAAAATGCGGTAGCCAAGTGCTGACCGCGGAGACAACCATGCCCCGGACACACGCATGACCTCAATAACATAAACGTGCTAAGAGCGAACTGAGCAAGAACCGGAAGCCGAAATGCTCTAAAGGCATTTCGATAGGCCGTGCTTTTGCATCAAGGCTTGACTGCGGCCTTGCGATTAGACAACCACGCATCTGCGCCGATCCCGGCCTTGGGATGTCTCCATGCGGAGAATTCGGTGCCGCGGTCGAATGTGATGGACTGACGCGCATCGGCGGGCAGGGGAGCCAGGTCCTGGATCAGCGCCTCCATGATCGGTTTGGACTGGCGATCCTCGTTGCGCATGACGACAGCATACCGGCTCACCCGTTCGACCAGAGACGTCACGTTGACCTTTCCATGCTCCATGCGGAACATCATCAGATCGCATTCCCAGTGGCCGAACTCGGCACGCTCTGAGATGCTCTCAGGCCTGTAGGACAGGCTCTGCGTGTTGAAGATGTGGGTCCGGTTGTGCCTGCGGTAACCACGCGGCCTGCGGCGTCTGCGATGTTCGGGAAGATGGCGATGGAACTGTTCATCGCGACCATCTTTGGAATAGGCGAACCGATAGATCGTCTCGTGACTGACCCGGATCGGATGGCGCTCCAACCGCATGCGGCCCGCAATCTGTTCGGGTGACCAGCCAGCCTTCAATCGGTCTTCAATGGCTTCCTTCAGTTCAGGGTAAACGATCATCTTGCGATGGATCGCGCGGCGCGCCTCGTATTTGTCCTGAGCGACAAGCGCGTGGTATCCATCCAGTTCCGGTATCTCTTTGTCAGTGTAACGATTGCGCTTAATGTCTCGGTAGATCGTGGAGGGATCGCGGCCCAGGCGATCCGCAATCTCTGAAATCGGCATTTTGACTTCCAGCCACTTTGCAAGCTTGCGTCGTTCGTCCAGCTTCAGGTGACAGTAGTGGGTTCCCATTCTTCATACTCCATGCAGCTCTCTGTATTCGTACAGAATTTGCACTTCGTTTGTGAATCCACCCTGGCTACAAGACCTGATCCGATAATTAGGATTATGTAACTTATCTGAAATGTGTAACCTGGACGGACCTGCAGGACAATTTCTGGGTTAATGTAGCTTGTCTCTGAGAGCTTCGTAAGGGACTTGCCCATTGTGGGCACCGTGCGGTCTCGCGAAGTTGTAAAACCGTTCCCATTCGTCGAGTTTGGCTTCGAGATCGACGTCAGCTTTGTAGCTGAGAAGTTGGTAAAATTCCTGCTGATCGGATCGGTGTGAGCGCTCGACTTTGCCGTTGAGCTGAGGAGTGCCGCGTTTGATGTAGGCGTGTCTGATGCAGAGGTCTTCGACATGCTAATGGAATTTGGCTTGGAACTCGTGGCCGTTATCTGTCCGAATTTCACGGATGCGAAATGGGAAATTTTCGATAATGTGCTCAATGAGGTCGACCGCGCGTGCCTGCGTGTGTTTCTCATAAATCTTGCGAGCACGAACTCGGGTTGCGTCATCGATGGCAGTGAATTGAAATCGGCGTACTTTCTCGCCACTTTTTCCGTTTAAGGTCATAAACTTAACGTCCACTTGGATATGATGGCCAGGCACCTGTTTCTGATAGCGGTTGGTGTGAAGATTACGCATTCGTGTGCCTCTGGACAGCCGATTGAGGCCATTGCGCTTGAGGATGCGGTAGACCCCTGCATCCGAGATTTTGATGCTGTGGTACCGTTCCAAGTACCAGACGATCCTGATCGGCCCCAGATGATACTTCCGGCGCAGATACAGAATCTTCTCAACGATCTCGGGCGGCGTTTGATTGGCCGGATTCTTTGGAATTGATTTGGCATTCTTCAAACCGGCTTCGCCATGCTTTTGATAGGTATCACGCCATCTGTAGAAGCTGAATCTCTCAATTCCAAAATACCGGCATGCTTTATGGGCATTCCCGATCTTCTCGGCGTGCTGGAGCACTTTAAGCTTGCGTTGGATGTCTCGTTCTTCGTTCGTCATGAAAACTTCCTCCACTCCAAATTGGGTAATTTACAGAAAGTGTCATGAGAGTCCGTACATATCTATAATCTAGACCTCCTGAACTAGGGTGTTGCGACGACCGGTTGAATCCGCCCAATATCTGTCGATCAAATACACCGAAAGACTGGCTGACGCGGACCTGGAACCCAGTGTGGGAAAGGGGGGTGACAGCTATGACAACGCGCTGGCCGAGACAATGATTGGCCTTTTCAAAGCAAAGGTGATCCACAGATTGGGGCCGTGGAAGACTGCAGATGCTGTCGAATGGGAAACTCTCAAATGGGTCGGTGGGTTCAACAACCGCCGCTTGCTTGAACCGATTGGATACATCACGCCAACTCAGGCAGAGGAGGCATACTATACAAACATGAATGCTCTCGATAAAGTTGCTTTAAAAGAACCAAGCAGTCTCCAGTGAAACTGGGGCCGTTCAAGCGCACTTGCCCCGACCACTCGGCCGTTAACATCTTCTTAAGAAATGATCAAAATATAGCTAATATGGGGCATATCATAGCTTATATGCAGGACCGTAGAAATGGCCATCGTCGAATACCTCCGTGGCTGCTACAATCTTATTCCGCGGTTCTCGCTATTGGAATGGCAGTGACGATTTACTTTCAAAAGCGAAGTGGTCTAGACGTACGCTTGGGGTGGCACAGAACCATGACAGGTCCACGATAGATCGCATACGCGAAAGGCCCGATGATTGTCAGGAGGATTACAATTGTCTGGCCGCATTCAGTATTGAAAATACCTGCTGATAATGGAAATTTTTCAGAAAAAAAACATGGACAAAGTGCGTGCCTTACATCACAGATATTAGCCCAGGTAGTTCGCGTAAAGCTGGAGACTAATAAGGGCTTAGGTCATCGAAATTAACAAGGTTTATTAGCCCCATTTTGACAACTGAGCTTCGGCTTACTGTGTGACCCGTCGCGCTGTATTTTTTAACATATGCCAAGGGGGCAGGTGATGAGAGCATTGGTTGTCGGGGGCAGTGGCCGAATCGGACGTATGGTGCGGCGCGCTTGGACGCAGGCACCACCGCCGGGAACAGAATTGGTCTTCCAGACCCGCACCCCTGCAGCCAGTTCAGAGGATCTGCTGTGGGATCCGCTGGGTGATGATATATACGCGCTGAAAAGAGCCGGGCCGTTTGATGCGATGCTGGTCCTGTCAGGGGTTGTGCCAAAGCCCTCTGCGCTGTTCAGCCTGAACAGCGCTATCGGTCTTGCCTGCGGGGCAGCAGCGGCGGCCTGCGGCATCCCGCGTGTTTTGCTGGCCTCTACCTCTGCCGTTTATGGTGCGGCATTGGCGCGGGCCTACAGCGAGGACGATCCTTGCACACCCGTAAATGAATATGGCCGCGCCAAGTTGAAGATGGAGGCGGTTTGTCTGGCGCAGGCACAGACAACGAGAACCGAACTGTGCTGTTTGCGCATCGGCAATGTGGCAGGTGCGGATGTGCTGTTGATCAACGGTCGTGCATTGCAGGGAGATGCGCGTCTGAGATTGGACCGTTTCAGCGATGGTGGAACGCCGCTGCGCTCCTATATCGGGCCGGCCACGCTGGCACGGGTTCTGGCGCGTCTCATGTTGCATGATGCCCCGCTTGATCCGCTGCTTAATATTGCTGTGCCCGTCCCTGTCGCTATGGGAGATCTGGTCGAGGCAGCTGCAATTCCCTTTGATTTGCAGCCTGCACCCGCTACTGCCCATCAGAATGTAATTCTCGAATGTTCGCGCTTGGCGGCGATCTACCCGTTTGCGCTCGGGGACGGGCAGCCCTCGGTGATAATTGACCAATGGCACCAGCTAAGAGATCCGCTATGACATTAACCAAACGCCTTTTCGATCTTGTCTGTGCGCTGGGGTTGGGACTGATCCTGTTGCCGGTAATAGCGGCCGTAGCCGTCGTGGTGCTGGTACTGGACGGCCGACCAGTGCTCTATATCTCCGAGCGTATGAACGGCCCGAAGACGCCATTTGCGCTTATCAAATTTCGCAGCATGAAGGCCACGGACCAAAATGCGGGCGTATCGGGTGGCGACAAGGCATCGCGCATTACTCGAACCGGAAACTTTCTGCGCCGCAGCCGCATCGATGAGTTGCCGCAGCTGTGGAATGTGATCCGCGGCGATATTAGCTTTGTTGGGCCACGCCCGCCTCTGCGTCTTTATGTCGAGCGTTTCCCTGAGATTTATGACCAAGTGTTGAGATCACGCCCCGGCATCACGGGATTGGCCTCGGTCTACTTTCACCGCCACGAAGAGCGCCTGCTGTCCACCTGTGACACGGCGGAGAAAACCGACGCCGTCTATGCGCGTCGCTGTATCCCGCGCAAGGCGCATATCGATCTGTTGTATCAGGCGCGCCAGTCGGTCTGTCTGGACGTATCAATTATGTTTAAGACGGTGTTCAAGTTCTTGCGGTAGGAGCATCTGAGTGAGCGGTATGCGTGCTATCCTACAGCTATTTTATCTATTTCGTGATCAATGTTACATTCCGGTTCCGGCAGACGCGCCCTGAAAAACCGTAGCGGGTCAGGATGTAGGTTTCTGAACCCTGGCGCAGCTAAATCGGCGACCGTTTACGCCACTTTTTCTAGCGATGCGAAATTCCCAATGGTTGGGAACTCCATAACCGCAATTTCCTCATGGGCACGGATATTTCATACATATAACACAATTAATCGCGAGTTTGGGGAAGGCGTCGCTCTTGGCATGCTGAACCATATAGGTGATGTGATTTTGACCAAGCCGCGCGCAAGTTGTTGCATTGAACGCGCCGCTGGAGGACCTTGCAGAGCAACGTGGCCTTGTGCTTTTTGATCTGACTGCCACGATGTCAGATGAACAAGCGCTCAAAACGTCATACGCCTATAACGGCCTGCATATAGACGGGGCGGGCTTCAACGCATGGGCGACGGCACTGGCACCTTATCCGTTTGCAACAAATGGCTAGTGATACTAGCATTAATCGGGTTACTAACTTGATATAGACCCCATATTATACGATAGCCACAAAAAATATTAGCTCATCGAGGATGTTCATGTTTGAAAATAGAGTAATTCTGGTCACAGGCGGTACTGGCTCCTTCGGTCAGACATTTGTGCCGATGACGCTTGCGAAGTATAATCCTAAAAAGATCATTATCTTTTCGCGCGACGAGATGAAACAGTGGGAAATGGCAAAGAATTATCAGGACGATCCACGGGTGCGGTTCTTTATCGGCGATGTGCGCGATCGCGACCGTTTGTACCGCGCGTTGGACGGTGTGGATTTTGTGGTGCATGCTGCCGCTACCAAGATCGTACCGACAGCCGAATATAACCCGTTTGAATGTATTAAAACCAACATCAACGGCGCGATGAACTTGATTGATGCGTGCATTGACAAAGGTGTTGAGCGCGTCGTGGCCCTGTCAACCGACAAAGCCTCCAGCCCTATTAACCTCTATGGCGCGACCAAACTGGCATCAGACAAGTTGTTTGTCTCCGGCAACGCCTACTCGGGTGAACATGGATCAACCTTTTCAGTTGTGCGCTATGGCAATGTTATGGGCTCTCGCGGGTCGGTCATTCCGTTTTTTATGTCGATCAAGGGCACCGGCGAGCTGCCGATCACCGATCCGCGTATGACCCGTTTCATGATCTCGCTCGAACAAGGTGTCGAGCTGGTCTGGCATGCGTTTGAAGATATGTTGGGCGGCGAAATCTACGTTAAGAAAATTCCGTCCATGCGGGTGCCGGATGTGGCATCTGTTGTCGACCCAGAGGCCTCTCAGAAAACCATTGGTATCCGTCCGGGCGAGAAACTTCACGAGCAGATGATTGGTGTAGAAGACGCGCCGTTTACGTTCGAATACCCCGAGCATTACAAAATTCTGCCCCAGATCAACAACTGGTTCGAGAGCCCCGAGCGGATCAAGGACGGCACGCCCGTGATCGAGGATTTTGTGTATGCCAGTGACAGCAATCCCGACTGGATGAGCCCCGAGGATCTGGGCAGATGGATCGACGCCAATGAGGCGAAAATTGGAAAGATATGAAACATGATTCCATATGGTCGGCAGGACATCACCCAAGAGGATCTTGACTCCGTTAAGGCGGTACTGACTTCGGAATTCCTGACGCAGGGGCCACAGGTACCTGCGTTTGAGGCGGCACTGGCAGCCCATGTGGGCGCGGCCCATGCGGTGGCAGTGAACTCCGCCACTTCGGCGCTACACATTGCTTGTCTGGCGCTTGATCTGGGGGCGGGCGATCTGCTTTGGACCTCGCCTAATACTTTCGTGGCGTCTGCCAACTGCGCCCTCTATTGCGGGGCAGATGTTGATTTTGTCGACATCGACCCGGTGAGCTTCAACATGAGCGTGGAGGCACTGTCCGACAAGCTGGCACAGGCCGAGACCGCAGGCCGCCTGCCCAAAGTTGTGGTGCCTGTGGCGATGTGTGGACAGTCGTGCGACCTGGCAGGCATTCGCGCGCTGGCGGATAAATACGGTTTCAAAATCCTTGAGGACGCCAGCCACGCCATCGGTGCGCGCTACAAGGGTGCCTTCATAGGCAACGGCGCTTATGCCGATATCACAGTGTTCAGCTTTCATCCGGTCAAGATTATCACAACTGCCGAAGGCGGTATGGCGGTTACACAGGATGCGGAACTGGCGGGCCGTATGGAACGGTTGCGCAGCCACGGCATTACCCGTGATCCTGCGCTGATGACACATGCCTCTGACGGGCCGTGGTATTACCAGCAGGTTGAGCTGGGGCTGAACTACCGTATGACCGAAATGCAGGCCGCATTGGGTGTTGCGCAAATGACCCGTTTGGATACATACGTCGCCACTCGTGCCGCACGAGCACAAGTCTATGATACGATGCTGGCCGATCTACCGCTGGACTTGCCGGTGCAGCACTCCGATACAAATTCGTCGTGGCATCTGTATGTTATCCGCGTGAAGCAGGCCGACCAGCGCCGGGCTCTGTTCGAGGCGCTGCGGGCAGGCGGACTGGGTGTGAATGTGCACTACATCCCCGTGCATCTACAGCCCTATTATACGGCCAAAGGGTTTTCCGCGGGCCAGTTTCCTGCGGCTGAGGATTACTATGCCCGTGCCATTTCCATCCCGCTGTTCGCCACAATGACAGACGCTCAGCAGCACACGGTGAGTGATTTGCTGCACGCGCATGTTCGCACATGAGCCTGTGCGTCATCCCCGCGCGCGGCGGGTCCAAACGGATCCCGCGCAAGAACGTCAAACCGTTTCACGGTAAGCCAATGATCGCATGGTCGATTGCGGCTGCTCAGGCTTCGGGGGCGTTCGAGCATATCATTGTGACAACCGACGACGACGAGATCGCCCAAGTGGCGCGTGATGCAGGGGCCGAAGTGCCCTTCATGCGCCCGCCCGAACTGTCCGACGACCATACCTCAACTCTGCCAGTAATTGCTCATGCGCTGGAACAGGCGGAGGCGCTGTGGGGACCACAGGAAACGCTGTGCTGTCTTTATGCAACGGCACCTTTTGTGCAGGGCGATGATATTCTGGGCGTGCGGGATATTTTGTTGGCGGATGCGCAAACTCAATTTGCCATGCCGGTGACGTCCTTTTCCTTCCCGATTCAGCGTAGTGTGCGCCTGCATGACACGGGCCGGATCGAGATGTTCCAACCCGAATATGCGCTGACACGGTCGCAGGACCTCGAAGAGGCTTACCACGATGTGGGCCAATTCTATTGGGGCCGCCGGTCCGCATGGTTGGGAAATGATCCTATCATAGGTCCACGCACTGCTGCATTCGTGATCCCGCGCCACCGCGCGCAGGACATCGACACGCCCGAAGACTGGGATCTGGCAGAACGTCTTTTTACCGCCCTGACGGCGTACTGATCCATGCGTGTTTTGGTACGGGCTAATGCAGGGCGCGAGCTGGGGACAGGTCATATCATGCGCTGCCTGACGCTTCTGGAGGCTTTAAACGCCGAAGCCTTGTTTGTTTGTAGCGATATTGAGGGGCATCTGGGCGATCTGGTTGTGACACGAGGCCACCGCGTGCATCTGATCGAATCAGATCTGACACAAGATGATGATGCGGTTCAAACCGCAGCTCTAGCGGTGGGGGCCGATTGGGTGATCGTGGACCACTATGGGCTGGACGCCGAGTGGGAGAGGATGATGCCTGCACCCGTCATGGTGATCGATGATCTGGCGGACCGTGCGCATGACTGTGCCCTGTTGCTGGATCAGAACCTTGGACGCAATGATACGGATTATAATGGTCTGGTGCCGGATGCCTGTGTGCGCCTTACGGGGCCGCACTATGCGTTGCTGCGCCCTGAATTTGCTGCGGCTCGTCCTGCGACACTGGCAGCGCGTGCGCTGCGCACAGGCACTGCGCAGCATGTGATGATCGTGATGGGCGGAACTGACGCGCCTGATGCTACCGGTTGGGTGATCGCACAAATAGCGCAAATGGAGCTTCCCGAGCAGATGATCGTCACAGCTGTGCTGGGGGCGACTGCCCCAAATCTTGAAGCCGTACGTGACAGCCTGCGCGCCCTGCCGTGCAAAAGTGAATTGCTGGTCGGGACCAACCGTATGGCCGAATTGATGGCACAGTCCGACCTTGCGATTGGTGCTGCCGGCTCGACCTCGTTGGAGCGGTGTGCATTAGGGCTGCCTACTGTGATTGTGGTGATTGCGGATAACCAGATTGATGGCGCGCGCGCCCTTGCGGCTTCTGGTGCTGCAAGGCAAGTCGCACTGCACGCGAATGCGGCTCTGCGCACGACGATAGCCCCTTTACTGGTACAGGGTATGGAGCGTGCGCAAATGGCACAGGCCGCCGCCACCTTGTGTGACGGGGGTGGTGCGCTGCGGGTCGCGGATGCGTTGGTGAGAGTGCGGTCATGAAAGTCGTACTGCGCCGCGCCACAGCGGAAGATATCCAATTTGTTTGGGACTGCCGGCAAGAACTCGTGACGGGGATCGGACGCTCCGCAACCGCGCCTGAGACATTCGAGGGGCATACCGCATGGATGACGCGCGCATTGAGCACTCCTACGCGCCTGTTCGCCATCGCGGTTGATCGGACTGCGGCGCAGACCCGTCTGGGATATGTGCGCGCCGATCCCGCCGGGCATGACACACCGGCTTGGATGGCCAGTCTGTGTCTGCATAGTACAGCCCGCGGGCGGGGTCTTGCACAGCCCGTGTTGCGTGCCGGTGTTGCCTTGGCTGCAAAGGCTGGTCTTATGCCGCTGCTGGCTGATATCCACATAACGAATCTGGCATCGCTCAAAGTGTTTGCGGCTTGCGGCTTCGCGCCGCTCCCAGCAGACTGTCCTCATGCGGCAGGGCTGCACTCCGGCTTTGATCGCTTTATTTATATCCCTGTGGAAGGAACGCATCATGGGCACTGAAATCACCATTGCAGGCCGTAAAATCGGTCCTGACCATCCGCCTTATGTGATCTGCGAGTTGTCGGGTAACCACAACGGATCTCTGGAGCGCGCGCTTATGCTGATGGAGGAAGCGGCCAAGACCGGCTGTGATGCGATCAAGCTGCAAACCTATACGGCCGACACCATCACCATCAACCACGACAGCTCCGAGTTTCGCATCGAGGGTGGCTTGTGGGACGGGCGCAACCTTTATGAACTCTATCAGGAGGCGCAAACGCCGTTCGAATGGCATGAGGCGATGTTTGCCAAAGCGCGTGAATTGGGTGTGACGCTGTTCTCGACCCCCTTCGATGAAAGTGCGGCCGACTTGCTGTATGATTTAGGCTCACCTGCGTTCAAGATCGCCTCTTTCGAGGTAGTAGATTTGCCACTGATCGCCTATGTGGCGCGAAAGGGCAAACCAATGATTATGTCCACAGGCTTGGCCAATCTGGCCGAGATCGAAGCGGCCGTGCGTACGGCGCGTGAAAGCGGCTGTGAGGAACTGGTGCTGCTGCATTGCATCAGCTCCTATCCCGCACCGTCCGATCAATCCAATCTGCGTACCATGCCGCATCTGGGCGAAGCTTTTGGCGTCGTGTCGGGCCTGTCGGACCACACCCACGGCACTGCAACTGCCGTGGCATCGATCGCACTTGGTGGGTCAGTGATCGAAAAACATTTCACAACAGCGCGCTCTGATGGCGGACCGGATTCCGATTTTAGTCTTGAGCCAGACGAGTTTAAGCGCCTGTGCGAGGATTGTCGCGATGCGTGGCTGTCACTGGGCCGCGTGTCCTATAATCTCAAATCTGCCGAAGAGGGCAACGCCGCCTTCCGCCGGTCGCTTTATGTCGTGGCGGATATTCCCGCAGGCGCTCCGCTGACGGGCGACAATGTCCGCTCGATCCGTCCCGGATACGGGCTGCCGCCGCGCCATATGCCTAATATTCTGGGCAAGACAGCCACCCGTGATCTCGCCCGCGGCACCGCGTTGGCCTGGGATATGATCGGGTAAACGGGTATGTCACGTGCCATCATAGGACCTGCTTTCTTTGGATATCTGGCCGATATTGCGGCGCGTTTTTGCGCGCGTGGGCAACCGACAGTGTTCTACGATGAGCGCCCCTCCAACAGTTTACGCAGTAAGTTGTTCGTGCGCTTTGCGCCGCAAAAGATGCGTGATCAGGCGTTGACCCAACATATCGAGGCGCTGGTGGACAGTGTGATCGCCGCAGGCACGACCGAAGTTTTGCTGGTCTCGCCAGAGGTTATCACCCCTGCTGCCGTGCAGAGGATGCGCGACGCCGGTCTGTGTGTGTCAATGTATCTATGGGATTCCGTAACTAACAAACCGCGTGCTGAGGCCTTGCTGCCGCAAATGACACAGGTAGCAAGTTTCGATCCCGAGGATTGCGCCGCCAAAGGTTTTGCCCTGATCCCGCTCTATAGTGCGGCACCGCGTATCAGCCCTCCACCGCCCAAGGCACATGATATTTTCTACTGTACCACACTACATTCTAACCGGCCTGCCCTGCTGACGCGGATACGTGCAGCGCTTGCGCAGGGTGGTTGGTCGGCACAGTTTTTCCTCTTTTATCATTCGCGCCCCCTCTGGTTACTGCGTTATGCAGGACAGCCTCAGGTCTGGCCCTTGCTGCGGCTGATCCGCACGCAGTCCTTTGCGCAGGCTGATATCGCAGCGGCCACCCAGACGGCGCGTGCGGTGATCGACATCCATCATGCGGCGCAATCAGGCCTGACCATGCGCACCTTCGAGGCGCTGTCGCTGGAGACCGTTTTGTTGACCACCAACAGCCATGTGAAGGATCAATTGCCTGCGGAGTTGCACGACAGGATCGTGGTGCTGGATCTTGATGATCTGGGCAGCAGTCTAGCGCAGGCGATCACGCGCACCCCTGCACCCCTGACCCCGCAGATACGATATGCTGTTTCGGTCGGGCGGTTTCTGGATCAGATTGATGAATTTTTGCGAAACGGTCCCGTGACTGATGCGTTTGCGGAACGCAGCCCCCACCAACTTAAAATTAAAGGTATTTAACATGCGTATTTTGATTACTGGCGGCCTTGGCTTTATCGGGCGTGCGCTGACGCGGCAGTTCCTGGCGGAGGGTGGCCACGAGATCGTGTTGGTCGACATGCTGTCCGAGCAGGTCCATGGCACCGATCCCGATTACAGCGATATCACGGATGATGGCGCTGTCACCTTTGTACGCGCCGACATCTGCACGGCCGGCGTGCTGGCGAGTGCGCTCAAAGGTGTGGATGTTGTCTATCATCTGGCTGCCGAGACAGGTACGGGCCAGTCGATGTACCAGATCCAGCAATATTACCGCACCAATGTGATGGGCACGGCCCTACTTTTGGAGGAGATCGTCAAAGACCCTGCCTTGCGCCCCAACTCGCTGATCCTGTCCTCGTCGCGCTCGATCTACGGAGAGGGCGCTTATGTGCGCGCCGATGCCACCGATCCGCAAACCGCGCCGCGCCATTACCCCACTGCGCGCAGTGTGGACGATATGAATGCTGGCAAGTTTGAATTCGAAGAAGACGGTGTGCAGCTGGTGCCTGTTGCCACCCGCGAGAACGATCCCGCCGATCCGCGTTCGCTCTATGCGGCGTCCAAACTGTCACAAGAACAGATGTGCGAGATCGCCTGCGCGTCGGTCGGTGTGGACTATGTGGCCCTGCGTTTGCAAAACGTCTATGGCCCGGGCCAGTCGCTGCGCAATCCTTATACGGGTATCATGTCGATCTTTGCCAATATCCTGCGTCAGAGTGGTACGATTGATATATTCGAGGATGGCGAGGAAAGCCGCGATTTTGTCTATGTCGAGGATGTTGCCCGTGCGTTCCGTGCTGCTGTGAAACTGGCCCCCGATGCGCCCCGTGTGCTGAATGTGGGTATGGGGCACGCCAACACAGTGACCGAGATGGTGAAGATGCTTGAGGAAAAGATGGATAAACCCGGCAGTTCCTCTGTATCGGGCCGCTTCCGCCCCGGTGATATCCGCCACAACTATGCCGACATTACGCGCATGCGTGACCACCTCGGGTTTGTACCGCAGGTGGACTTACGCGAGGGGCTGTCGCGCACGGTAGACTGGGCTATGACCCAACCCGTTGAAGAGGACCGCTCGGCCAAGGCAACCGAAGAGTTGAAGGGCTTTCTCAAGGCCAAAGACGCATGAAGCTGCGGGAGATCCTACGCGCGGATTATGACCATTTCTTGCGACTGAGCGCACGCAGTGAAGGCGCGGGACTATGGCGCGCCTGCCTGTCGCCCCGCATGTTGCCAGTCGTGTTCATCCGTTTAGCGGCTAAGCTGCGCAGCATGCAGCTGGGACCGCTGGATGCAGTTATTAGGTTGCTTGTTCTGTGGTTGTTTCGTGTCGAAGTACCTGCGGATGCTCAGATCGGTCCTGGGTTTGTTCTGCCGCATCCCGGCGGAATCATTTTGGGTCATGCGCGTATCGGGCGCGATGTAGTGATTTTCCAGAACGTCACGCTGGGTGCGCGGTCGTTTGATCCGCACTATGATCTAGCCACCCGTCCTACCCTTGAGGACGGTGTCATCGTCGGGGCGGGCGCTGTGGTGCTGGGTAGCGTGACTATCGGTGCGGGGGGGACTGTCGCGGCGAATTCGCTCGTCACCCGCGATGTACCACCTAGAGCCACGGCCCTCGGCGTGCCTGCACAAAACCACCCCGCGCAGGCAGCCCCTGCATGAGCTTGCGGTGTGGCATCATCGGTGCTGGGCAGATTGCGTGGCGCTACGACGGTGGTCGCTGGGACGGGCGGCGCAGCCTAACCCATGCGGCCTGTCTTGACCGACATCCCGAGACAGATCTGGTGGCCGTTTTCGACCCTGTTGAGCATAGTAGAGCCGAATTCGAAACCGGATATAATGGCCCTGCTCCGGTGGCTCTGCCTGAAACCTTACAGGATTTTTGTGCGCTGAACCTTGATCTAGTCGTAATTGCATCGCCCACACATCATCATGGCTCACACCTTCGCGCCTGTCTGGAAGCGGGTGTGCCGCGCCTGTGGCTAGAAAAACCTGTCACGCTGGAATTTGCCGAATTCGAGAGCCTGCGCAAGGCCGTGGAAGCTATGCCAGCGGCACCGCGCATCAGTGTCAATTATTTTCGTCGCGCCCTTCCGCAGGTTGCCCGACTCAAGGCGCATCTGCGAGCAACCCCCGATCTCACCGGCGTCGAGATCGTCTATAGCCGTGCGCTGGCCGTGAATGGTGTGCATCTGCTGGATCTTCTGGGCCACCTGTTTGACTTGACCAGGCCTCCGCCATTGGATTGGGTGCGGGCCGATGCAAGCGGTGCCAACCCCGATTTCGGGCTGACACTAGCCGGCGTGCCTGTTTCGGTTACTGGGCACGCCTTGCCCTACCACCTGATCGAGCTGCGCTTAATAGGACCTGACGGGCGGATGTCCCTGACACAGGGGGGGGCCGCGCTGATGTGGGAAGCGGCACAGCCAAACCCTGATTACCCAGGTTTTTTCAACATCGCTCCTCCGGAGCCTGTCCTGCCAGAGGGCCTCGCACAAGCGGCAATGCATGACGGGATGTATCTAATGCTCGACAATCTGTTGGACCCACAGGCCGTGCCGGTCTCTCCCCTGCACAGTGCATATTTTGCACAAGCCGTGCTGACACAAGTGACCGAGGCCGGAGGGCTAACATGAAACTGCTTTTTGCTGCCGGCGATGTGGGCGGTGCGCGTGCGCTATTGCCTGTGGCACATCTGGCCCATGCCCGAGGCATGGACGTCCATGCGCTGGACCACGGCATCTTGCGTACCGAAGGTGATGCTGCGTGGCACTGGCAGGACCTGGCCGCCGCCTGTGCGGAGCCTGCAGACGCTGTAGTCTATGCCACGAGCGTCAGCGATACCGCGGCACTGGATGTGGCAGAGGCCGCGCAGGCTCGAGGCACTCCGTTGCTTCACTTGCTAGATAACTGGAGCAGCTATAGCGCGCGGTTGCGCCGTCCTTCGGGCGGTGCGCAAATTCTGCCTGATATCTATGCGGTGATGGACCAGCTGGCCTATGACGAGGCGGTAGCGGACGGGGTGCCGGAGGACTTGCTTGTCATTACGGGCCATCCCAATCTGGCGCACATCAGTGCCGAGACAGAGCGCTTTGGCCGCCCCTCGGACATCCGCACCGACATTTTGTTCGTGTCCGAGCCTGTCCGCGCTGACAGCGGTTCGGTGCATGATCCTGCGGGGCGCGGCTATGACGAGGACAGTGTGGCACAGGCGGTGATGTCGGCACTGGCGGAACCGGCATCGCGCGCGGCCTTGGGCGAAGACCCCTGCCTGCACCTGGCCCCGCACCCCCGTGAGGACCGTGCAGAGGTCACCGCCCGTTGGCAGGCTTTGGCCGCCGCCCACCCGCTTCCCGCGACGGGCATGCCCCTACAGATCAAGACTGTTCCCAGTGACGGTGTCCGTGCAGCGTTACACGCCGCCACCCATGTCATCGGGATTAGTTCTATCCTACTGTACGAGGCTTGGCTGTTGGGCCGCCCGGTGGCCAGTGTCCAGCCCGGTTTGCGAGGTGCAGGCCTGCGCAGCCTGTCATATCGCGATGGCCTGATTTTTTGCGATACCCTTGGAGGGGTGGATACAGCGCTTCAGGGATGCCTAGCCCAACGCCCCGTATCTCCCCGGTCGGGTCTGCGCCAACATGTAGCAGCGGCGAGTGATGTTCTGGGTTTGCTAAAAGACCGTATGGGCCTATATACTCAATAATAAAAAAGCAGTTGTTTACGTACCCTGCTCCCTTGCATTTTTAAACGTCTGAAAACTGGAGCATTCCATGCCCAATTCTGAGAAAATACTCGCAATTCACGGCGGCCCTAAGCTGCGCACAACCTTGTTCCCCGCACATATTACGGTGGGTGCCGAGGAAAAGAAAATGGTCTGTGGTGTGATCGATAGCGGTATTTTGTCGAATTACCTGGGCGCGCATCATGAAAACTTTATGGGCGGACAGTATGTGCGAGCCTGCGAGGCCGCATGGGCGAACCGTTTTGGCGCAAAACACGCATTGGCCGTGAATTCGAACACCTCCGGTCTGGTCGCTGCGTTGGGAGCGATCAACGTGGGCCCCGGTGACGAAGTGATCGTAACTGCTTATTCCATGTCCGCCTCTGCCGTGGTGCCGTTGCTGTGGGGGGCGACCCCCGTCTTTGCAGACGTCGACCCCGAGACATTTTGTCTGAGTGCAGACTCCGTCGAAGCAGCCATTACCTCCGCGACAAAGGCCATTCTAGTGGTCGACCTTTTCGGGCAGCCCTTTGATGTGGCAGGCCTACGCGCGCTGGCGAAAAAGCACAGCCTCAAGATCATCGAGGACGCAGCCCAGGCACCCGGTGCCACCTGGAACGGCGAAAACGCCGGTCTCCTCGGCGATATCGGTGTCTTCTCGCTGAACTACCACAAGCATATACACTCCGGCGAAGGGGGGATCATCCTCACCAACGATGACGATCTGGCACAGCGCATGTCGATGATCCGCAACCATGCCGAGAACGTCACCGCCCCCATGGGCGTGACTGACCTGACAAACATGATCGGTCACAACCTGCGCATGACAGAAATCGAGGCCGCGATTGCCACCTGCCAACTGGGAAAGCTCGACGGCTTGCTTCAAGAGCGTCGGGACCGTGTCGCCTATTTCGAGGAAAAAATGGCTGGCTTTGAAGGCATGCGCCCCGCACCGGTGCGGGAGGGTGCCAAGCACGCCTATTACGTCCACGCTTGCCTGTGGAGTAAAGATACCGGCGTGAACCGCAACAGCTTTGTCGACGCCGTCAAGGCCGAACTACCGTGCTTCGAGTTGCGCGAAAAAGAAGGTGTGAAGCTGGGCGCGGGATATGTACGCCCGATCTATATGCTGCCAGTCTTTCAGCAGCGGGTGTCCATCGGCAAAGCGCATGACCCGTTGAAAACCGCCAAACAGGATTTTGCTCTGGGTCTGTGCCCTGTGGTCGAAGATCTGCACTTCCACACGCTGGTCAGCCATGAATTCATCGTCCCCAGTATGGAGCGGAGTGACATAGACGACGTTGTGAACGCATTTGAAAAAGTGTGGGACAACAAGGATCAACTGTGAGTAGAGCCCCCGTTCTTGATTGCCCCCCTCTGCGGCTGGTCCCGTTTGCACCACATCATCTGAGTGATCATTATGTGGCCTGGCTGAACGATCACACCATTATGCGCTTCAGCGAGCAGCGTCATTTCCACCACACCGCCGCAAGTTGTGCGGCCTATTTGGCGGATGTCGAAAAGGCGCGCAATCACCTTTGGGCGATTGAAGTGCCGGATGAGGGAGGCCGCCATATTGGCAACATCTCGGTTACCTATGACCGTAACAACGGATTGGCCGATATCGGTATCTTGATTGGTGCGCATGGCTGTCGCGGTAAAGGATACGGTGCCACCGCGTGGTCCGTTGTGCTTGAGTGGCTGAAAACTAGAACAAGCCTACGCAAGATCACGGGAGGCTGCCTGGCCCCAAACAAAGCCATGGTGCGCATCATGCGAGGAGCAGGTATGATCCCCGACGGCACCCGCCGACAACATTACGTCATGGATGGTGAGGCGGTGGATATTGTGTATTTCGCGGTGCGGACCTAAGTAGGCTCGTTGATGTCTAAGACGGCGTTATGTTCTGATGGCCAATTTTGACAGTAGGCATTAATGCTGGGTTCGGCAGTGAACTTAAACGACTTGAACAGATCGACCGTGGGGGTATGCAACGCACACATGGGGTTTTCAGATCGAAGGCTTCGCGCCCTGTTTGTGATCGACAGATCAAGATCGCCGATATAGCTTTGCACGGCATGCTCGGTGTCAGTTTGCACAAATATTTAGATATCGGATCTTTTCTGACTAACCCGTTTGTGTATTGGGCCGTGCCGTCGCCTGCCCCCTCTGCATCTAGGCTATCTGTTTGCTTTGCGTATATCGCAGTTGCCGACTTGGTTACATACCTGCAAAGATATTGTTGCCTTGCCCCCACCAACGACCGAGAAAGACCCGCGCCATATGGGCCGGTGCCTTCGATTCTAGATGCCACAACTGGCGCACGAGGCTGGGCCAATGTTCCAGTTCGAAATCCCCCTTTCGGGTTGGTCGAAATTGAGAGCTCCGCCAAACAGCTCGTCCATGGGTCGCCCGCTTTTTCAAAAAATCCGTCAAAGATAAACTTGGCCCAATAGTTGTAGCTTTCACCCATCACACCGATGTCATTGGTCACCAGATCGAAGCTCCGTGAGGTGACATAGGCGATTGTCGCTGCCCTCATGAATCACCAGAACCGCACCCTGCGCGACCGCCAGGCGGTTCATCGCATCAACCGTGTTCGCAATGCCCAGTTTTGTAAGAATTTCCATATCGGCACAGACCTTGCGCCATCCTCCCGGCATGTCCAAGCCCTGCGAGGTTTTGCTGTCATACTCCCGGGCCACCGAATCGAGAAGAGGATCATAGTACATCCAGTTCCCCTCTGACTTAGTCCGTCAGTTCATCTGGCTGGCGGGCCCAGATACACTGGGTATTGTCTGGTAAAGTATACTGGATCCCGTCAACAGGTGGCACAGGGGGCATCAGAACACTTTCGACACAACCCTGCTTCAGCACACCAAATAGAATACGCAGCGTCTCGTTATGGGTGACATGTTTTTGAGCCTGTGACGGCTGGATGCAGGGCAATGCAAGATTGCTGGACTGTTCGGTCATGAAACCGTTATTGATAACTGATGCAGCTATCTCCCAAGTATTTCAAACATGGCTAACCCCTCGCCTACTTGTGCTCAGACGACACAGTTTCAGGTACCACCAAACGTTCCTGATTTCGCAGAATAATTGAGGCCAGCACCAGGCCGAATGTAGGCGCGGCCATATAAAACTGGGCCATAAAAATCCAAAAACAGGCTGCCGTCAGCGCCCCTTCGGGCTTGCGGCCCAAAGTCAAGATAAACCGATTCAGGATATAAAGAACAACAGGCACCCCCAGAATTCCCCCCTGCAACAGGACCAGCCCGACGCCCGACGCAGGACCAGACCCGCTGAGATTGATGATCCACGAAAACTGCGCCAGCATATGTTCGCGAACGACAGCCCAGCTCTCCAACTTCATGCCCAGAGGCATCATTGCCTGAGACTGGAATAGGTAGAAAGGGGCGAACATTCCCGACAGCCGCGAATTGATACTGTAGTCCACTAGGAAAATATCAAATCCGCTGTAGTAAGCCGCCAGAATAATCTTCGTTATCCGGTAGCTATCATCAAAGAGCAGCGGAATGACTGCCGAAAACAATAGCAAGGCAGCTATGCCCGCAAAAATCCAGATTCTCAGCAATGGCCGTACACAGCCCCAGACAATAATCCCGAGAGCCAACGCCAGCAGGGCGCTTGAGGATTTGGCTAGCACCAGCATCGCTCCCAAGGCCAATGCAACCCCCCATAATGGCCCCCGCAGCAGATATAGGCTAGTGCCCAGCAACAGTATGTGAAAACCAAAATGCGTAGGTTCGGGTGCAAGACTTATAGTTCCGCGCCCCGATGCCAATATATTGCTGCCCAGATCGTCACTGTGAGAAGCAAAAGCCGTCAAGAAGTTGGGAAACCCCAGCGATTGGATCAACCCGACCGAGACCCAGACGCAAATACTGATGATCATCATCCGCATAGCCATTTCCCGGTACCGGCTCATAACCCAGTAGCACACAACCGTTGTCAAAAGGGGCGTCAGGTAGCTAATCAAAAACGAAATCTCGCGAAACCTTAATCCTTGTGTGGCAGCTGCCAGAAACAGCACCCCCCCCAGTATCGCCAGATAGCTCAGCATGATCCGGTCCACCTGAGGCAACAGCATAAACATATTGGGTATCCCCAACAGGACGATCGCTGCCATCAGAATAGCATAAGGCTGGTTATAGGTGGCCAAAGGCACCAACTGGGTAAAGGGAAATAGGACGAACAGGAAAAACAGGCCTGGCACAATCAGCGATCCCCTGCGGGGCACCGCGGGCCTGTACTGCGCTTTGGCACCCGAGGATGTCATCTCAAAGCTGCGCATGCGAATTGCCCTTTTTCCAGAAGATAAAATAGGACTTTACCAGCAGCCGTACCAAATCTGCAAATGCAGCGGCACAGACATATCCCCAAAGGCCCAGATCCAGCCGGCTGGACAACCCGATACCAGTATAGAAGCAGATTACCGTTACACATGCCGCTTTCAAAACAGCAGTTTCTTCGTTGCGGGCAATCAGCAGGAATTTCAAAAACAGGTAACATGGCAGCACCATCTGCAGCCCCACAATTAACAACAGTCCCGCGCCAATACCATAAGACCCCCAGAACGACGCCCCCGCAGGCACGAGAAAACTGGTTACCAACAGCACAGTCGAAACCCCCGACAACACACCCATTATCGCCAGTGGACCCGCCATGATCGAGACATCAAGCCGTTCGGCGGCAGCATCACGAATGAGACGCGGACCCAAACGCTGTGACAAGGCGCTGGCTAGCATGATTCCGATTTGCACCACCAACGTCAACAAGCCAAAGGCCCCCGCCACTACGGGACCGGATAAAAACAATACAGCCGCACGTCCGCCATATGGCACTGTTGCACTGATAAGTCCTGCCAAATAAAGTAGGCCGCCCCCCCGAGAAATCTCGGGTGCCAACGTACTGTGACCTGCACCTTCCGGATCCATCGCCCCCTTGCGCAGCGGCCCCTTCAACCACAGCGCGGTCACCCCGAGAATCACCACCATCGCCACCGCTTCGGCCAACAAGGTGTTGCGCCAGCTCTGGCTCAAATAGGCCGTGGGCAGGGCCACAGATATAACTAACGCGCCCCGCGTCACGGTAAAGCGTTGCAACAGGCCGGTAGCAGGCACGGCGCGCACCAGTGACGCCGCCAGCGTCAGGCCGATAACTAACCATGCTGTTACCGCAACCAGGACAAGGTCAAGAACGGTTATATCGGGCGGGTCAAATCCATTGCGCGCACCTAGTTTAACCGTGGCCCAGACAGCAACACCGCACAACACCACAACAACGGCCAGCCGCCTCCACAAACGAAATGCATGGCGCGCGATCCACCCTCCCTGCCCACGTGCATACAGCGTTGGGTACAGCTTAATGGTGGCCTCAACACGACCCAAACTGCACAAAATACTGCACAGTGTCGCTATGCCCAAAAAGGAAATATAAAGACCAAATTGCGAAGACGGCAGCACCGTCGCCACGCCAATTGCCTTGATGAACCCCAGCGACGAGGCCGCCATCATTACAACCGCAAACAATGCTTCACCGCGCAGACCGTCCCTTAAAGCTGCAACTAGTCGCGTATTCATAGCGGAGCTCACCTTATTGAAACGTACAAGCTTCGCACCGAACAGCTGCGCAATTATGTGAGGGGCGATACTTACGGCCCGCTGCATTTGATCGCCGGTGATCAGAGTTCGGGATCAGCTGCCCAGCCCCATCAAACGGTCCAAACGACCGTCATCCATATCGGGGCGCAAAACCTTGGCCGCCTCCAAAATTCTGGCAGCATTATTGCGCACGATTGGCGTGGCTTTCATAAAGGGTGCATCACTGTTGAAAGTGATGAACACTGCCATGCGCGCATTCTTGCATCGACTACCGTAGTGATAGCACACCGCAGGATCAACCAACACAGATGAGCCAGCCTTGCCGTAGACTTCGCGGATTTCACCATCGCCCACTTCCTTGCTGAACTGGTCATCATCAATCCGGCGAATAATTAAAGAGCGCCCCAGACGTTTGGTGTCTTTCTTGTCAATGAATACAAATGGACCATCCTCGGCCTCTAGCACATCGTTGAGGTACATCACACAGTGCAAAGACTGACTGTCGCCGTAATCCAGATGCCATTTCTGGCTCTCTTTCAGGCAATCTTCATCGGTCGCAAAGGAATTGAGAATTTGCAGGCTGTCAAGCATAGCATTGCCGCCAAAGTAATCCATCGCTACATCTACAACCTCCTTAGAGAAGGCCAGCTGCATCAGCGGATTTTCGGGTGTCAGATCCTCTGGTTTGACCAGATTGACAAACGGGTGCGAGTTGCTGCCTTGCGGCTTGGTTGCAGGTACACGCGGTTTATAGACATCCTGCAAAGCTTTGACAATCGCGGGGCTGCCAGTGGGACCCTTTGCATATCCGTTTTCGATGATTTCGACAGTGACCGGCAAAACAGGCTTTGCAGCCGGCTTAAGGTGTCGCAGACGTAAGTTAGGCAACTTACCAGCATAGCGTACCGGCACCAACCGCCACTTGATAAAGCTTCCCAGAGACCGAATAGACATGCTCATGGTATAGACCTTTTTAAAAATATCGCCGAAGGTATAAAGACTGGCGCAATATACACGCACCGACCATATCTCACAAGAACGCTGAGCTCAAATCCACTCTTGCGTGGTCATATCCGAAATCTTGCGCACCGGCACACCAGCATAAACGCCAGGCTCCGTAATGTCCTTGTTTACCAGGGACATTGTCGCAATCATCACATTATCACAAATCGTCACAGGCCCGACGACAACGCTGTTGGCACCAATAACCACATTATGACCCAGCTCGAATACTCGCTTTTGCGCGTGCCGTTCCAGATAGGCGACATTTTTCGGGCTGCGGCCAACAAATTTCACCCCCGAATTAATCACTACGGTTCCGTCAGAGCGGATGCCGTTGCCCCCCAGCAGAACACCCACAGGATGCGGGATACGCAGATCAACAACAAAGATATTCTGTGAGGTGACATCGACGCCGTATACGATGACCAGTAAGCGATCCAGCAACATCGACATCGCCTTTCCAAGCACAGGAATACGGTCTGCGAGAAATTTGCTGGTCTTGATCCAGCCCCTCAAATGTGCGGTCATCGTCCATGCGGACAGTATCGTTCTTTTCATGTTCTGCATGAGGCCTATACTTTTCGTTTTAGGCGTATAGTTCGCCGGTTTTACCCAGAAAGCAAAAACTTTCCGGTACATTATCCAAAGGGGTGCGCCGCCCGTCGTTGGCATCGCTGACCAAAGCGGCAAAACAAACATGCTGGGCGACGAGAAAATCCTCCATGTTGCGCTGAGTTTCAACGCGACACCCCGAATCGCCCTGCAATGCGCCCGCAATCTGGGCGATAGGCGCTTGGGTGCCACTGAGCACACCGCTGCCTACGGGGGTCATCGTTTTACGAAGATAGGGGTCCTCGGGCTCGGCTTTAGCCCCACGCAGCAACTGATGCCCGTCCGAGAATAGATCATACTGGCCTTGCGCCTTGGACAAGCACACATTCGCGCCACAGCCCTGGCCGATGCGCGCCACAAGCCCGTCATCAAACCCGATCACAATGGACTGTACGACCGGATCATTGATGACGGTGTCCCCTTCCCGGACAACATCATGGAGGTTGGCCTGCACATAAGCCACCTTACGGTCCCCTGCGAAAAAAAGAGCAAGATCAACAGCATGAAACTGTGTCCACGCCAGTGGTGCGCACCCCAACGATATCGAGATATCCTGTGCTGCGCCTTCTGCATCCGCTGCAAACCAGTCGCGCGCCGCCAGATAGGGCCCAGCATAGCGGCGCAAACATCCGCTGCTCACAAATAAATTTGGTGAAGCAAACAAATCTGCCAGATGTCGCCGTTCTGCTTCGGTATTGCACAGCGGCTTTTCCACGTGAATGGCGCGGATGCCTTGGCAGATCGCCTCTTCCAGAATCCTTGCCTTAAGCGGGGTGCGCGTGGCGATCGTCAAAAGCTCTGGCTCGAAATCCTTCAGCATGCGGACGTAATCGGTATAGCAGGCATCCAATGCAAAGCTCTCCCTTGCCATGTACAACAGTTCCTGAGACAGGTCAGCCGCTGCAAGGCTCTTTGCGATACCCAATGCGCGCACAGCGCTCAGATGGGTGGTATCACGTAAATGAGCGGGGGCCCAACGCTCCACTTGCGGGCGCACCGATGCCCCCATACGGCCACATCCGATGGTGGCCACGCGCAAAGCGTTCTTATTTAATATGGCTGGGTTGATCATCGCAAAAATATTCCTTGTTCAGAGACACAACTACAGGCAGGTAGCTTCACGTAGCGCTCGACCAGTCCAGCACATAAGTCTGTGCCGATCTATTGCCTGCCAGCATGCCAGCATAAATCGCGTCCAGTGCGTCATAGGGAACGGTACTTTCGATCAGAGCGCTCGCAGGCAAATGCCCGCGGTTAATCGCGTCAAGAAGGAACGCACAGTTATGAGTAATCGCGCGCGGCTGGTCGCGCCGGCTGCTGCCGGCAGCTGAGGGCATGTAGCCGCAGGACTGGATGCGCAACTGCTTGTCATAGAAATAACGGGAGTCTAGCGGATTAAACTCTGGCATGCCCTGCCCCCGCCCCGGAAAGCTCAGAACCGTGATTGTTGCATCGGCGCGGCACAGCTCCAGCGCCAGATGCCAGTCCTTCCAGGAATTGGTGCTGACCACCACGTGGTCGAAACTGTCAGCGTATGTGCCCGCCTCTTTGGGTACTACATCGCGCAGTCCGAAGGCGCGGGTCACCTGCGCTTCAGGAGTTTGATTGGTGAAGCCTGTCATAGCGATGCCCGCATTAGCAAACAGCGCCGCGGTGGTCAGCCCCAATGTTCCCAGACCCAGAATTGCGGCTCTATCCCCCTGCAAAGCGCCACTTTTCAGAAAGGCGGCATAACCTAGATGAAACAGATATGTTACGCTTGCTTGTTCCGCAGACATCCCCTCAGGCAACTTTGCTAATACCCCGCCATGTGCCACCATAAAGCCAGAGCGATGCGATTGATGCGTCAGCACTCGGTCGCCCACTTGTAGGTGCGCAGGCACATCAGCCCCACGTGCAAGGATCGTGGCAACGTTACAATATCCCATTAACCGCGGATATACCTGTCCCTGCGGGCGCAGTGGCGGGTCACCGCGGTACGCCGACAGCTCGGTCCCCGGAGACAGCGCACTCACCTCGGTCCGGCACAGGATCTGGTCGGGCGCAGGCGTGCTGTACGCGCCAATGCCCTGGGGGTCGGGCAGCAACACTAGCTCACGCGGGCTTCGCTGCTCATAATAAACAAATGGTTGCGTCATGCTCGCGCCTGCTCTGCGTCCAGACCCAAGCTTCGCAACAACGCCACAGGATCAGGGATATTTGTACGCCCCCGCATAATTTGCAGCGGTGTGGCATTGGCGTCAAGATAGGCACCATACCATTTCGCCATCTCGCTGTGCGGTACAGCAGTCTGGTCCCACTTGAGCTCAAGCGTATTCACATCGTCAATCGCCTTCACACCCGGGAAATGCCGAAAATGGGGGGTTCCCACCACATAGGCAGGACGGCCCAGCATCGCGGCTTCGAGGGCGGCTGTCGATGCAATCGAGACAACGGCGCTTTCAAACGCCAGTAGATCGGCAAGCTTGTCGGTGCCCTTGATGATCTTGACCCGTTCGTTTGCCAACAGTTCACGCCATTTGGGCAAGCGGGTCGCACCGGGCTGCGAAGGATGCTCCTTGAGGACCAGATAGGTGTCGGGGGGCAAGCGGTCAAAGATCGCACAGGCCAAATCAAGCTGATTGGTAAACTTGGAAAAATAGTAAATCACTGCCTCGGGTTCATAATGTAGCGGAAAAACCACCAGCTTAGGGTTATCAAGCTGCTTGAACTCAGACATTTTATCATAGCGGGCGAACAGCGACATCCACAAACACCGCGCCTGAAAAAAATGCGGCCATGGGTCGGAATCAATGAAGATCGACGATTTACGCCACATCCGGTTCAGGCCCATCGCCGCAAACCGTATCGTCTCCTTGAGGGTGCGCAGGGGAGAATTGTAATTGTGCAGGTAAGCTGGCAATGCCTGATTTTTTAAACGCTGCTCGATGTGTGTCTCAATCTTCGCCTCGCCCCCTTCCATCATGTTCAGTGCCACAGGCTCTTTTTGGCCTGCATCGGCGGCAAAAAACATATGTCCGGGCAACCATGTGGTCTGGAAATGGCAACATTGGCCACCGCCCGCGCGCACCCACCTATTGATGGCATCGTTGATAAATCCGCTAACCGGCTCGTCGAAATAAAACTCAACCGAGAAATTTGCCGCGATGTCATCCAGCATACGGCGCAGGCCGTGGACAACTTGGGCAATCTGCGGCGGTGTCATGCGACGCAAATAGCGGTCCCGCGCTACAAGAGTATGCATATGCGCAAATTGGGCATCCCGCACGATCATCGCGGGTGTGGTGTCGCGGATATAAGCGCCGAGATCAAATATATGGCCCTTTGGATCTCGCTGTGTAACATTATCCGCTTCAATCTGTTTGGTGACGATATAAACCCGCTCGTAGGTCGGCAGATTTTGCGCCAGAGCCGGAAATTCTTGTGATAGAAAATCGCGCGCATAGAATAAAACGCTTGAGGGCTGTTCGATCATAATACTTTGGTCCTTTAATCGGAACATAAAGCGCCTGTAATGGCGTCAGTGTCCGCAGGTGTTATACGCAGAAAGGTCTCAAATCTCCAGATCACGCAATGCATAGCGTTATCCGGGGCCTAGCCGTTTGACTACACTGTCACAGGTCTGCAATGCACGCCACAATACCTCGTTGTCCAGATACCGTTGCACCGTTTTCTCCAATTCCAGCTCAGTGTGGATGCGTGTGGAATCGACCGCGTAGAGCAGATCGTGGCTGGGGCGGTCGCTGACAAATGTGATCTGCGCCGTATAGGGCGCAGGCGGTCCAAGATGGTGCGAATCATCCGCTTGAGATTAATGTCGCGCGCATAGGCAGTATCTTCGGCATTCCGCCCTATCACCACAAGCGACCCAAAGACATCAGCTGTGGAGACATGGTGAAAGCGGAAAGCCTTCGGCCGACCCTGCGCCGCGTAATAGGCGCGCGCGGCCTGAAGCAAGATGTAGGTGGCGTTCAAATTAGTTTCGATAAACACACGCGGCTCGTCAGTAGAGCGGTTCACATGACTTTTGGTGACTAGGTGCTTCACTGCGTCAGGTTTTTGGCGCGCATATCATATACGGAGATCAATTCGCCCGCGTCGCGGATATCGGCTTTCTCGAACACATAGACAGTGCCACCGGCCGCAGGGGCAACATTCTCCACACAAGCTGCATAGGTCAACGCATACAGATTGATCACCTCGTTACCGGCACTCACGGCTTGGTGCACCACGGCAGAGCCGATAAAACCCACGCACCATGCACAAAAATTTTTATTAATGCCTTTGTCACGCAGCATCTGGCAGTTCCAGCTGTCGCTGAAAAAGCCACGGGCATCGCCGTGACACAAAGGTGTCAAAAAAAAGCGCATCAGGCAGTACCGTTTTCTGGACATCCATCTTGTCGCTCTTGAGACCGCTTCACATAGGTGGCACCCTAACAATGCCCCGCATGATGTCACGAAGAATTGCCCTACTTTGTCTGCACGTGCCCTTATTTCAGAAGCGCCGCAGATCATGTAAATACGCCGCGCGGCAACGGCTTAGTAGGCCCCCCAGCTGATCCCCGCGCTGCACCCGCCCCTCATTCGCGAGAATTTTCCTCGCTTGATAAAGATGGGGCCAGGTCAATACTCAAATATGGTAGTCGGCAGCAATGGTACCGGACCGGCCTGGACCTGTTACGGTTAGATACCGCTCCTATGATAGCATTTACTGCAATACAGGATACAGATGATGGGACTTAAACCGATGGACTAATTCCTCCAAGATGTGGTGCGTGTTGCGCTGACCAGCGGACTATCGCGTAAGCAGGTGGACGATGATCTGGGTATAGAGATGTCGACGCTGAACAAATGGATTACCGCACATCGTGATAATGACGTAGTGTCGACGGGGGATTTAGACCTCGCCAAAGAGAATGATCGACTTCGGCGTGAGATCCGGCTCCTCAAAGCGGAAAGGGGAATCTTAAAAAACCGTTCCAGGTTGGTGCCCGCCTGTGCGCGGTGTAGATAAGCACGGACTCTCGGGACACTTCCTGTAAATTCACTAACCTGGGATGGAGGAAGTATTCATGACGAACGAAGGACGCGACATTCAACGCAAAATTAGAGCGCTCCAGCACGCTGAGAAGATCGGTAACGCCCGCAAAGCCTGCCGGTATTTTGGGGTCGGTAGGTCCAGTTTCTACCGATGGCGCGAAGCATATTAAAAGCACGGCGCAGCGGTTGAACAATGCTAAATCGGTTCCGAAAAATCCCGCCAATCAAAAGCCAGCTGAGATCGTCGAGAATGTTCTGTATCTGCACTGCAAATATCACTTGGGACCGATCAGGATCGTTTGGTATTTGGCGCGCTACCATGGCATCAAAATTTCTGATGCTTGAATAGCCCCTAGATTTGTAGACGCTTTCTTCCCTAACTTTGAGGCAAGGAGGCCGTTATGGGGAAGCCAAATTTCAGTGAAGATTTCAAGCGCGATGCCGTCCATCAGATAACAGTGCGGGGGTATGCCGTTCGCGAGGTTTCGGAACGGTTGGGCCTCAGTACATATTCGCTCTACAAATGGATGAAGCTCTACGCAAAAGCTGCGTCACAGACATCATCTGTTGACCATGAAGCTGAGAACGGCAGGCTCAAGCGTGAGTTGGCGCGGATGACGGAGGAGCGTGACATCCTAAAAAAAGCGGCCGCGTACTTCGCAAAGGATGCAAGGTGAAGTACTCGTTCATTGCCGAGCACCGCCCGCAGTATTCGGTACGCAGGATGTGTCGTTGCCTCAATATCCATCCCAGCGGGTTCTATGCATGGATTAAAAATCCATTAAGCCACCGTGCGCGTGAGGATGCGCGTTAGACCAAGCTGCTCGAAGAAGCTTGGAACGACAGTGGC